>Ga0325414_1007758_pt1 | contig 11358 bp, 6 predicted proteins | sample PopdelMetagenome_8_FD_206183 | JGI IMG/M metagenome (GOLD analysis project Ga0325414, IMG submission 206183) | Populus deltoides microbial communities from Bellville, Georgia, United States - Leaf-PdKOR-R3 | ecosystem: Host-associated > Plants > Phyllosphere > Phylloplane/Leaf | place: USA...
TTTTTTTTAATTTTATCTTTTAATATTATTTTGTTTTGGAAATTATGCCTTTTATTTTTTCCCCTGTTAGGTTATATATCATACTCATAAATTTAGTTTTTTCTCTCGATTTTAACATTCAATAATGAATCTGTTGAAATTGCAACTTCATTTTTTTTTCAAATTGATTTATTTTTCTAATTAAAAATATTTATCTTGATCTCATGATTCACGTTGTAGGTATAACAAGTTGACTTGAGTTTTTTTTTGCTATTTTTTTTAATAATTAGTTTTTCTAATTTCATCTTTTAACATTGTTTTAGTTGAAAATTAGGCTTTGTGATTTTTTATATTTTCTTTCTACAGGATTATCATAATCTGATGACTCGGGTCATATGTTTGACAAGTTGACCTGAGTTGGCTTTGTTTATTTTCTTGTCTTTTTTTATTGAATATTTTTTAAATTGGTCTTTGTAATTTTTTTTATTTGTTTTCCATGAAGTTATCTCGGTTTCATGACCTAGATCACGAGTTTAGCAAGTTGATTCGAGTTGATTTTATTCATTTTTTGGGTCATTTTTTAATTGAATATGTTTTTTTTAAAAAATTTTACCCTCTAACAACTTAGTCTTTTTTTATTTAGTTTTTTTTTTCAATTTCATCTTTCAATATTAGATTATTTGGAAATTGAACATTGTAATTTTTTAAAATTTTATTTTTGTGGAGTTATCCCGGTCTCATTGATTTCTTTTAAAAAGTTTTTTTTATCTTTTTATTTGTTTTTTATGAAGCTATCATTTCCTCATGATTCAGGTCGTGGGTTTAACAAATTAGTCTGGGTTGATTTTGACTGCTTTTTTATTTTTTTTATTTTATCCTTTAACATTGATTTGATTAAAAATTGAGTTTTATAAAAAAAATTATTTATTTACTATAGGGTTATTATGATATCGGGACTTAAGTTGGGGGTTTAACAGGTTAATTCAGATTGACTCAAATAATTTATTTATTTATTTATTTCAATTTGACCTTTCAACATTTTTTTGATTAAAAATTAATATTTATAATTTATTTTTTATAGAGTTATCCATATCTCATAAACAAAATTGATTCAATATATGATATAGAAAGCAAATTAATATATCATATTTTAAATTTATAATTAAAACTTTTTTATTAGAAAATATTTTATCCATACTTGGATAAATTATTTTGTTAAAGAAATTAATTTGATGGCGGCATAACACGGGCTAACAATATTGCGTGATTACAAGTGTAGGAGTAGAAGTAGCAGCTGGCTTACAGGTTCTGCGGTATATAATATGGATACAAATTTGAAATTAATAATAATAAATCATGGACTCTGTAAAGTTTTTTTTATTATTATTAATGTAGGTATTTGGATAAGTTTGTGCATATCTCAATTAATTTTAAAAATTTTAAAATTAATAATTATGTAAATTTTTAATGACCTTAAATTTTATAAAACTCGAACTAATTATTTTTAAAAAAATAAATTTAAAATTTAATAAGTTGAATTATAACCTTGAGTTTGTAAAGTCTTATTAAAAAGAGTAAAGAGCACGACATGAGACCTGTTACTTCTTAGAATTAATGGAGGGTGTCTGGCAGCGGTTTAATTATATATATATTTTTTAAAAAATATTTTAAATTAATTTATTTTTGATGATTTTAACATGTTAATATTAAAAAAAATATTATTTTAATATATTTTTAAATAAAAAATATCAAATAAAAACCTCACCCACTTCGAAGACAGAAAAAAAGAAAAGAAAAAAGAGGGGAACATTGAAGGTTGGTCAAAGTAGAATGGAAAGGAGCAGAAGAGTCAAAGTCAACTGAGAATAAATAATAGAAAAAAGGGGTAATAATTTAGGTTTCCGAGTTGCAGTTTCAATGTACTTTCAGGGTGGGGAGAGGTGCACGGAAGGTGTCATTGTGGTGGGAAGGTTCGAGGAAGGAAGGAAAGGAAGAAAACGAAAAAGGTGAGTTCAAGAGGTGGACTATGGACGGATCGCCCCACCCACGCTCTTCAAATTACGGTGGTTAGAAATAGAGGATGTACAGAGAGGGTAAAATAGAATGGATCGGCGGTTAGAAAGAACAATTAAAGATCAGCAATTGAGAAACCGCGTGCGGCACACCATCCCTCAGGAGGAAACTGCAATGCAACCATGAAGCACTCACCAAGCGCATAGTTTTTTTTATTTTTTTGTATTTTAAAATGAAAAGGGAAAAGAGGATGAGATGTGAAAGGCAATGCTGCTAGCTGCTGCTGCTGCCGTCTTTATTTGAACAAGACGTATGATGTTATGTAAAATTTCGATATTAAGTATGTATGGAGCTTATTAGTCTTTCGGACATGGTTTATCTGACAATAGTAAGTAAGACAATCCTCTTTTTAACTGTTTGTTTTGTTTGACGCCCGCATGGTGGACTGACGGAGAATAAATTTAGGTTCATTTTGGTAAACGCGAGAGAAACAAGGGCAACCATTCCTCTTCTCTTCTCTTCTTTCCATCTATCAGGTTTCAGACCTCATCTGAGCGCTGGGGATTAACGAAGAGTCGCTGCGTTCTGACTCCTCCTGATCCAGACAGAGTCTTGGATTGGATTTCTGTGGTAGTTGTTTGCACAAGAATCTCAGGCCCAACCTTCCCCTCTTCTTTTCTTTCCCTCGCTGCATACATGCGCGTGCATGTATCTGTAGAAGAGATGCTCGTCTTACTAGGAGCAGGAGGAAGATGACCATATCAAATCATCAATCTTGAGTGACAGAGATTGAGAGAGACAAGTATAGATAACATGAGTAGACAATCGGTCGCAGTAGAAGCAGGTGCTTCTCACTTCACCACCTGCCTCTTTCACAAGTTTATGGTATCGTATCATCTACCTTTTCACTCCCTCTTTTACTAGCTACTTCTTTTTATCCCATCAAATACTGCTCCCTCTTCTTTATTTATTATTTGTTATTCTTTCAATCAATTGAACCCATCTTTGTATTATGGATTTTACCGATCGAATTCCTTCCGGAAAGCTTCTCTTTCTTTGTTTTTAGTTTCTCAATCAGCTGTTAACACACTCATACATGTATGGATGTATGATCACGATTCCACAATGATTGTTGGCCTTTTGTGATGGGATGTTATGGGAATAAAGAAACATTTTGATGATCAGTGATTGATTCATTGCAGTGTGGTGCCTGTCTCGATCCTTCATACTCCCCAAACTCTTCTGGTAAAGGCAAAAGTAAATCTTCCATTAAAAAATCGTCCCATGGCTTCCACTTGGTCGAGGGCAAGTCTGGTCATGCCATGGAAGATTACCATGTCGCTGAATACAGGAAAGAGAGGAATCATGAACTTGGTTTGTTTGCCATCTTTGATGGTCATCTTGGCAATCGTGTACCTAGTTATTTGAAAGATCATCTTTTCAACAACATCCTTGACGAGGTCCATCCGTCCTTCCCTCCATCCGTCCCATGTCTATTGTTATTACCAACCCTTTCGCTCTTATCTTTTTCCCTGTGATGATACTTGCAGCCCAATTTCTGGAAAGATCCTGCCACTGCCATTAAGAACGCTTATCGCTCCACCAATCATTTCATTTTGGAGAACTCCATGGAATTAGGCCCTGGGGGCTCTACCGCTGTCACTGCAATTGTTATCGACGGCAAAGGCATATGGGTCGCAAACATTGGTGACTCTAGAGCTGTTGTGTGTGTAGGAGGCTTCGCCAATCAACTTACAGTGGACCATGAGCCACACACTGAAAGAAAAAGGATTGAGAAGCAGGGTGGCTTTGTCATAACCTTTCCTGGTAACATATCGCCATTTTTTTCCCACGTTTGATGGCTTTCAAGTCTCTGTCTTTTGGTGGAACTTTCTGCAGACTACTTCAGCTACTATAATGCAGATAGTTAATTGGGTTACCATTTCCATAGTATAAACTTATCACACCATTCTAGTTTCTTTAAAGAATTGCTTTTCTGCTGTGATTCTTCTTACTGAACAAACTAATAATTACTTCAGGAGATGTACCCAGGGTTAATGGCCAACTTGCAGTTGCACGAGCTTTTGGGGATCAAAGCCTTAGAGCGCATTTAAGCTCAGAGCCTGATGTAAGATATGTGCCTATAGACTCAACTATGGACTTTGTTATCTTAGCGAGCGACGGATTGTGGAAGGTCAGTGATTAAAATACCTTAATAACTTGTAGTTTTTTTAATTTTTTCATTGTCATGCATCCCACTCCATAATTTTTTCTTCAAGTGTGTGTGAAATGATAATACTTATAGTCACTTATTGTAACACTTGCTGTAATGTTGAACAAAACTCATGTTGGTTTTGCTCTAAGAAAAACACAGCAGCTAACACTTTCACTTTATTATTTTCATATGTTTTCTTATTCGTAATTCTGAATGTTTAAGATGGCTATATATATAGCCTTACAGACTTTTACTCTTATCCAACTAAGATGAAAACTAATCAATTAGCTAACTCCTAACAATGATAAAATTCTAATAGATAATAATCTTAATATTGTAGAGTTCAAACAATATTAGAACTCTTACAAACTCTAAATCCTATGAAACTAAATCCTAGCTGACATTGAACTCTAATATTGAGGTATGCATCCTTGTGATAGCAACTGGATACGCTGTGCTTATTTAAGAATAAAATTGCCAATTTTAAGAAACTTATCGAGAAGCTTTTACCGTGTATTCTGACCATTTTAGTGTATTTTTGGAATTTCTTTCTGCATGTCGAGGGTGGGATTGATTTCAATTTGTAGTTGGGCTGCTTTTATTATTGAATTTATACATTAAGCATGAACTTGAGTCCTCAAAACCAGTGTGCCCTTCTACTGAAATTCTTCTGTCCCTGATCTTTTCCCAGTTGTGAATGACGTAAGAGCCGAGTGTTTATTACTGTAAACTAATGAAAATTCACTTATGGTGGTAAGAAATGCAGCAACTTGACTCCGACAACATATACCGCTTGCTTCCTCTCTGTTATTGAATTGTTTGGCTGAAAATTATGAGCTAGTTAGCTGGTGGTACGCTAGCATATATATATGGATATAGATATTTGTCGTTGAATTGCAGAAGCATGTGCTGAATCACTCGTGTTTACTTTGGTTCCTGTTACGAGAGTCCTGGATTGCAATGGAACTGCAATACTTTATGTTCCTGAATCTACTCCACATAACGTCCATGATACTGAGTCATGCCACATTTAAGAGTAACTATTACTACTGTATACCCACTGGTTTGCTGTGATATTCTGCAGGTCATGAAGAATCAGGAGGCAGTTGATTTAGTGAAACCAATCAAGGATCCAAGAGCGGCAGCTAAGCGCTTGACAACTGAGGCACTGGCAAGAAAGAGTAAAGATGATATATCATGCATTGTGATCCGGTTTGGATGAACCAGTGAGAGAGCACATTGCCCCTACTTACCAAGGCCGCTTGCTTTGTTCATGTCTTCTCTGTAAAATGGTCAGCTGATTGGGTGTGTCCGTAGGAAGCTTGGTTTGAGGCCTTTTTTGCTTGTGTTGTAGTAGTTTTGCTTTTAAAGAAAGGGAGTTAAGGTGGAAATGTGTGCATTTTTTTTTACCAAGGAAAGATTTTCCTCATCGATCCATGAGCCACCCTCTACCTCCCTATACAGGGGGGGGGTGTGTCCATAGAGATGATTCATGGGGAGTGGCAAGCTTGTTTCGCTGGATTGATGATGATAGATAGAGAAACAAGAAGGTCTTAGGTTTTTATTTAATTCTGTGTACATAACACGATTTTCGTGTGCTGCTTTGTTGCTGTGATGATAATAAATGCTTTGGTTTGGTATACATGCGATGTGTTTTGCCCCCAAAACAGAAGTGCAGGCCTATACTGTATTGTTTTTGCCATTCTTGCAGCTTCAAATTCATCGTTATACCGTTCTTTAGATTTTACAGAAGCTTTCAGCTCTTCCGCAGCAGCTTCCTTAACTCGTTTTGTTGCCTTAATTTTTTAAAATTTTTATTTTTAAACGGCAACTTGGATGAGTTTAATTTAACATGTTAAATTTATGATCTCTATTCGCAAGATAATATTTGAATATAAAATAAATTATGAAATTAAATTTTCAATCAATTCAACTTTAAAAAATCAATTAAAAAAAAATTCGAGTAAATTTAGATTAATTTATTAAACCCACAACTTGGATTATAAAATCAGAATAATCCAATTGAAAATAAATCAAAACAATTTAGAAATTTCAATTTTCAATCGATCCAATATTAAAGTATTAAATTGAAAAAAAATCAATATAAAAAAAGACAGCCAAGTCAACTAACAAAATCCATGATTTGAGTCATGATACTAACATAACTTTATAAAAAGCAAATCAAAACAAATCATAAAGTTTAATTTTTAAACAACTCATTATTGAAGAATAAAATTAAAAAAAATTAAAAAAAAAAACAAGTCAATCATACTAACTCACCTAACCCGCAATACTGATTATGAAATTGAAATAACTATATAAAAAACAAACCACAATAAATTAAATGTTAAATGATAAAAAAATATAGATTTAGAAAGGAAAAAAAATCAAAAAAAATATTACAATAAATAATATTTTATGAAGTAATGCACCTAAAAAGCATCATCTTTTTTAGTGTTTTACTAATTAATATAGTCTCACTATAAAATTGAAATAGAACACTTGTGAAAATACATGCCAAAATATTGTTTAGAAGAAAAATAATATTTTATTTTTTTAAAAATATCAGAGTAAGAAAATAGAGAAATTGAAGTTTTTTTTAATGTGAGAAGGTTTTTAGTTTTTCAAATTTGTAACTGAGTTTGAAAAACATATTTTATAAGTCCTCTATGGTTTATTTTTATATGATTTTTATTATTTTTCAAATGAAAAAAGAAAAAACTAGAATGATGAATAATAAAATATTTTTATTTTATATACGAGTGCTTTTTATAAATATAAAATATTAAAATTAATTTCTTTTATAATATCATTTTTAATTAGTGTCATAAATCTATTCTTTGTTATAAATATATAAAAAAATTTCTTTGCTTTTTTATTTAACAAGTAGTAACCTTGCCATGATCATTTTTAATTTAAAACCAAATAAAATTAATATTTAATAATTAAATTATCAAAGAAACTATTATAAATTATGGTTTTGATTTTTTTTCATAATAATTATAGTAAGACATATTTCCTAAATTGTTTTTTCAATGAAATTATCTTTCTCTATTCTTAACGAACATGTTTTCTGTTTTTTCCTTGAAAAGGAAAAACTAGAAGGAAAAAAAAAGAGAGAAGAAAAGAAAAATAATTTTAAATCTCACATTCAATGAAATGCACGCATCTGGGTTTTTTTTTTTTTTCAAGAAAAGAATAATAAAAAAAAGCCCATCATCTTTACCGGAACATAAGTACTTCATAGCCTCTTTTGTGTTTCAAAGAATACAATCAAAGTAATCATCAGTTACTAATAGAGCAAGAAATTGCTGACAGCCCCAAAACCCTAAACCCTGCTAATATCCTATGATACTATTATATGATCATGTAGCTCTATTTTTACTTTACATTTTCAGATTCCCAAACAAAACAAGTACTGAACCCAACTATGAAGCAACAAGTTTAAGCACTGAGTTGCGAACAATGCCTTGTACCGGAACATGGTAAAGCCAGACAACACGAGTAAGCACGAACGTACTTGTACATGTTTCATAGACTTGTACAAATAAGCACAAAAGTGTAACCACTCTTCGAGAAATTTCCAAACAAAATATCAAGCCCGATGATAAACAGAAATTGTTCTCGATAATCCCCTGGAAGGGGCAAAAAATGTTATATAAGGTGCAGGAGCCAAGCTCTGTCAACGTCGACAATGGTTGTTGGCTAAAGAAGGACAATTTTTTTTTTTTTTTTTTTATGATTAAACCATGAAAGCAAACACAGGTATTCCACCACCCAGATGTGACCCATGTACATAATTCCACCAAAGAGTGACCAAGCAAGAATAAACACCAATCTAGACCGGTCAACAGAACAAGACCCTCTCCAACAATTTCAAGGCTAAGTGTCACAGTTGATCATTTATTATCTTTTCAATGGATAAAACAATATTTTAGTATCAAAACATGATTAAGAACTTTCCTGCAGCCTGAATATTGTAATTTCCTGTTGCTTAAAATAGCGACGATCCTCTTCATCAACCAGAACAAGGTTCAAATAATACTTCACACTAAATTTGTTGTTAATGTTGCGATGTGTCGGTGTCAGTTCATAAGGGCTAAGAAACAATCTGATAGGAATTGATTCACCTGAAACAATATTCATATGCTTGTATGAGATTGCTTTGAAAAACACAAAAACAAGGATATGTCCCAACTCAAAGATCAGAAAGTCATCAAAATATATGTAAATTTGAAGGGGGGAAAAAAGATTATTTAAAAACTTGGTCGGTATTTACTTGAAAAAGGTCGAAACATTGGCCAAAAGACTTTCAACTAACTCTTCACATAGATAATTTGTAAATCTAGTGTAGTAGTTTGCGCTACATTCATCATACTGTCTCGGTGGTTATGTAGGTTAGATTACAAGAAATTTCAGGAGGAATGCTGAACATACCTCTGACAGGAGCTCCATCCATCAACTCAAATTTAGCTAGCGTCTCTGTCTCAACATGTGTATTGGCCCCTGATCCTGTTGATTCTCGACGCCTGATCTCAAGATCCATATTTTTTATCTTAATTCTTACTAGAAGAAAGTATATCTTTCCGATAATCACGTCTTTTAGATGATACCTGCATAATTTAATTTCCAACGAGTCAAAACATAGCAGAAATTTCAATCAAGTCTACAGCTAAATAATTTAGCTCCCAATGGTTTAGCCACATTCAACTGGAAAGGCTCCTTTGCTGATTAGAAGCCACAGTTCAACATAATCCAGCAACCACAGGAACAAGAATTTTCAAATTACAGATCTCATTATCCTGCCACACTTGGATTACTCGAGCCTAAAGAAGAACATAACAAACAAAAAGAAATTGACAAAAAGCCTATTCATAGAATCTTTCTTGTCTTACTTGCTTTTGTTGTATTCAAACTCAATGTGCAGGCAATCTTCAATGCCAACTTCCATCTGCACAGGTTGTTAGGAAGAACATGATGAGTTAGAATTACCAAAAGATGGCCAACCTTACAGTGAATTAGACATACAGAGCATAAAACTATCTGGTTATTGTATACAGTGGCTATTGCTAGCTTGCTGCTATTCATTACTTTGTACATTAAGGAGTTCCCCACTAAAACTACCAGAGCCTCACAAAGTGTTGAGACAACACTCCAGCTGAGATGCCAGGAACTTATAGTAGAATTTTTCACTTACCTTTATGCTGTTGTTGATTGGTGGAGGGGGAGAATAGTTGCTAACCTGATACATAACAATTCAACAAAGGTAAACATAAGAAATGTTGATAACAAAGGCAAGAGAACCATGTGCAAGAATTAACCCTGTACTGAATTAAACATGGTGCAACTATTAGAAAACCATTTAGGTTAAAATATGTGAGAACAACATATCCATTCAGTTCCCAAAAATGCAGTCTGCTATACAGACAAGTTCATAAAGTAACAAGAAAATGCAACTTGATTTGTCCCATTTGCAAAATACAAGCCAAAAAATATGAAAAATATACTGATAAGCATCAAACATCGTGTGCGTGTGCACATGAAAGAAAGGTGGTACATTTCTTAAAAATTACCACGAAGTCCTGGTATTCAATTATGCTTCCTGCATAAGCACGGGTGACAGTCACTTTCAGAACATACCTGTAAAAGGCAAATGCTATTGTGACATGAGTTAACTATTATAACATTATTTACCTATTCCATTTCATAAAATCTAGTTATTTTAGATTTCCATACTGAGTGCTATGCAAGTGATTATTCCTAATCTAATCTTCCTCTACTGCTCCTTTGGCAACTCCACATTTATCACTCTTCCCTCTATACTATTGAGTGTATACACTATAAAATTGAACTGGTAATTGTGAGGAAAAAAAAAGGGGAAAAAATTCCTTTGTACATTAAAACAGTATAGATGAACAATAGGATGAACAGGAAACAACAGCTATTACTGCACAGGCTGAACATCAAAAACGACAAAAATTAACGGTAAAGAGACATGAAAAGCCAACAGCGTGATAGAGATACCGTTATGATCAAGAAGCCAGTGATGCAAAGATACAAGATTGTGATGATATGTTCAATTGCTTTTGGCTTCAATAGTAGAGATAAGTAATCAACTGCAGCCTTTTATTGTTAAATAAAGTTATGCTACATATGGATTTGAGCCTTGATGTATAAAACAATGCAAGGAGCTACGTGTTTCTCACTAATTCCATATTTAATTTTCAAAAAAAGGACTAGTGCAATTGGATTAGGAAAACAGCAATTCAACCTCCATGAGAGGGGCACAGAATGCATCAAGGAGGGAATCTAAAACCACTTTCGAAACTGCTTACGTTGAAGTGGAAATGATTTGAGAAGGAAAACTAGCAGCAGATTGTCCACAAAACACCCCTTGAAATAAACAACAGAAAGGATATGAAGATAATATGGAACTTCCATATTTTAAGACTACATAAGTGGGGCATACCTGAGCCTCACATTCACCCCATTATATGTCTCATACGGCATTTCAACTGTGGAAAACTCAAACGGATACGTCTTTCTTTCATATATTTCTCCAGGAACATCCAATTCACGTACTGCAAGAAAGAGAAGCCAGAATCATGTCTGAAATCAAATGAATTATTGTGTGGGTACAAATATGGCTGTTTACAAGGTCTTGAGCAGAGAGCAATGGGAGGTACAAGCAATCAGATAGCATTGATAATTAATAACACAATTGTTGATAGCAAATAAAAGTATGCAAAAGTACATGAAAATTTTAAAAATAGATAAAAGAACATGCATGGTATATACGTTTTTTCTAATGTTTATAAAACAAGGAGTAAAGAATTGATAGCTTAGTCGGGAACAGATTTCTCCAGAAAATAACACAGCACGCGTTTGGAACACTGAACCAGTATAAGTTCAACCTTTTTATTCAGAAGTTAAATTGGAAGCCCAGAACATTGATCATTGTGCTTCCTCTTCAGTGACCAGTTTCATCACTGGTCAAAACAATTCACCAAGCATTTTATCAGGAAGGACTAGAATGTTAACCTAAACCAAATTAAAGGGTTTGCTGGTTTTCAAGTCAGGCCAGCTCATCCAATCTAGGTTTCAAAATTATTGCAATAAACAAAATAGAATTCCACAAACTACAAAGGGAC
>Ga0325414_1007760_pt1 | contig 11355 bp, 11 predicted proteins | sample PopdelMetagenome_8_FD_206183 | JGI IMG/M metagenome (GOLD analysis project Ga0325414, IMG submission 206183) | Populus deltoides microbial communities from Bellville, Georgia, United States - Leaf-PdKOR-R3 | ecosystem: Host-associated > Plants > Phyllosphere > Phylloplane/Leaf | place: USA...
GCGAAGTGCTCATTATGAAATTGACTTGTATGTTTTTATGCATGGAGGAGTATCTCTCTCAAATTTTGAGGTTCACCAGTAATGAGCTCAAGTGCAATACATACAGTATTAGTTTTGATTCATATCAAATCAAAATGTCTTGAAAGATGAAGCTCATAAGTAAAACTTTAACATATTTGCATTAAACAAATACAGTTCAGATGTATCTACATTATAGTCTCTACATAGATCACTTGGCATTTGCTTAGGTTAAGTAGATGGTACTGAGCGGCAATGCATTTCCATGACTACATCGTGCACAATTGACACCATTTGAAATTGGTTTTCAACTATAAGTTATTAGTCATATTTCTGAAGAGCACCAAGGTTTGAACTTGGGAGTGGGGACATAGAGATCCCAAGTTCAAACCTTGGTGCTCTTCATTGTGTTAATAGGAAGCGATGAAGAATTCAAAATTTTTATGGCGAATTTTGTAACTTGATAACCTATGCAACTCTATGTTATCATTCACGAGTTTTCATTGTGTTTCGTAACAATAAGGATTCAGCAAACGTATGCAGGCACCAACTGACATGCATCGATATATTTCAAACTAATATATTTTTATTGATCCTATTTTCAAATGCATGTGTCAGAAATGGCACACCAAAGCTCAAAAAATTAAAAAGGCAAAAGAATAGTGAGCATACACCTGCTGCAGGCCATTAGGATCAGGATATGAACTTCCTCCATATCTCACTTCAGCGCTGCCATAGTTTCTACCGTATCCAGGACCTGAACACACACAATTCATAATGTCAAGCTCTATTATTTAAAAAAACTTTAAGAACATGTTACATTTATAGTAAGTTACTTGGGTTCCCTGCCGCGGCTGCCGCCCTTGCTCTTTTCTCTGCATTGGCCAACTCAGTGCGAAGTTTCTCAATTTCTCGAACCAAAAGAATCCTATTTTTCTCCAACACCTTTTCTTGCTCAAGATTAAATGCCCGTGTTTTCTTCTCATATTCAATAGCAGACCTAATCACACGACAATTAACATCACATTTTTATTTATTTTTAAAAAAATTCTAATCCATCAATCAAATTAATCCCTCAAATATAACCGCGGGCCCCCCCCCCCCCCTTTTTTTGCCTTACCTTCCTCTTTGAATCTCCTAGACACTTCTTGTTTTAATGCAACGTGTGTGGCAGCGTGTCGTTGGTTGTCTAAAAGAAGGGATTGGATATCACGGTGTTGGGTTGATATTCGGTCTTCGAGGAGGTGGTGGTGAGGTCGGGTGTGGAGGAGGCGTGGGTCGGTGGTTGAGCGAGGAAGGGGGGCGACTCGGGATAAAGGGATTTCGCGGAGTTGGAGATGGTTGCGTCCTGCCATTTTTTCTCTTTGATTCTATGCGATGGGAGTTTTTTTTTTTTGTTTTTTGTTGGGAGTGTGAGATGGAGTTGTGGAGCGACTTGAACGGTGTAAGGGCTGAGCGCCAAGGGGCTGTTGGTTGCCACCAGTAGGAAAATTTCCAGCCAAGTCGGGGCGGGGGAGCTTCGCTTAAACCCGTCTAATAATAGATTTTAGAGAATTATTGTGTTTTTTTAGTACAGATGAGTTTATCCGCCCGTTTTTCCATTGAGGTTTTTTTGCACAAAATTTTTTAAAGGTAAAAACAAATCAATATATTATTTTTAAACTTTGTTGATCGGTTTAAATTTAAAAAAACTATTGGATGTGATTGTTTTATGAATATATTTTTTTAAAGTGTTTTTTTAAATTATTTTTTATTTAAAAAAATATAAAATTAATATATTTTTAGAATCTTTTAATAATTTTGAAATATTAATATAAAAATAAAATAAAAAAATACTTTTATAAAAATAACTTTCATCACTTTAACAAACACATTTTAGCTAATTTAAGAAATCATCGGTAAATTTGTTCATTAACTCATTTCCAAATCTAATAAGTCTAATTCATTTTTTTTCATTTAAAATTAATTAGAATTATAAAAAATTATTTTTCAGTTATTGTTAACACCATTAAAAAAAAACATAAGAAAAAAATGTTGCAGAAATTCACATTTGGACATATCCAAACCTACAAATAATATCTAAACAAAAACCCAAGCCCAGAGTCACAACCTCCCGCCCTTGGCAAATGCCAGGACTCACACAAACTCCTCAGTCCTCACCATTTCCCTCTTCCGCTGTCAAATCACAAACTGAAGTTTCCAATTTTCACCCTCACAACCCTTCAATCGTCATCTCTCAATTCAAAAAAGCTCACTCAATCTCTTCTTTCTTTTGCAGATTCAAAGACGAAACGCTGCGAATTCTCGAATCAGTTCTGGTCTTTAAAGACTTGAAATCGCTGATCGAAACACGATCGGATTTGAAACAGTCCATGAGATCCGAATCTTTCTCTATCATCCACCAAATCAAGATAAAATTGTCAAACAGAAGCTTTTCACTCTCCAATTACGTGTTGGCGCTTTCGCTCTCACAGGCGATATTGAGGCGGCGACAAACTCCTAGTCAAATTTTATCCGTCCATTAATTAAAATTACTAGCAATCTCTACATGAATTATGTGTGCAGAGTTGTTTGTCGCTGAAATAAGAGGCATTGCTTTTGCGTGATGTTAAGTCTACCGGTGAATAATCGCTACAAGTTTCGTATCTGGAATGGCTAAATTTTGATCGCCATTGACTTGATAACGGCTTCTATTCTATTGCTATACAGGTTAAGTTTCCTTATTGCTGAGTGAATAATTTATCTATTTTCTGATATAATAATATTGTCTAGATTAACTTTCGTATTAACCCGAGCCTTCACTTTGATTGTTTTTCGCTTGTATAGTCGTGTGAAAAGTCCCTAGCATGTTTTGAAAAGAATGACATTGCAGATGCGAAAACAGGTGAGTTCTTCGAAAATGCTCAGATTATTGAAGAGATAAAGAGGTTCAAGGACCGTGACGTGAAAGTCTGCAGCTTCAGGTTCTGGTATGTTTCTATTCTCTTGTTTTTAATCTTTTTACATGGATGCATAGCATCTGATCAGCTATGATAATCAATCAGGCTTATGAAATGCGTACTTCAATGATAGCTTGTGTTGTGTAACACACACACGCGCGCGCGCACAGCTTTGATCTCTTAGTTTTATGTTGATTTTGGAAGCGAATATTATATATTCTACATGCCACGTTCTGTTGATAAAGATAGAAGTGCAAACAAGAGAGCACAGTTTGAAGTGTACTGCAGGATACTTTAATCGTCGCTGTAAGGAAGAAAGCCTATGGGCTTGTCGAAATTTGGTGTTCGAAATTCATAAACTGCAGCGAAATGAAATTAAGCTTTTAGAGATCGTGGATGCAATGGAATGGTAAAATTTATGCTGGCACTGGTGATGAGATTACAAGTTCTCACTTCAAAAGCTAATTCACGTGAAAGAGACTGCCATTATGTTGTGCCAGTTTTCGATGCACATATTGGTGAAATTTTTTGATATTATGTACCACGCCAGAGTTTTAGCATGACTCAGGAGTTATTCCAAGATGTTTGTGAATGGATTTCATAGCTTTTTATAGGAGTGTCCAGAACAACTCCTTACGTTTCTTTTCCTGGCAGTGGATAATTTAAATATAATTGTATCCTTGTTTACGGGCTTTTGTGGAGTTTCATGTCATGGCGAACTCAGGGTACTGAACATAAGCTTCGAGATAGATTCAAGATAGATAATAAGCAGGGCATGCTCTTTGTGTTTTTTAATTCCAAAAAGCAAGGAGACTGGTGATCAAATTTAAATAGAGCAGTTTGGCCATTCACGGTGTAGTATGCTCTGCTAATTTTGCGCCTCTTTTCTCAATTTAACAGAATTCACGACCGTGGCCCATTTGGATGGATTATAAATTTTTAAGTGATTTACATTAGCAATTACCACTCGAGGTTTCACACAGAGATTTTGGGATATATAATATATGTTCTTTTATTTTCATGCAGCTATCATCTCAGATTCTACATGAGGTTAGACATCACTTTTATTCATATGACATTAGCTTTAATCTATAAATCTTCGGCAATGAACTCGTTAATGTTGGACCTCAGGAATAACTACTTTGGATTTAGTGCAACTATTTTGTGGATATTTATGTGGTTCTCATTTCTCCAAGTGATTAAGGGTTGGTAAATAAGATTCATGTCAAGCTCTTTTAAACATTCCTTTTCGTTTGATGGTTACAAATTCTGTTCGGTCATTCCAGTCCAGGCACAAGCGGCTGAGTAATTGAAAAGGGAAATAGCTGAGAAGAGCAAAATATGCTCTTCATTTCATAGAGAAACAAAGAGTGCTGCTAGCACTCCGTTTAGAAATGGAATCAAGAAGCGGCATGCACATGTATTGCGTAAACGCCACAGTTTGCAGCAGAATGTTGAATTATAACTTTGTTGCCAAATTTACCTGTCCTCACGGAATTTGTTTGTATGACTGCAAAGTTGTATCAAGTCACTTCTCGTTGTTAACTACAAGCTCTTTCCCCTTAAATTGTAACGATTCTGAAGACAGAGATGCTTTTCTACTCCATTCAATCAAAAGAACATCAGTGTATGCTCTAATTATCTGATCATTTTGGATCTTTTCATATGATACGATGTGTTTGGGAGTATTTACTTAACTGCAGAGGCTGATGCTAGTGTCTGATCAGGGGACAAGAAGGGAAGAGATTGGTCTGGATGACATGCTCTGCTGGTTTGTCTTGGAATAGCCATATCAAGGTCGTATATGCAAACCAATAAAAACAATTAGCATGGCTAGAGCATTTATGTGCCCGTCAGTACATTACTATTGTATTTTGCAATAGAAAATCAAGGCAATAATGAAAATGAGCTTTCATCAGTCATCAACTAGTTTTCTTTGGCATGCCCCGGAAGAAAAATGAATTATCTTTCTACTTATTCATTCTCCAATTCCATTTTGTAGTGTATGCTGTCAGGAAAGGCTTCTCTTCTGGTGCCTCTCGAGTCTGGTCAGCCAATATCACTAACAAAGAGATTCATTCATGAGCCATGGTATGTGAAGTACTTGTCACCTTAAAATATATATTTCAAACTCTAGATTGAAGACGACCTCTTCAATTTTTGAAGTATTAAACCATAAAGGAGTTTATTATGAGGGCAAAACGTAGCTCTGCAGCAACAAATTAACACGGCCCATGTTCGTGTGCATGCTCACGTGCTTTCCTCTTGCTTCAGGCCTCATGTTTTTCTTGATTTCCACCGAACTGATAATGCAGACCTTGCATTTTGAATAGAATTGGTCACCTTGGAAATCCAACATGGACTCTGTTCAAGCAACTGAATTTCAAGTCTCTGTAGCCATGAGCCCCTCACTTGCGATGTTCGCTTTTGTCAAATAATGCCCTCTAATCTTCACCCCTTTAGATTTGAAAGTAAACTATATGCAAATTTCAAGAATCGAATCTTCCATATCACCAAGCACATTAAATGCTTGCGTTGGACCTCGCATGTTTTATTTTTCTTCAAGAGGGCGAAAGATGTCTGTTTTTCCTCTATTTTATTCTTGTGTTTAAAAAAAACCGTAGTAAAACAAAGAATACAAAGGTTCTCACCGTCAAACTATGATTCCTTTTCTTCGTTCTAGAGCTTAGGGGTTTGAAACTTGGAGGTGTGAACTTGAAAATACGCGCTTTGTGATGTAGTGCCAATAAAAGAAATTTCAACAGGTGGCCCCATAGTAATATATTGGCTGAGATGCGGGTCTAAAATAACACACATGCACTTCATTAAATGACACATACACGAGAAAAAAAGAAAATATAGATACGCCAGGACAACTAGAGAAGGAGAGGGCGCATACATATAACTTAATTGATAGTAAAATCCCTCTTTCTAATATATCTCGTGTTTGAGTATCTTCTTTATAATAATAATAATAATAATAATAATAATAATTAGGGAAGGAGAGCTATTCTGCTCGGAACAGAAGATTCGAAGCTTGGAATCATGTGGTAAGCATTAAATGCAAGAGAAAAGGAATTGGTCCTAGGGTTTCACACCTCTTGTGTTTTCCGTTTAAATCTCTCTGGAATTGGGATTTTTATAATCCCTCAGAGGTTAGACCTTAGCTTCATGTCGGATCTCATTTAATGGTTCACATTAATTACTTGGTGGGTTATCGTTATCATCGTATAAATTATTTCATGGAGATAAGATGAGGAGAGGATTAAGACTTCAAATGATGTCTGTTTACTAGAAGAGACAGTCCTTCAATGATTTGATGGTTTAGAATAGTGCAACTGTTGTCAAACGAGATCTTAGTTTTTACGGTGGAACCATAACCAGACATTGTTCAATTACATTCCTCGATGAGGAATGCAATGTCTGTAAAGCATCCAAACTATGATGATGCACATCACTGACATTGTAATGACCGATATTTTTTGTGCTATTTTAAAAATCAAAACAACCTATATATAACAATTTTCACCATCTTCTAAATCTCGATCAATTTTAAATTTTTCAGCTAAATTATAAATGAGATGTTCCAATTTTATTCCATCTGTTTCGTTATGTTAATATATATTTTATAAATTTATATATATTTTTTATAATTTTATCTTTCAACACTTAATTTTATTAAAAATTGAGCTTCATAATTTATTATGATTTGAATTTTTTATAGTTATTTCAGTCTTGTGACCCATGTCATAAATTTAACAGGATAATCTAGTTGAATAGAGTTTTTTTATTATTTTTTTAATTAATATTTTTTTCAGTTTCATCATTCAATATATCTTCAACATTTAGTTATTTATGAATTCAACTTTATCATATATTTTGGTTTTTTTTCTATAAAGTTATCACTTCACAACCCATGTCACGAGTTTTGTGAGTTAACTAAGTAAATTTATGTACTTTTTATCATATTTTTTTAAATTGATTTTTTAAAAAGTTTCATCATTTAACAATAAGTTTATTGAGAATTGAACTTTAATTTGTTTTATATGGGGTTATCATGGTCTCATGACTCGAGTCAATTCAATATGATGTTTTTCTAAAATTAAAAAAAAATATATCGTCTTGATTTTTTTAATTAAATTATATTTTTAATAGTTATTTAGGTTGTTTTTTAACCCGTTAAATAGATTGAGTTATATTAATTTAACTCCCACATTGTTTTTTTTTCCTGCATGAGAAAAAAATAGCTATGCATGGATGTTTCTTGAATCGAGCTCGACTGAATTGTTAAAGGAATTTTGCTTGCCGAAGAAAAACTTGGAGTGCAACTCATTAAAAAGCTCCATTGATCAAGTACTTCTCATCCCTCCTCAAATAGTGGGCTTGTCATTAATCACAAATTATAATAACCGCCTTTTGTTGAAATACTTGTTATAATTGAAAGAAAAAAAATTAAGAAGTTGGCTTAACGGTTAATTAAGTTTTCTTTTTCTTTTTTCTTTTTTATTTTCCCAAGTTCAGGATATATATTTGAGGTCGTTTAAAAAAGAATCTAATTTAATTCTAGTTAAATATAAGACATTAAATTGAAAGAAAAAAAAATCCAATGAAGTGCAGTACTATATATGCTATATATGTTTCCTTGTTTGATCACAAAGACTGGACATTGGATTTGGTAGAGCTGTGTGTGTGTGTGTGTGTGTGTATATTATGCTATTCTTCGCCCAGTTTAATTTTATTAATTTGAAAAAAAATAAAAGAAAAGAACGAAAAGAGGATCCAATTTTGTTTTTTAAGACAATATATAGTATAGTGAATGGCAGACATCTAACGTTAATTCAGATAAAGGAAGAGAGGAGTTAGAATGAAATTTCCATGTGATTTATTTAATGTCGCCAACAAACATTCATGTCTAGCCTATTTCTTTTGATGTCTTGATTCGGGTTAGCTAGCTAGCTAGCTAGGTAGGTTTCTTATCGTTCTCACCATATATATTGGAAAACCCTAAACCGGCCTCACAATTAACGACTCTCACACTCTCTACGAGGTTTAGACTTCTATTTACTAAATGTATTTTTTTTTTAATGTAACATAGGCTTAGACATTCGAAGCCTAATAGTATAATAATACAATCATCATACTATACATTGTTTTTTTTTTAACATGCTCACATGAGTATACATGATGTATACATACATGCAATCAGAACATAGAAACAAATAGTCAAACAAGAACGTGGACACGAGTACTAGTACACCAATGCATTGCCAGCCCATCACGCGCCTCGGCGGTGGTCAACCTCGTCCATTTGATTTTCAAACCAAAAGCCTTAATCTGTAAATCTATGTGCATGCGATTGTTTCCACGGTGCTTTCCTCCACAATTGGGAATCCTAGCTGCCTCTTTCCATGTACTTTATTATTTGTTTAATTATAATGATAATCCCTTTATCTTAACTTGAACATGCATGTGCATCCATTCTACACACACTAGGCTCGCACATCCCTCAACTATTATAAATACACATTCTAATCTCATTTTGTTCCACATTGAACTTCCTTTTGGATTTCTTTATATCTTTCTCTCTACCTATCTGCATCAAAAGAGAATTTTCTTTGAGTTAATTTAAGACGAAAACATGGGGGGTTCTTCACCATGTGCATCCTGCAAACTGCTAAGGCGCCGGTGCGCCAAAGACTGCATCTTTGCCCCTTACTTTCCTTCTGATGATCCCCATAAGTTTGCCATTGTTCACAAGGTCTTTGGTGCTAGTAATGTTAGCAAAATGTTGCAGGTTCCCCCTCTATCCTTAATTTGTGTGTGTGATCTATACTATGCGTGCAGGAAAACAGCAAAGCACGTTGTTTGCGCAGTTTTTAATATTAATGATGATCCTTTAAATGATGAGGTTATTGTAATCTTGCAGGAGATTCCATTTCATCAGAGAGTAGATGCTGTGAGCAGTTTAGTTTATGAAGCAAATGCAAGAGTGCGAGACCCAGTCTATGGATGTGTTGGTGCAATATCTTACTTACAAAATCAAGTATCACAGTTGCAAATACAACTTGCAGCTACTCAAGCAGAGATGAATTGCATCCAGATGCAACAAGAGCCTACCTTACCAACCCAGCTAGATCAAGATGAGAAGGCACTTCTTTTAGCCAGTAGTAATAACTTCAATAACATTCCTCAATATTTTAACTTTGCCTCTTCTAGCAATGTAATCCAAGACCCTCTTAAGAGAGAGTCTCTCTGGACTTGAGTTGTACTTGAAAATTGTTTTTTTTTTAATGAATAATGAGTACCCTTTTTGTTCAAGGTTCTCTCTAATCAATTTTGAGTTCAATATTGACCTAGCTAGCTTGCTTGTTCTAGCTCTGTGTTTCTCATGGAAACCAAATCCATGATTGCGTGTAATTAAGCAGTATGCACGTGCGTGTCCATGTGAAAGAGAGAGATTAATAATTTTAGTTCTTGGAATAGATGAGACAAAAGCAAACTTCATGTAGGATATTGAGTTAAGGGGTCAACGTCGATCGTTAACAGGCCAATATACAGTACTACCGCATGTGAGATATAAACACAGTCGGGTTTACATTAATTCTCTTTTCTTCATTAAGACGTTACTTATTACGGGGCCTGTTGTCCCCTTTGGTAGTTCTCTTTCAACACACATGATTATAAAATTGAAATGCTAAATTAACCATCATTTCTAGGTAGCTTGCTAGCTCATGACAGACCGCTGGCTTAATAATTAACAGAACACGTTAACACATCCTGGCATCTTAATGACATGCATGTAATTATGGTTGTGTTGTTCCAATCTCTAAGTAATAACATACATCCCTTGTTTCAATCTTATCACGTGATATGGGGGCTACAAAGCAATTCAGAAGTGCACTGTTCTTGTGAGAAGAATCTTGAAAAGCCCATTTTAGTATTAGTCTTAAAGTTTGTAAGAAGAAAATCACCGTTTTAAATATTATTCTAGCTGCGCAGCAACTTTTCCCCTGCGTTTGTACGTATATATCTAAGCGAAGGTTTAGAGCTAGCTAGCTAGCTTCAAATAGGGTGCGAGTATTTTATGTGCAAGATTTCTTAAAGTCAAATATAGAAGCGGTTAATTTAACATGTCCCTCGTTGGAAAATGCTTTTCAATTTTCCTTTTGTGAAAATGACCTCTCCCATATTGAATTTTCCATAAGAGCGTTGCTTGAATAAGCTTTTAGGACGTAGCATTTGCCCTGGTTTTTGCAGCGATTTGTACGGTCATCGGGGTTAGTTGGATTGCTAAATCATGTCTGCGTGCGTTGTGGGAAAAATAATCTAAACAATGGATTGTTTGGCTGTTTCTTTAATTTTTTCTTATTTCATAGTCGTCAGCCTGGTATTCTTTCGAGTTAGCTCGGTGACATTGAGTCAGGGGGTTGGTTGGAGACGGATCCTCAGAATGGAAAGATCCTTCTATTTTTTTTTTTTAATCGTAAAAGATCACTCCTTCTTACAACCAAACCCTGACAATATGAAAATAAACAAGAAATAAGGACAAATAATTTTGTTAACGCACCCAGCTAAAACCCTGTAATGAATAAAAAATAAAAATAAAATGGAATCCCTAGGATATAGTTAGAATTAATCTGCGAGAAGGCGCAAAATGGCAACCCTCCTCATAGGAGAGTGGATCATGACGTCGATATTATTATTATTATTATTATTATTAATTGAAGAGAAAGGTGGATCGTACATTTCCATTTAAATAAATTATTACACTGAACCTCAAATCTGAAAGGCCATCTCTTCACAGATGAGAGGACCGACGATTGAGATTGTAGTTCAATGATAGACAGGAATCGTCAGCTAATTACCAAAATGACTTGGGCCGCTCTTTTAGGGGGCATGTCGGGGACAGGTTCAGTTTTTTGGTGGGCATCATGGTTGCTATTTCGTCTCATTGGGGGTACTTTTTACTTTTTATTTTTTATTTTCCCTAGCTGCTCTTCTAAACATTTTTTTATACCTTGGGTTGGGTTGGGTTGGAGTGGAGTGGATATACATGTCTAGTCTAGTCTAGGCGTGCCTGCATCCAACCATGGGCTGGCATCTTCTTGCCAGTTCTAGGCCGATCTTGGGCTTGTTGCCCAGCTGAAATTCAGTCAGAGTCCATCTAGCTTTGAACTCTAGGTCCAGGACTCGTTTGTTTCGTATAAAATAATTTTACGGGAACCACTTTGAGAAAATCAATTAATGAAAAGTGTTTTCAGTAAAAATAAAATAAGATAAAATAAGTCTTTTAAGAAAATAAAATGTCTTTCTTTTCTTAACTCTGGAAAACATTTTCTTTCCTTTAACAAAAATAAACTACACTTAAAGTTTTCCTTTCACAATTCTCTATTTTTCC
>Ga0325414_1007761_pt1 | contig 11355 bp, 8 predicted proteins | sample PopdelMetagenome_8_FD_206183 | JGI IMG/M metagenome (GOLD analysis project Ga0325414, IMG submission 206183) | Populus deltoides microbial communities from Bellville, Georgia, United States - Leaf-PdKOR-R3 | ecosystem: Host-associated > Plants > Phyllosphere > Phylloplane/Leaf | place: USA...
GTTCTTAATTTCCATTGTTCTATACATGAAAGTTTTCATCATCAATATAAAAGATATTGTGGGATCAAATAATCTATGGATTTAGGGATAGATTTCGCTAATAGAAATCATTATGTATAACTAACATAATTTCCTTAACAAGCATAACTGATGAGGAAGTTTCCCATTGAATTGATTAGATTTGAGAACAAAAATGCTCAATTCCGAAAGGCTATCAATCCAATTTGGAATGGGCCCAGTTAAGTTGTTATCGCCGAGATCTAATGTCACCAACGAAGAGAGATTATAAAAATCATATGGCAGTGGACCGCTCAATCTATTTCCGTATAGGTGGACATAGCGTAAATCTAATGCATGGAAGCCCAACGGTAATGACCCAGACAGATTGTTTTCAGAAAGATCTAAAAATTCAAGCCCAGAAGAATTGAAATATTCTATTGGAATGGTACCTTCAAAATGATTTCTGGACAAATCAATTCCATCAAGTTGGCTTTTTGAAGAGTTCCCTATTCCCCTTGGAAGCATTCCTGACAAAAGATTGTTACTGATATCCAACCACAAAAGTGATGATTCAAGAGAAAAAGTACCTGGTACTTCTCCTACAAATTTGTTTCCATCTAGAAGGAGGTAAAGTAGGTAAGTCATGTTGAACACAGATGGTGGTAATCGCCCACTGAAGTTGTTGTTGGACAGCTTCAAAAACCACAACGAGGAGCCTACTGTTGGCAAATTATGCTCAAGCAGTTCACAAGACATGTGATTGTTGGAAAGATCCAAGTATTCGAGAGAGCTCATATTCCCAAAACAACGAGGAATGCAACCTGTGAGGCTGTTGTTAGCCATCAAGAAGTTCTTCAAACGTGGAAAAATCGAACATATGTTCCTTGCAATTTGACCATGTATGGTGTTGCCAGAAATATCTACTGTCTGAAGGTAGCGTGTTGGATGTTGTGGCAGCTGCAAAGAACCTGTAATTGAGGTGTCTCTCAAATATAGTCGATTTAACTTTCTATTATTCTCAAACAGCCAAGATGGGAAAGGTTCTCCAACGAATTTGTTGTGGGATAGATCAACAAATATCAAATCGTATTGGCTATGCAGGAAGTTTGGAAATCCAGCCTCGAGTGGTTTTGGAGTACAGTTTGAAGCACTAAAGAAAAGAAGCTGGAGCTTGGGAGCTGAAGGCTGAAAACTGGGTGCAGCTATTAGCTCATTGTTATCGCATGCAATGAACTTGAGGTTGGAGAGGTTCATAAATGAACCAAATGTTATTGGAACTTGAAAGTGTTATTTGAAACTGAGAGGTATTCAAGCTGCGTAAGATGGGAAAGGTGACTAATGGCAATATTTCCCTCCAATTGATTGTGAGATAAATCCAAGATTTGTAGAAATGATAGATTTCCCAAACAAGGAGGGAGTACGCCCTTTAGATTGTTTCCTGAGAGATATAGCTCTTCAAGATTCTTCAGTTCACACCAACCTGCAGAATATATTCATATGTTCATGTTAAGGGAATAGGAATATATTAATTATGTAATTGCTTAGTGAGGTTTTAAAGTTTTAGTTGATTTTTGTTTCAATAGCTATGTCGGTTTTAGATTTTATTTAAACAACTTTGTTTGTTAGTTTTTTTAGAGATTAATTGTCTAGATTATTGATATACATAAATTTTTTAATTGAAAGTTTTTTCTATAATTTAAGATTGAGAAATTTTAGAGATTGAGAAACTCTATACGTAACATTAGGAGTAAACTTTTAGTTTAATAAAACATAGATATAACACAAATATCTATGTTCATGTCAAATATTAATGAACAACTGGTTCTTCAATAGATTTGTTGTTCTTCCATGGAATTGTATAAAGATCAGATTTTTTAATTACCTTGAGCAGGTAGGGTGCTATTGAAGTCAACTCCGGCCAAGGATAGGACTTTAAGAGTAGACAAGGGTCCAATGTTCCTAAGAAAGCTTGCTGGGAGTGAAGAATCATCGAGGAACACTTCTTCAAGGCTAGACGAATTACACAACCCTGTGGTCAAATAAATCCATCAATATATTATAAAATATCGTATTGTATTAGGCACCAAAACTGTCACTGACCTTTCCCAAAGTGTGTAAAATTACTATAACTTGCATGTAAGGTCTTGAGGGATGGCAACGCTCCCAATGACTCTATCAAAATGCTTTCCTTGAAGTCAGTGTAATCCAGATACAAGGTTTCTAAATTCCTTAAACCTGTGATAGAGAGAACAATCAATAATAATGATTTACAATATTTAAATAATTTATAATGTTAGAGTTAATATACAAGACATAGCTTAATTTTTTAAATTAAAATAATTTTTGATTTGATATTAAAATTTTATTAATTAAATATTCACCTTCATTTATTTTAAAAATAAATTAAGAAATTGAACAAAAGTTAATAGCATGTATATGTACGTAAGTTTCAAATTATTTCACTCGTTAAAGAATTAATTATATAAAGCTTTTTTAAGGCTTCATCCAAACAATTACTTAAGGGTTAATACACATGTAATTATTAAACTTTACTAGGGAATGTTATCTCAAGGTAGGAATGATTTACAACTTTACCATTGAGACCAGTTGATCCTGTCAACATGTTGCCTGATAGATGTAGAGATTTGAGAGTTGAAAATTCACTGAGAGATGATAAAATGCTGTCGTTAAATTTATTGTAATTGAGATAAAGTTCCTCCAAATTCCTTAAACCTGTGATAGAGAGAACAATTAATCAATAATAATTATTTACAATAATTATATCATTTATAATGTTAGAGTTAATATACAAGACATAGCTTAAGTTTTAAAATTAAAATAATTTTTAATATGATATTAAAATTTTATTAATTAAATATTCACCTTCATTTATTTTAAAAATAAATTAAGAAATTGAACAAAAGTTAATAGCGTGTATATGTAAGTTTCAAATTATTTCACTCGATAAAGAATTAATTATATAAAGCCTTTTTAAGACTTCATCCAAACAATTACTTAAGGGTTAATACACATGTAATTATTAAACCTTACTAGGGAATGTTATCTTAAGGTAGGAATGATTTACAACTTTACCATTGAGACCAGTTGATCTAAGGCTCCACAATCACTGTCAGTGACAGTTAATTCCTCCAACTTGTTGCGTAAACTACTTTGGTTTTTCTTCATATATAGACATGGAAAGTCATGTGTTCTGAACAATTGATTTGATCTTGTGGAATACAAAAATTCTTCCTCAACTTTTTTCATGGAATGAAGTGATTTCCCGGTAGCTTCATCATCCACTTGCACTTCTTTTTCTTCGTAGACTTGTGAAGTCAAGATTCCCAATGAACTATCTGTTAGGCTGATTTACTTCCATATTAATTATTGTTTGAATATTCTTAATCTGAATGATATTAGTCCATTCAAAAAAAATTCATTTTCTTTTTTATAAATATATTTATATAACTACGAAAGAAGAAAAATATGCATTCATTAAAATATTATTGATGTGTTTGAATGAAGAAAGTTAAGGGCAGAGATGACCGACAAAGACACCGTGTGGGCCAATAAAATTGAAAATAAAAGACAATATCAATGGCTTGCGAAAATAAAAAATAAAAAGTTTTATGTTAAATTTATCTATATGTTAAATTACTTGATTAACTAAACTTAATCCTGTAATATTGAATTATTTGATGAAAACATTATCTAAAATATGATTAATTGATATATTTAAAGTCAAATAAAAAACAAACCCCGCTTACTTTTAATATTAAAAATTATTTTTCAACATAAACTCTTTAACATAAAAATTTAACAAAATTAAAATAAATTGTGATTACTGTTTGAGCAATTGATTTGATCTTGGCCCCACAATTATTTTCGTTAGTCTGTTAATGTTTTTCTTCAAGCTTGTGGAACGGGGTGTTCCTCCAACTTGTTGTGTAAGCTACTTTGTTTTTTTCTTCGTAGACTTGGGAAGTCATTTGTTCGAACATTTGATTTTCTAAAAGTTTTTAATTCTTGTTTTTATATTTTAAAAGTATTTTTAAAAACATTAAAATTTTTTTATTTTTTTATTAACTTCAAATTAATATATTTTTAGTTCAAACCATTTTAATGTACTAATATCAAAAATAATTTTTAAAAAATAAAAAAAATATCATTAATATATATTTTAACACGAAAAATTATTTAAAAAAACACAACCACACTGTTAATCTCATCATCCACTAGCACTTGTTTTTCTTCTTCGTAGACCTGTGAAGTCAAGATTCCCAATTATCCACTGCATCAATCTATAGGGGTGTTCAAAAAAATCAAGAAACCGAGTAAACCGATAAAACCGACAATAAATTATTCGAAAAAACCAAACTGAAAAATAAAACCAATTAAACCGATTAGATTATGTAGAAAAAACCCCGGTTCGGTTCGGTTTTGAAGTGCAAAAACCGGTTTAACCGGATCGGTTCAAAAAATGGTCCCAAGGCTAGGCTAGTATAAATAGAAAAAGTTGCGCCGCGCCCCTCTCTTCTCGCCAGTTTACTCTCCGCTAACCCTAAACCTTTCAATTTCAATTTTCAAACAATCTCTCCTCTCACTACTCAGAGCCACCCGCCGTCCCCCTCGCCCCCCGCCCTCTCCGGCCTCCGCTAAGGCCGTCGCCGTACCAGAGCACCCGCAACCCGTCTCCTCTCGCCTCTTCGCCTCTCCCTCTCCACTCTCCTTAGACTAAGAAAACATAAACACAGATCGACCATCGACATTTCCTCGGTCTCAACTGGACCAAAATAGTCTGTGTTTCCATCATACCGACGTTTCCTCAACCTCTCAAAACCAGTGAGTTTTAAATTTTTTTTCTCATTTCTAATTAATTAATTAATTAATTTGGTTAAGGTTATTGTTATTTTTAATACAGTTAAGCTTATTGTTTATACGTTCTTCCTCAGTCTCCACTGGATCAACACTGTCGGTGACTCGGTGTTTCCATCAGACCGACGTTTCCTGATTTCCTCAGCCTCTCAAAACCAGTGAGTTTTATTTTTTTTTCTCCTTTCTAATTAATTCATACAGTTAAGCTTATTGTTATTTTTAATCAATTTTGTTGGGTGATGAATTTTGGTTTAGGTTTAAATTAGAATTTAGAGCTATTTGGGTGATTAAAGCGAATTTTTTTTCCTTTGTTTGAATAGAAGAGATTTAGCAGTTTAGGATTATGATTATTTTTAATCAAAATTGTCGTTCTTACTTCTTACAATTGTTTGCAGTTTAGGATTAGAGTTGTCTTGTACATGTAATTTCATAATCTTACATGTAATTTTGCAGTTTATTTTGTTGTTTTGTAAATGTAATTTCAATATCTGCTACTGTAAACTTGTGTTGCTTCTGTTGTTGTTGTTGTGTTGATTCTGTTGTTGTAGCCTGTTGTTGTGTTAATTTTGTTGCTTTGTTGGTTGATTACTAAAAACAGATGAATTGTTGATTTTGTTGCTGTGTTGGTTGATTTATAAGGTCACACCAAGTAGTTTGATTGAAATTATGTTTATAAGCCTGTGTTGATTGACTTGATTCTGCAAACTAGTTTTGTTTTGATGGGTTTTTTTATTCGGTTTTGTTTTGTCATTCTGTAAAATGTATTCATTATTCTGTTTTGGATGATCTTGATTGGCATTTTGTATTCATTAAAATCATGTTATTCTTGTATTCATTGTTCTGTTACTTCTGTAATTATTTTTCCTCATTGATAGATTTTCTAAGCTTGTTTTGACACATTTTCTAAGCTTATTTTAACATGTTACTTCTGTAATATTTGTTTCATTTTAATTTTTAAACATGATTTTAATCTTTATGTTTATTAAGTGCTGAAAAGAATTGTGCAAGTGATAATGAACATATTTGCATTTGGTAATTACATATGGAAAATCTTCAAAATCAAAATGCTTCATCCACTGGCACTATCCTAACATCAACCAATGGCCTAGATTCAAACACTAACCTAACATCAACTACTGCAGTATCCACCACGGAAAATAAAGGTAAACAACTTCAAGTCCTTGCATCTAGAAAAAGAAATGTTGATGATAAAAAAAAGTCATAAATTTGGGATCATTTTACAAAACTTGATGGTGATCCTACAACCCCTAGAGCTGAATGTAATTATTGTGGAAAGGATTATGCATGTCATACTATTATTAATGGGACAAGTAATATGTGAAGTCATTTGAAAGTATGCAAAAAGTTTCATTTTGTAGTTGATAAGAAGCAAAAAAATTTGGTATTAGAACCTAATAAAGTAGGGGGTGAATTAGGAGATCGAAGTGTGGGAACTCTTAAGGCAATAGGTTATGATTATGATGAATGCAGAAAGGCACTAGTGAAAATGGTTATAATTGATGAGTTGCCTTTTAATTTTGTGGAGGGTAAGGGATTTATATTATTTTCTAGGACCTTGCAGCCTAGATTTGACATTCCTTCTCGTTTCACTGTTATGAGAGATTGTTTGAAACTTTATGTTGAAGAGAAGGAAAGATTAAAGAGAGCTCTTAAGGGTCAACGATTATGTTTAACAACAGATACATGAACATCAATCCAAAACATTAACTATATGTCCTTAACGGCCCATTGGATTGATAATGAATGGAATTTGCATAAAAGAATTCTAAATTTTTGTCAAGTTTCCAATCATGTGGGTGAGACAATTGGTCAAGTTATTGAGAATTGTTTGTTAGATTGGGGGATTGATAAACTTTTAACTATTACAGTAGACAATGCAAGCTCTAATAGTGTTACTATTTCATATTTAAAGAATGTGATGAAAGATTGGTCAACTAATATATTGTCAAATGAACATTTGCATGTTAGATGTTGTGCACACATTGTAAACCTCATTGTATGTGATGGTTTGAAAGAGATGAATGTTTCGGTTGTTAAGATTCAAAATGCAATTTGGTTTGTGAGATCTTCACCCTCTAGGCTACTTGCATTTAAGAAATGTGCAGAAAAATTGCATATCGAGTGTAAGAAATCATTGTGTTTGGATGTTGCAACTCGATGTAATTCAACTTATCTTATGTTAGAAGCTGCTGAAAAGTTTGAAAAGGTGTTTGTAAGGTTAGGTCAAAGTGAATCTAGGTATGTGAGTTACTTTTTGGAGGTTGATTCAAAGGGAAATAAAAAAAACATAGGGCCACCTAGTTTGGAGGATTGGGAAAATGCTAGAACTAGGTGTTCCTCTGCTACTTCCTCCATTGTAAAGCCACTTCCTCCATTGTAAAGCCTTGCTTCTCTTCCACAAACCTTTCAACTATCCATAGCCGGATCAACTTCATTCTTTTTATCAAATAATCCTCTGGAAAAACACTTAAATACAAATAACACTGTTTGAGGTAGTAAGGAGGATTATCGTAACTTAGTTAAAGTATTCTACGTAGACTCCCAAGGTCGTCGTTACTTTTCAATTCTGTAGCTAGGCAGTCATGGACTTTCTTCCATTCCAAACCTCCGTTTTTCTTCTTCGACAGTAGGCCTCCTATTGCTACAATTGCAAGTGGCAGTCCCTCACACTTCTTTAAGATATTTCGAGACATCTCTTCCAGTTCTGGAGGGCATACAGCCTTATGTTCCCCTCTGAAGGCTTTCATACAAAAGAGGGTCCAAGCTTCATTTTCTAATAAAGCTTGGAGTTCATAAACATGACTAGTGTTCTCTATAGATTCAGCCAAGTTACTTAAACGTGTAGTGAAGATAATTCTACTACCACAGTTACAATCAGGAAATGCATACTTTATTGTTTCCCAAGCGTTTACATTCCATACATCATCCAAAACAATGACATACCTCCTTCTCCATAGATAATTTCTTAGAGCATCAATTAATTGGAAGTCAGTCATTGATTGCAAATTATCCGGAACAGGTTCGTTTGCTGTCACCAGAAACCCCTGCAGAGCAACTCGTAGGAGCTCCGTGGATGCAAACGATTTGGAAACTGTAACCCAAGAATGGGTATCAAAGCTTCTTCTGATGGGGTGGCTGTCATAGACTTTCTTTACGAGGGTTGTTTTTCCCAACCCACCCATTCCAACCACAGAGATACTGGAGAGCTTTTCTTCGCCTTCCTCAAGCCACGAAACCAGTAGATGTTTTGGGTTCTCAATTCCCACGACATCAGCTTCATCTAAGTAAAGAGCAGCTAACCGGGGATCATGCCATTTCTCTACGGTAGCACTGGAGGTTGATGGCATATCTATCCTATTCAAAGAAAATGCATTTCTTCTCTCTGAAATGGCTTTCACCCTTGCTTTAATGCTTTGTAGCTGGACTGCCAGCCGGTGCCGTGCACTTAATTTACGGATGGAACGATATGAATTGTGAAGATAATGGATAAAACCACTCCCGTGAGATGGAGCAAACCGGAGCATGAACTCTTCAAGAATGTCCTCGGCATCATAAGCCACATCTCTCACTTGTTTGACCCAGGCTCTCAGTCCTTGATCACTCTCACTCCTTTCTTCCGCATCCTGAAGGAAAGATTTCATGCTATACAAATCATCCAGCAGTTCAACGATTCCCCCTCTAACTCCTCCCAAGAACCGTGTTTCTTCTGCTACAAAGGAAGCCAGTTTCTCGAGCACCACCTGCACTGCGATCATGCCATGGCTTCTTGCTCCAGAATCACCAATCCTGATCTCTTTTCTTTCGCCAAAAATTTGAAGGAAAAACAAAAACCCTTGATGCAGTTTCTGTCTCCGATGTTCGTTACAGGGTTCCAAGCTTAATTAACAATTCCTTCTGCTGATTCATTGCGCATGAAAGATAACATTTTTTTCATTTAAGAAAATTATTATGTGGACCATATGGCCCTAGGCAAATTAAGGCCTCACATATAGCCAGCTATAGCATGCGATAGCCAGTGTTATCATTTGTCATTTTTATAAGTTAGGGGGCTGATATGGTATTTAAAAAATGATGATTTTTTTTTTAATTTTAAATCTTAAGACTAATATCTTACTAAAAATTCCTTCTGCTGATTCATTGTTCATGTGATAATGTGCTTGGCATGTGTCCAACAACACATGTAATATTGCAATAGGATAACACGTGGTCAAATTTAACCCGTCATTCTTGTGTTTTCACATGGGCAGGAAGCTACCTAAACCTCTGATACATGTGATTTACTCCTGGTTTTATAAATTAGAAAGTGTAAATTGTAAAACCCAACCAATAAGATATCTACATGCATGTTATCAGTAAGTGTAAATTTTAGATTAATATTTTTTACCAGTAAGTTATGTGCTTGCTTGGACTTGCTCAACAAACAGATTAAAAAAATGAAGTTTCACCGATCAGTCATCAGAGTCTGTAAATGTTACAGATGATTTAAGTTTGTTTACCAAATTTTTCAAGAACATGTTTGTCTTTGGTAGCTTATTGTCATAGCTGTGAACTCTGAAGAAAATTGATCTAAGAAACCAAAGTCCTGCAATGTAATTCCATATTGCTCTAGATTAATTGTACATGAATACAGGCTTGGTGATTATGCCAGAGAAGAAAACTAAAGAAATAGTAGGTTAGTGTACTGAAAATAAATATTTTTTTGGTATGTAAGAAGAAATATCATGTATTTTCATCATACTACATAGTGTATCCTCTGTTGGAGTCAGTTTACACCTCAGATCTAAAACAATAGCACACAGGAATTAAAAAAGAAGAGGGATCGCAAGGGATACAAGATTTGCAACCAAAAATGTGACCTGACATGTTGAGGAAACGGAGGGAGATTTTTTATATTTTCTTCCTTTTGGTCCTTAAATTTTTAAAAGGGGCTTTGATTTGATTCCTACAAGTTGCTGGCAAATCTTCAGCGTTTCTACAGGCAGCCTCATGAACAAAAGAAAGACATCCTGCGACCTCTCCAAGCTTCTCGTTGCTACCCTGTTCCGATTAGAAACAGAGATTCAAGAAGCTATGCTACGTCCTGAGAGAAGAGTTCCAACGAAATCTACTGTAAGTTCCCAAGACACTCTTTTTCCAGAAAATCATGCCTCTGCTTTGCATAAAGTGATCCGTGAATCTGTAAAAGAGGAACCTGTATTGTTAGGTCAATTAAAGCGGGTGTGGATTAACGTGGGCCAGGTTTCACTATGCAATAGAGATAATAAAGATAAAGCAGGAAGAGGAAAAGAAGCCTCAATTGCTCAACATGGCAAATTCAGTTGAAGTGACTCGACTCAAAGAAACCAAATTCAGTTGTTTATATTTGCTTTGGAAGCATGGCAAACTTCACTGCCTCTCAGCTTAAGGAGATTGCAGCATGTCTCAAAGCTTCTGGGCATCAATTTATCTGGGTAGTTAGAAGAAGCAAAAAGGGTCAAGAAGACAAGGAAGATTGTTTACCTCAAGGATTTGAGGGAAGAATGGAAGGCAAAGGCCTAATTATTAGAGGATGGGCACTCCAAGTTTTGATTCTTGATCATGAAGCAATAGGTGCATTTGTGACTCATTGAGGATGGTGACTGATGTTTTGCTGAGCAATTCCATAATGAAAAGTTGGTGACCGATGTTTTAAAAACTGGAGTTGGTGTTGGAGTTAAGGAATGGCTTACAGTGCATGGAGATAATGTTAAAAGTGAAGCTGTAGAGAAGCAGAGGAAATGAGGAGCAGAACAAAGAAGCTTAGAAGAAACGACCAGGAATGCTGTTGAAGAAGGTGGATCTTCTTGCTCCAATTTCAGTGCTTTGATTGAATAGCTGAGGTGGGGTCGCCCTTGATACAAATGCAGATATTAAGTGTTGTCACACATGCATAGAATATTTTGTTTGTACTTAGTAGTGATTTTGGCAATTTACAGTATTATCATTCCCTTTATACAACTTAATCAAGTCCTCTCTCCTCGAAAAAAAAAAATCAATTACAAATTAACGAAGTTGCGAGAATGAGAATTGAATGCAGACGCAGGTCACTTTTCATTTTATTTTTAGACAAGTCACGAGAGTTGAAAGAGTAATCATGCAAATCAGTTCCCTTCCTAATGGATCCGGAATGAGAAGTCCAGCTTACATTTTTAGCCCAAATAACTAATCAAATAAAAAGGCTGAGCTTAGAGACAATACACTATAAAACATGCACTAGATAGACATACAGGACAAACAATCATCACAAACTAGGAACAATCATCTCCCCAGTAACAAATTCACCTTCTGAAGTTGGAGAACTTACGAAAACTAGCCACCACAAAATAATTGCAAGAATCTATGCAGTTTTCAATGAAGTAAAACCACCTGCGTCGCCAATATGAATTGATGTAAAGAATTGCTAGAAGCGTCATCACCACAACTATATAACATATACCAAAA
>Ga0325414_1007763_pt1 | contig 11352 bp, 4 predicted proteins | sample PopdelMetagenome_8_FD_206183 | JGI IMG/M metagenome (GOLD analysis project Ga0325414, IMG submission 206183) | Populus deltoides microbial communities from Bellville, Georgia, United States - Leaf-PdKOR-R3 | ecosystem: Host-associated > Plants > Phyllosphere > Phylloplane/Leaf | place: USA...
AAAAAAAAAAGAATAAAAGAATTTAGTATATGATGATGTTCTTAGTTCTCATGAATTCTGCCTCATCTTCAATGCAACCAATAATAATAATAAATCAATGAAATACCCAGATAGATCATTGCATGATAAAAAAGAGAATTCACATTTTTTTCATAAAACATTCAATTGACAATCTTGAAGCAGAATTCTTATTTCCCATGACATAACTTAATCCCACTTCTCAATTTGGGTTAATTAAGGCCAGTGGAGGTTCAACATTCATAATTAAAACAAAACAAAAAAAAATAAACACAGAACAAATTGAACAAATAAATTGCTAGAGCTGAATCAAAACAGTGATAAAATTACGGATCCACATGGCCGAGATCATATCATAGATAATGTTAAAAAGTACTCTACATGACACACCTATATAATCAATGGATCAGGATGATGGGAAATTAACAATAGCCATAATACACATGTAATCTCCCATGATTTGCTCTGTATTTTTCAATCAACTTCATGATCTTTCCTTGAAAATAGTTTCTTATACAGTTGTTTTGTTTTGATTTGTTTGATCTGGTCTCAAAACTTGTTAAGAGTGGCTGGAAAACAAAAATAAATCGTTTTAAATGTGAATTGAAATGAATGTAAGATTGTAGCAACCATGGTACACTTGATTTGGAGATATATTTTTATTGCCAGTGATTCAATTGACTGTCTCTCCAGGAAAAAAATCTGTTGACAAATGGTAAACGATATTAATTCCCCAAGTGCTTCAAATAAGGATATTGACATGGCAACACGTTCAAATAATGAAAACAGGATGGATAAGGCAAGTGCTTCAAACACGGGAAAGGAGATTGAAGTGGCAAGTGCTTCAAATGTTCTGAAAGATCTAGCAGATGGGATAGCAAGGTTCAAACCTGGAAAATGTCCCGAGCACTGTATCTACGAGGTACCCCGCTCACTTCGAAGCATAGAACCGAAAGCCTACACTCCACAAGTAGTTTCACTAGGCCCTGCTCACTGTGGCCACGAGGAACTAGTGTCAATGGAGAAGCAGAAATTGAGATATTTAGCAGAATTCATGGATGGGAAGAAGGTGACATTGGACGATCTTGTGACCATAGTTCAGAAGAATGAAGTGGAAATTCGAGGCTGTTATAACTTCAATCGTAGCAGTGATGATTTTGTAAAGATGATTCTGTTGGATGCTGTATTCGTCATCGAATTCTTGTTGCAGTTCTTTAACCTTTTCTGTGAAGAAGTTCCCATATTACCTGAGCCTCGGATGATGTTTGGTTTACAAGTGGACTTGATACTACTTGAAAATCAGCTACCTTATTTCATTCTGGAGAAAATATACGAGAAAACCTATTCAGACCCTGAAACACAAGCTAGCCTTACTTTTCCTGAGCTTGTAGCCTTCTACTTTGGACATTACTACAGGATTTCACAGAGACCAAAAGTCAACTCAGTAGGGATAAAGCATTTCACTGATTTTCTGAGATATGTTATGTTGAATGAGTCCCTTGAGACATTACCCCGTCGTCCTTGTACCATCAAACTGAAATACAGTGCAACCATGCTTCATAAAGCAGGATTGAAGTTTGAGGCAACTGAAAACAGTTGTGTACTCGACATAAATTTTGTCAACGGAGTGTTGAAAATGCCACGCTTTGAAGTAAATCAGAGCTTCGAATATGTGACACGAAACCTCATGGCATATGAGCAGTGCCACTACCCATATAGTACTTACATATGCAATTACTTTATGTTAATGGACCATCTTATCAACACTGAAGAAGATGTGGATTTGCTGGTTAAAGTGGGGGTGATTGATAACTGGCTAGGAAACAATGCCATGGTTGCAGACTTGATTAACCGGCTTTGCGAGCAAATTAGTGAGTTTTTCACTTGTTATCATGATCTTTGTGTTGATTTGAATGCCTACTATGAGAACAGGTGCAACCATAGAAAGGCAACCTTGAAACTTGTATATTTCAGCAATCTTTGGAGAGGTACCGGAACTGTTGCTGCAGCTGTCCTGCTGATCCTCACTTTGATACAGACTGTATGTTCAATAATGTCACTTCTAGGTCCAAAGCAGCTGATCTAGTTTTATTTCTACAGTCAGTATCTGGTTATGGTTTCCCATATGGTCCACATAATTGGTGTATATTTCAATAGAGTTGCTTCTAGAGGCTCGAAGCAGGAGGTTTAAAGCTACTGTAGTAGCAGGATTGTTTTCCGAGTAGTTTTTGTCAGCCTAATGCGGTGTTATATTCTGCTAAAAGCAGTTGGATTTTTCTTTTACACTATTGATCTCATCATCATCATCATTGATAAAATATTAATCTCATAGTTACATCGATAAAAATTCAATTAATTAGTTTAACTCTGTTGGTTTTTGGTTCTACTAATAACCGTGGACCCGAGGGCTTCATGGAAGTTGAACATTCTTGTTCGTTGCCCTAAATATATGTTTATGTGATGAAGAGGAAAATGCTCAGCATTTCTGCACCTTATTTAACATTCCTTAGGACCTCTAACATGGCTGCCTATATCATTCTATTTTCTTCATGAAGTTTCTACTTTCTAGGTTACTACTCTTCTATGGTTGTGTTAATTAGTCCTTGTAAATTCTTCATAAGAAAAAAAAGCATTTAATCCTTCACGGACATGACGATGGCGAGTGTAAATTTGTCCAAATCCTCCACAAAGTTGGTTAATCAAATCTGCTACCATAGCGTTGTTCTCTAGCCAGCTGACAATACTCCCTCTTCAACAAGCAAATCCACATCTTCTTCAGTCTTGACAAGTGATCGCATATGTAAGTTGCATGTGGATAGTAATGGAACTGCTCCAAGGCCATAGAATATTTCTAATTGTACATTCGAAAATGTTTCAAGTGACCAAGCGTGGTATTTTCAACACCCCATTATCAAATCTTATGTCAAGCAGATGGTTATTATCAACAACTACAAACTTAACTCCTGCCTTAAGGAGCGTGGTTGCATTATATTTGAGTTCAATAGGAAAATCAAGGTTGCGAGGACTAGGCTCAATCAACATAGAACACCTTACCAAATCAGTGAAATGTTTTACTTCCCTTGGATGAGGTTTTGCCTCCACTGCAGGCACGTAGCGATGTTCAAAGTAGTTATAGATAAGCTGAAGAAATGTAGGGTAATATCTCTTGTCATACTGTTTCTCAACAATGAAGTAAGGTAGTTGATTTTCGAGTAGTATCAAGTCCTAAGATAATTTTTGCTTTCTCTGACGGTCCAGACTCTTTACGATGGAGATTTGTTGAATTCTGCAAGATGAACTTGATAGTGAAGACAGCATCCATCAGAACCATCATTACAAAGTCATGACTACTAAATACAAAGAAAGCCCATGAGTTGAAGTACAATGAAAAACTGCAAAGGAAACGGAAAGTACACAAACAATACAACGAAGGTCAGCAATGAGAGAAATAAAATTACACCGGATTGGGGCTAACTTGGTCCACTTGGAGTACTAGCGCAAGGCAACGACTGCACAAATTGTTTGTACAAAAGTGAAGAGGAGCAGGACAGCTGCACTAACAGTTGCAGTACTTCTCCAAAGGTTTCCAAAATATACCTCTCTAAAGTATGCGCTATTTTTCAACCAGGAGTGCTGGTAGTGTTGATCCAGCTGCTTGTAGAGGCTATAGTAAATGGAATATTCTTCAGAAGTTTCTGCCGAAAGCCTGTCGATCATATTCTTCACAGAAGCACCATCTCTGTCTGTGTCAATGATTTTATTTTTAATGAGGAGATCCGCATCTTTGGGTTTGGCAACAAGAGTATCAAGTAGCTTAACGTAATGGCAGATATACTGATCTTCTCCTTTATAATGACACTGCTCCAAGGCAATGAGGTTTCCGAAGAGAAGTTCAGTGTGGTGGTCTATCCGAAGACGTGGTATACGTAACTCACCTTTTGTAGAAGAAAATTTTACGTCAAGTAAGCATTCATTTCGAAATTCCTTAAAATTAATCGCTGCCTCATGCAGCTTGGTAGCGCTATAAAATTTTCCAATCGGTTCGTCACTCCTCATTTCTGGATGGTTGACGGATAATGAAGATCTGACCAAATCGGTGAAATGTAATATCTCCTTGTCGCTCGGCTTGTATGCACTCGCATTGTACCTATTTAAGTACTCGTAGGCAAGATCTCGAAAAGAAGTATAATTTCCTTCGCCGTCTTCAAGAAGATGGTCATATAATTTCTCAAGAATGAAGAATGGCAACTGATTCTCAAGCAGCAAGAAGTCTTGTCGAATCCGAAACCTTAACCCGTTTCTACGCAATAAGGAATCATCTCCATATTTTTTAAAATCTTTATTCCTCAACAAGTACTCCAAGATGAAAACAGCATCCAACAACACCATTTTCACAAACTGATCATTTTCTCGAACTTCATGAGCACCATCTTCATAACATCGGCGGATCTTCTCTTCATCCTCTTTAATGGTGTTCCAAATTTTCTCCAGGAACTTCACTTGTTGCACCCTTGTTTCCCCTACCACCCTGTTACAGAATTCTTTCAAATATCTCACCTTTTGCGTTGTCATGGGCTGCAAATTCTTCTTGTCATGGTGAATAGGGCCTATAGAAACTTCTTGAGGAGTATAGATGGCTTCATTTGATTTGCAAAGTGCATCAGGAACTCTGTAGATACAATTCCCATCATTTAGATTTTCATCGGATTTATATACAGCTCCTCCAGCTTCAAGATCCGAGTACAGTTCTTCAACTCTTACCCGTTGAATGAGCTTTTCTGCGTTGTATGTGTTTTGAACAATATCCTGCTCAACAAAATTTTCTGCATTGTATGGATTCTCAACAATATTATCTTGGTGAAAGAATGTTCGAGAAGGAATTTCAGCATCTTCTCCATGGTAGTCTGCAGCTGAAAAATACGAGGAATGAATTCCGGCATTATCTCCATGGTAATCTTGAGTATCAAATGAAAAATATGGTGAACGAATTTCAGCATTAACTCCAAGGTAGTCTCCACCACTTGAAAAATATGGTGAACGAATTTCAGCATTATCTTTGAGGTGTTCTTGATCAATAGAAAAGTATGGTGAACGAATCTCTCCCATCTATCAAATTTTGCTGTCCAGTAACATAAATAAACAACAGTTACGTACTCCCACTAGAATCTATTTCACAAAAATATTACTTATTTCTACGCGTTTGAATTTTTTTGCTTATGCAACAGAACACAATGCTAATATTTGCTGTTAGTTTCCAAGGAAACTAAGTGATTTATCTGACAAGATAATGGATTAGTTCACCAAAATTTAATTAGGATAAAAAAAACTGTAAAAGATCTTTAAATTCCTAAAAGATTTTATTTTTGTTAACAAGGGAAATTAATTCATACTATTGAACTACTTCTTTTTATGTTATTCACATATTCTCACCATAAAATTCAACTTATGATAAAAAAAAACTTTTTTTAAAGTGTTTATTTATTTTCATTTAAGACTCTAAAAGAATAAAAACTTATGTATCTCTTTATGTAATGATAAGTTTATATAGAATTAAAATATTTTAATGAAATTATATAATTATTAATAAGACAGTTATATTTTAAATTAAATTGAATAACTATTATTTATTTTTATCTCAATATTCATAAATATCAAAATTAATTATAAAAATTATAAAAATTACTCATTAAAGAATTAATCTCACTACAAATTAAAATTTTTCTTTTTTATATTATAAATATTTATATAATAGTATTAGAAAGTCCACTAAAAAAGCTTATTTACTATAATTTTTACTTAATTTATTATATAATAAAAATCCACGAAACATTTTAAAAATTATATTTTTAATATGAGATAAAAATTATTTTCTTCTTAATTCACTTGTAAACTAAACCAACTTTAAACTCAATAATTAACAAAGAAAGGAGTATACCTCTTAATTAATCATTAAACCCGATATTCACACGAGGGCAGGGTCAGGTTGCTCATGGTAATTTATTTAATTAATGAGTTTTATTAGACAACTTATATTTAATCAACGAGGTTAACTATATAATTAGACAACTTACATCATGCAGTAATTTAAAAACTAGCTTTATTGAAATAAAAAGAAATTATATGCTGAATAAAAATAATGAAAGGGAAAAAAAAAACACAGAGAAACCGAGTACCTGGCCTGTGAAAAACAGTAATAATATTTTATAAATGGAGATCAAACAGCAGAGCTTCGTCTGATCCTGGACGCAATATATACTGCTTTAGCTGAAAAATGGCAGCCTCTCTCACACTTCCATTCTCTGTAACTTGAGTCTCTTGTCCATGTTATATATAGGAGGAGGAGTACTCCCTCTCCATTACTCTCATAATTTATTTCACTAATGTAAAAATTAATTAATTAAGGGCATCTTTAATTGATTGTCGGTGTCAATATTTTAATTAATACGTTCCAAAACAATTTCTATTTTATGCCAATTTTTTTTCTCTCTATTACAGTTGGCCCATGTGCAAGACACTTCAATAAAAATATTTCCACATAATTTGTTTTTATTTACCAAATGTTCGATTATCCACTTTTCTATATATGCATAGCTAGCACAAGAACAAAAATATGGGAGCACCTTAGCCTCTTGTAAGAATAATAAAAAGGCATTGCCTAGAGTTGTTTACACTAATTACAACACCAGAAGAACAATATTTAATTTTCATTTCATCAGACTAATGTAAAGAAACAAAAATAACAGTTCACACATGGGGACAACCTTACCCTTGACCTTAGACTCTCGAAGGCCTTCATTGAAAAATAAACTCTAGTAAATTTTAAAGGGTGTAACTCAACTGGTCAGATTTTGTATTTGCTTTCTAGAAATTACCAGTTTGAGTTCCTCAAATCTCAAAGTTATTAAAGGTTTACATAGTCATTAATTTCAGAACCCATAAAATTAATCAAAGTACATCTAAATTATCTCATGCATCCATGTTAATTTAAAAATAAAAAATAAACTTAAGTTTTGGCAAGACGTCAAATGAGTTTCTGTTCTTTTCTTTGCACCTGATTTCAATTTTTTCTATGCATGCCTGTCACCTCCGTGATGTTTTACCTGGCCAATAAACTTGTAGTGTGTTCAATGGACCCGAGAATTAATTATAATGCGTGTAATCTGACCCGAACACCCTGAGTTATAAAAAAAAAAAAAACATTACCTCGAGTTGTTTACACTAATTATAACACCAGAAGAACAATATTTAATTTTCATTTCATCAGATTAATGTAAAGAAACAAAAATAACAGGTCACACGTGGGGACAACCTTACCCTTGAATTTAGACTCTCGAAGGCCTTCATTAAAAAATAAACTTAAGTTTCGGCAAGACGTCAAATGAGTTTCTTTTCTTTTCTTTTTTTAATTTTTTGGTGAGTAGGGAGTAGTTAGGTGATGATTAGAGAATATATTGTCATTCAGCTGAGGCAAATTAGGACGTCACACAGTTGAGGGAAGGCAAAGAGCACTCGCGGACTCAAGGTAATTGCCATGTGTTCATTAATTATACGGTGGAAGGTTTTTTTTTTTGCTGTCATCTTGCGTGTTTTACAATTGCAGTAGTTTTTTTTTTTTTTATCCCCTTGAAGGTGATTTAACTTCATTGGTAGAAACTACTTGATATGTATGGTTTCTTGTTATCAAAATATTATCTTAAACACAATTAAATAAATTAAGTTTTAAAGTCATAATATCATCATCAAAGTACGTATCCTATTAACAATAAAACACATTATATAAATTTAAATATGTTATACTAATTGAACGGTATTAATTCTGAATCAAGTTTTATACATGTTATTTTTTTCTGAAAATCCATGTTTAAAAAAGACCAACCACATCTCTAGACTCAGCTACGCATTGAGCTCAGGTACATGTGCGTTCAGTTATGTGCTGAACCAATATACATATGGGTCTAGTAATCTGCCACACCCAACATCTCTAGGTTGTGCTACGTGATGAGCCTAAGTATATGTGAGTTGGACAATCCACTAAACCTAACATTTCTAGGCTCAGTTATGTGTTGAGCCCAAGTACATATAGAACCCAATATCTCTGGACTCAGCTACATGCTAATATCAAGTACATGTAGATCTGGAAAGTTGTCCAACCCAACATCTTTGGGCTCATCATCTCGTTGAGCCAAGATGTATGTAAAACTAATAATCTTTCGAGGCTCCTTATTGGGTCATAGGACTCTGCTTGTTTTTTATCGTAACCCTTAACATAAAATGTTAAGATCAATGGTACTTATCTCTCTACACTCTTAAATGTATAGAAGTTTTTAGAAAGACCTAATATTTATTACTTATTAATGATGTGTAAAAAATATTTATATCTTATTAATGACATATAAGAGATTTTTTATCCACCTCCAATGTTATTTTAGCAAGATGAATTTCCAGCCTCTCCTCTAAAAAATAAATGACATGATTCACAAGTTATAAATATGTTATGGATCCTTCAAAAGAAAAGGGTTTTGAATCTTCATCCTCGATGGTATATTTATTTCATATATTCACCATTTTTGCTTTATTTCATAATATTTATATTTTTTTTCTTAATGCAATTGGTTGTAAATAATGTTGGTAACATATGTAAATGTTCCTTTTTAAAATAAAATTGTTTCAATATCATTTTCGTGACTATTATAAATAATTAATGTAGGGTACACATAGATATGTGAGCTACCATGTAGGGAATATTCTGCTTTAAAATATCAACGGAAAATATAGTTTATAATTAATTAATGTGGGGGTATAGATAAAGATATGTGACCTACCATGTATTATGCTTAGGTAGGTAGGGAATCTGCTTTAAAATATCAAAGGGGAATATAGCTCATGCTAGTATATAGTATATCCTGTATAGTACAACTGTATAGTACAACTTACCATATTTATATCTTTGTTTTAATTATTTATTTACTTATTATAATTTTTTTAGTATATATCAGAGAACATTTTGCTTGGTAAAATTTATTATAATTAAATAATAAAAATATTACATTGATATTTCTATTTTTATTTAATAATGTTGCAGTGTACTATCTAGACCCTAATCCTTCGAAGATATGCATATAAAGACATTCCTGTTTCAAAAGTTGCTAATAAAACTAGGTGAGGTAGTTTGGCTTATTTTAAAGATGGAGCTGGAGAGTCACTATCTGGGATAGGATTGGCTCCTTTATCTTTATTTTTATTTTTATTTTTATTTTTATTTTTATTTTATTTTATTTTATTTTATTTAAAGACACAATTGATAACTGTGTCATACCACTATTATGGAACGGACACTACTATGAAATGGACACTTGAGATTTGTTATAACATATTGGATTAATGTGTTTTTCGGTGGTATATAGTATTTATTTTTTAAAATATTTTTTATTTAAAAATATATTTAAATAATATTTATTTTATTTTTAAAAAAAATTAATTTCAACACATCAAATCAAAACAATGTGAAAACATAAAAAAATAATTTAAATTAAAAAAATAAAAAATTATTTTTTTAAAATGTAAAAACAAACGGTTTCAAGATTAAAAAATTTTGACCACTAGTGAAGGGATGATAAAATCAATGCTTTAGGAATTTCCAGAAAATTAAAAAAAAAAAAAAAACATTGGAAAAACAAAAGGGTTGATTAGCTTTTATTTTCTTCTTTTCGTATTTGCTGGCTTAACTTAATCTTTAAAAATCAAATGATGCGTGGAAATATGTTTCTACTTTTTACATTTTTTGAAGAGCTATTAATTACAGTTACAATTTTTTGAAAATCTTTTTACATTTTCTACTTTAAAAATCTTTTTTTTTACATTTTTTTGAAGAGCTATAATATAGAAAATTACCATTTACATCTTAAAACAACTCAACTTTTCAAATTTAATGAAATGACCAAATTACCTTTGTATATTATCTCCATGATAAGCTAATTATCTATAAAAACCTATCACTTAATTCGTAATTCGGGTGAAGATGAAATTGTAATTTTTGGCTAAAAAACCTCTGTATCGGCTTTCGAGGTTCTGTCATTTTTCTTCCTAATAAATACAGATAAAGAAAACCATGGAACCCCGGGGCCCATGAATAGGTTGTCTGTGCATTGTAATCTTAGTTACCCCCGCAAGTCAAATTGTAATCATGCATTCGTTTTTCACAGCAACACATGAAAAGAATGGCCTCAGTAGATAAGGACTTGAAATGGGAAAAGACAGTGCATATGGAAGAAGTAGGGCCTCTTCTTAAAGTGAGGTGGTCCGACTTGTAGCTGGCTACTTGTCATGAAAAGCAAGGGAATGAAACATGAAAGGTAAAGAACACGAACTTTCTCCGGTGCCTTTGGGATGCATATTCTGTAAAATTGGGGACGAGAGATAGTAAAATATCTTGACGTAGTTTTGATATCTTGACTCTATCAGCTCTTGTAATTCAAAAACCCGACTGAAACGGATGACAGATGTTCCCATCATCTAATTAACTCAGTAAGCAGTAACGAGATCATATGTTTCGAAATATTACGTATCAGATAGCCCATTGAACTCGGTGTTTCTCGAACATCAGGTTCAGTGTTGTATTGTAGCCCATAGAGGTCTGTTTGCTTTTTTAACACAAAACAATCAAGAAACCAACGAACGAGAGCTTGTGAAAGTGCATTGCAATTTGTCGTATATTTTATTTAAGAGTTCATTGATTGATCACCTAAACTGACACCTCCATTAAGTATAGCATTAAAGTATAGCTGCCCCACCTCACATCCTACCCAGTGTTAAATAATATTTATGTAGTCTTATTTATTAAGGATAGAATAGTACTTTCAATTTAACCTATATATACTTTGTTTGTATTTAGGTTAAAACTAAGCACTCATAATATACATATTATTTAGAATTCTAGCCTCCCTTTTGTGTTTGAGCTTAATTATTTCAACATGGTATCAGAGCTGGTTTTATGGAACGAGGCTTAATCCCGAACACAGCTTCGCGGATCCAACTATTTTGGTATTTTGTCAGTTTCTGTAAAAAATTTTGGACTGAGATTTTGTCTTCCACTTCTGTAAAATTTGATATTTCGTCAGTTTCTGCAATTATTTTGGTATTTCGTCTTCCCTTCAGCTTCTGCAATTTGATATTTGTGTTCAGTTTCTGCAAATTTGTTCTGTGTTTTAGAGTAATCGTATAATTTTGAGAAGATATTTGTTTAGTTTCTGCAATCTCTGTTCAGTTTCTGCAATTTGGTATTTTGTTTTCCGCTGCTTTTGCATTCTGGTTCTCTGTGATTGTTGAGTATGGCTA
>Ga0325414_1007765_pt1 | contig 11350 bp, 13 predicted proteins | sample PopdelMetagenome_8_FD_206183 | JGI IMG/M metagenome (GOLD analysis project Ga0325414, IMG submission 206183) | Populus deltoides microbial communities from Bellville, Georgia, United States - Leaf-PdKOR-R3 | ecosystem: Host-associated > Plants > Phyllosphere > Phylloplane/Leaf | place: USA...
AAGAACATAATTATGATATAAGTTAAGTAACCCGTTTGTTTGCTGGAAAGTAGTTTTCTTTTGGAAAGTGAATTATTTTCTAATGTTTGGTAATGTAATGAAAAATAAGTTGAAAAACACTTTCCAGTGTTTGGTTATGTCATGAAAAATGAGTTGGAAAATAACTTATTAATGTTTTATTTTTCTCAAGTTTATTAAAATAATAAGGAACAAATCTTAAAAATTAAAAAGTTGAATGAGAATGAAATTGAAAAAAAATATATAATTTCATAAATTATCTCAAATAAAATAAATAATAATCAAAATAATAGAGATCAAATCTAAAAATAAAAAAAATGAAAGATGAAGAAATTAAAATAATAATAATTAACATTTCATAAATTATTTCAAATAAAATAAGTAACAATCAAAAGAATGAGGATCAAATTTGATAGATAAAAAATTTCAATAAAAAAATGATAAGGGAAAAGCAAATAACAATTATAAAAATGAGGACCAAAGTTAATATCAAAATTAAATTTTAAGAGATGAAATTGAAAAATAAATATTCAAAACAAAATATATATAGCAATCAAAAGTTTGAGGACTAAATTTGATATAATCAACAAATAATATGACATTTCTAAATTTTTCACAACTTCCGGAAAGTGTTTTCCGCCCAAAGTTTCCAGGAAAACACTTTCCTGGAAACCAAGCCAAATTTTCCTTTGACTGGAAAGTGTTTTCCATTGACCAACTTTCCTAATGGAAAACAAACACAAGAAAGTTTGGAAAGTGGTTTCCCGAAAACCACTTTCCGGGAAACAAACATAGCCTAAGAGTAGTAAAGGAAATGAAAAGCATAAACAAGAGATTAATATAACATCATATAAAACTTGAATATTACAAAGAGAGAAAATAAAAAAATGATCTTGATCTGAAAACCAAGATGCCTAAATGAATGGCAAATGCCTCCTTTTATAGGCCAAAAAGAACCATTCATTTGGTAATTAACTATTGAATTAGTGGACTTGGTGGTTTAAGTATGGATTTGTTTTCTGGATGAAATGACAGCTCTATAATCAGAATTTGGCAACATGGTATTCATGAACGTTATAGGAATATGTCTCAGCTTTCCACCAAAAGAAGAATGAGCTCATTTGGACTTCTAGAACTCGAGATATGGACTAAACACTGAACAATATCTGGGCTGCAGGACGATTCGAACTTCTCTTTTGTTGTTAAGATGTGAACTTCAAAATAAAAAAATTGAGTCTTGGACTTTTCATGGATGTTTTAGGCCTATGTCTTAGCTTTCAATCCATATAAACCAAACTGAAATCCAAGATCTACAGCTCCAGATATGACCCAATGACTTAATAGTGTTCTAGTTTGAATTGAACCAGCATATCTTATCTAAGTCTAGCCCTTCCTTTGTCCTTTTATTTTCAATAATTAATCACATCAATCAATCCTTTGAATTGTGAGATTTGCCTACATTTAAAATAAGCATTTACCATAAATTAAAGTTATCTTATACTATCAGACTTGTTATTATAAAACATGTTTAAGTTAGGGAATTTAATGATACTAAAAATACAATATGATGATATAAAACCTTAATAACAATGCACTTTTAAGTACTAATCAATGGACCATCATCATCCTAGACGAACCCTGAAGAATTTGCAACTGCATCTAGAACAAGCTTGGATAACAACTCCAACACACCAACAACAGTCTAGCCAAGCAAAATTTCCATCAGCTAGCTTCAGAAATCATAGCAAACTAGCGGCATAAAGCAGCATCACAAACCAGGAAAAACCAAAGCCAAAATGAGCAAGTCACCACTGGGACAAGCTCCATTAAGCACCCCTCAACTGAGATAGCAGAAGGAAACCAGCAAAGCACATTTCAACAATACCCAAACAAAGCAGTATATAAACCCAGCCAGCTGGAGGGTTTTTTTTCATCAAATGTAAGAAATTATATAAATGAAAAATAAAAACATAGTTGGAGACTAGCGAGTCAAAGGTACATGTATAAAGGGAACAGGCTCCCTTGGATAGCTAAGGGAACATAATCCCTGAAAACAAAGCTGGAGAACCAGCAATTTAGATAAACAGGCATATACAAGCATATGGAATAGACTCCCTAGAAAAAGGGAACAGGCTCCCTATATCAAAAGCAAGACAACCTTGCAGAACCAAAACCTAAAGACATCAGAGTAGCTCTGCACATGCAATATCTGCCTAGAAGCGACATGGCACCATAACAAGACAAATCCAAACAACAAGCCACAACATAGGATCCTCAAGAACAACAATAAGCCATAAGCAGAACCAAACAACAACTGCAGAACAACAACGCCAGAACAACAAGCCAAACAACCAGAACCAAACCCAACCATACTAAGAACAACAAACCAAAAACCACAGCACTGGATCCTCAAGAACCACTTATAGAACCAGAGAAAACAAACTAACAATAGACAAGAAGCAGTAACAGGTATCGGCTACAATCAACGACAACAATCTGGGGTAGGTGGTTGATCAGTTGTCTTCAAACGAGATTTACCTAGTCGCTTACTGATTAGTACTTAAAAGTGCATTCTCATTAAGGCTTTATATCATCGTATTGCACTAAAGTATCATTAAATTCCCTAACTAAAACATGTTTTATAATAACAAGTCTGATAATATAATATATCTTTAATTTATGGTAAATGCTTATTTTGAATGCAGGTATATCTCATAATTTAAAAGATTGATTGATGTGATTAACTATTGAAAGTGAAGAGACAAAAGAGGACTAGGTTAAGAGAAGAGATGCTGGTTCAATTTCAAATTGGAACACCATTCGGTTATTTGATCATAACTGGAGCTGTAGACCTTGGATTTTGGTCTGCTTTATATGGATGGAAAGCTATGACATAGACCTAAAACTTTCATGAGAGTCCAAGAATTAATTCTGTCGTTTTCAAGTTCAAATCTTAGCAACAACGGAGAAGTCAGAATCTGTCATACAGTTCAAACACTGTTCGGTGTTCAGCTCATATCTTGAGTTCTAGAAGTCCAAATGAGCTCTATTTTTTTTTTGTTTGAAAGCTGAGAAAATTGCCCACAACTTTCATAGTTCAAGGGGCTCTAATTCTGATGTTAGTAATAATGTTTTGGCCAGCCAACAATATCAGTAATCAACCAACAATATCAATAACTAGCAGCCAACAATGTCAAAAACCAGCCACCAAATCAATGGTTGGCCACCAACTAAATAGTTTGTCAACCAATCAATAGTTCCAAATTTTAGCCTATAAGAGGCATTTGCCATGTATTTATTCATCTTGGTTTTTAGATCAAGATCATGTTCTTGCTTTCTTTCTTTATATTTTGTAATGCTTAAGTGTTGCTTTCATTAATCTCTTGTTTATGCTTTTCATCATAACTATGTTCTTATCTAGTTTATTTATGTTCTTCTTCTTCATTATGTTTAGCTAAGTTAATTATGTCAAGGTGAAAAGGTTTCTCTAATGGTGTTAGAATATGTATAATATAAACTCAACATGGACTTCAATGTTTATATCCAAGAAAGTTTGCTATTAACATGTCTTATCTTTTTATCTTACTAATTCTTAATATATTTCTTGTTAAATGGTTAATCTAGATTTGTGTTGTATAACACTTGGTATATCATATGCTTGATCCTTCATAGTTTTTTGCCGACATCGTTGTTATGAGAGGAACTTGATTTGTTGTTAACATAAGCTAGCAACATGAATGCCTGATGATATTTAGAAGTATGGTGTTACTTAGATAAGATGATTAATATGATCATGTGAATAATTTATAATGAGCTAATAACGATAAATCATCCGATTGGAACCTCCTTTATGTGTGGTTTCCAATTGAGTAATAAAAATAGTTTATATTATATTTATTTGAAATACCATTAATGAATCCTCTAACATTGACATCTGTTTTATCATTGTTTAATCCTTATATCAATATCACATCTCAAACCTCTTTTCAACTCCTTTCTGTTATTATTCTCTTCAAATCTTTTTCTTTATTTGTAATTTATATAGTTGACCTTCCTGTGGTTCGACCCCGGTCTTGCTGAGTTATTTATTACTTTGACACTCCTACACTTAAGATAAGACATCAACTCTTTGATCATGTCAGTTACCCTTAGATATACCAAGTCCAGTATCATGCAAAGCTAGAGGGAGCAAGCCTTTACTCCGAGTCATATAATCCCGACTACTTTTGGCAAAGGGAAGTTCAAAAGGTACATTCCCAGATTTCCCATTCCCAATTGAATCAGACCCAAAAGGATCATCAAGGATTGTTATAACATTACTGGCCAATTCATGCTGAGGAAGGAGCTTTGCCCTTTTTTCCCCTGTGAACAGCTTCTTGACTCCCAATTACCACTCTTTCAACATTGGGACAAGGATTCCCTAAGGGCTGGCTAATAACAGGGTTCACTGCAGCAACTTTATTAGAAGAACCAGAGGGAGACACATGTGCTATCTTTACCATCCCAGAAGTGGGAGAATCCTCAACTCCAGTGTTAAGCTTCTGACAGGCAGTACTAGCATGTCTAGGTATACAACAATGGGAGCAGAATTTTAGCATGTATTCATAGATGACCCTTTTCTTGATAATTGTTCCATCTAGCATAAAGAGGTTGACAAAACGAGGCAAGTCTACTAACATATCCACCTCTATCATGACTCTAGCAAAGGACACCCAAGACATGGAGAGAGTGAGGTTATCACATCGAATATGTTTGCCAATAACACTGCTAATTTTTGACAAACATGCATGTGACCAACATTCTAGCGGGAGATTCAGAATACGCACCCAGACCGGTACAGACGACATATCTAGTTTACCAAAATCAAAATAAGGAGGTATAGGCTTTATCACCAGCGACTTACCTTAAACAGAGTAAGGGCCTCTACGTAGAACTTTGAGCATATTAGCTTCTGAAGAGAAACGAAAGACTAGCCAGCCTGAATCATGAAGATTCAGAGTGACATTGCATTTCAGACATGGGCCATAAATTCCCAAGAACAATATACGCAGGAGTTTTACCAATTGAATGTACAATCAGATACAATTTCCTGATGTCTCTAAGTTTACCAAAATCTTCAGTTAACAGAGAGCATGAATCAGAATTATTAGATGAATGAACATGAGTCAGGTCAGGGCCATTAGCAGGGGTAGGCAGCATAGTGACCTTGGGGTAATAATCATCAATAATGGATAGAGAAATACCTGGTAGGGGGGACAAGGAGGAGTCAGAGCCAAGAGCGAACCTCCTTCAGAACCGTCAGGGGAGACAACGGTAGAGAGGTGGTCGTTCACAACGCCGACCTATGGCAACTCAAAACATGGCAAGGCTGGTGAAGTTCCAGCAACCACAAGGGCCTGTTGGGTAAGACCCGTGTTGTGTCCTAAGGGTAACCCAGAACAACCATCCAAAACATTCCTTTCTAACCTAACCGCAGAAGAGGTCACAGGCGCAACATTGTCCATCACTGCAGAATCTAGGGTTTCAATCAAAAGAGCCTCACCAATAACTGGGACCTGGAAATCAGGGAGAGGGAGGAGGAGAACCAACCAAACCTTCACTAGAACGTCTAGGGTTGGAAGGAGAGGGTCCCAATGAAGAGATCAAGAGCTGCAATTTCCAACATGGGGATCCAATGGTGAGAGACGGGGTCCATCAAACTGGGCATCACGAAGAAGCAATGATTTCTTCTTAGATTTCCCCATAAACTAGTCTAGAGATTCTGAAGAACCTACAAAATCATGACAATCAAAAGATTGCGCTCACACCGTGCCAGATAGAAGTGCTGCTTACACAGGGTTGTGACGATCGACAACTAAATAGAATTCCAGTAGTGTTGATAGAAGAAGAGCCTTGAAGAGTACAAAGATCAAGAGAAGAAAATGTTATACAGTGAGAGGGAACAGATGCACATAAGCAGAACATTAGGGCCTTTCTCTCACTGCAAACCAGAGCTTCTTTCTCCTTTACTTACTAAGATCTCTTTTAACTAGAGGGTTTTTTTTTATCAAATGTAAGAATTGTATAGATCAAAAATAGCAAGACAAGCTTGTGTTACATGTTGGAAACCAGCAGAACATAGAAACGTACATATCCAAGCGAAGGGAATAGACTCCCTTGAACAAACCATAGCAGGATAAGCTTACATTAACAGTAAAGGGAACATGCTCTCTTGATCAAATATCAAAGCCGAGCGGCAATAAACATACAGAAAGGAACAAACTAGCAGTTAATGATCTACTAAGAGGACTAAAAACCAGCAGTGACTGGGAAACAAATTCCTTGCAATGCAGTAGACGATCCAGCTAGAGAGGAGGCCAACATAACCCACTCCAGCAAGAACCAGCCCCAAAGGCCATAAAAAAAAACCCAACCAAGCAAACCATGAAAGCATCAGCTTGGAGGACCAAAAGCCGGCTAAATTATCCTTCCAACCAAGTTGATTGGTGGCGATTACAAGCATCAAAACTTTGAACGTTCGACCATGGACAGACGAATAACCAGACTAGCAAATACCAACAACAACAACATGCAGAGGCTATGCATAAACCAAAAGCCTGCACAAAAACCAGAGTGATATCCAAATGACAACACAAAGCAGCAGGACATAAATGTCACCACAACAGGGTGGTGCAGGGGAATATATACCTCGGTAAGCCAAAAATCAAGATTCATGGGGGTGCAGGAGAAGGGGGGACCCTTCGACTACCAGCATGATTTCGCTAAATGAGGAGCTTCCTATTGTGGTTGACCACTTCACCCAAGGGGGGGATATTAGAAGGAGTTGTGGCCAAAAAATCATCCTCTAAAATTGGGGGCGCCATGGAAGGAGTAGCTCCCAAATCCACACCTGCATCAACTACTGTCCCTGTACCAAGTGAATTAACCACACCAGCACAGTCAGAGGGAACATCACTTCTTTGAGACATAGTACACAGTTACAACTGCAAACACTTCCTTCCCTTTGGGGGAGTTGCTAATGTGCTTCTTGGATTTTCTCTGAGGCTCCACCACAATCCAACTAGCAGAGGCATCATCACAAGGAGCTTGCTTAGGTTCCACAATAGCTGCAGCTGAGGAATCCTTGGAAGGACCCTAAACTGATGGAGGCTGACTGTGTCCTGACACATCAGAGGGAGGTATCTGAGGGCCCAAGTGGTGAAAAACACTCCTTTTACCAGCCACAAGCGAAGGGATACCCGCTGGTGGAAGGCTGGCAACGACATTGGGGTAGAGGAGCCGCGTGTGGCCAAGGACATTACAAAAGTTACAAAGTTTGGGCAAAGCTTCATAGACAACTTTCTAGTTGAGAATGGGACCAGATGGTAGGGACACTGCCACAGAGTGTTGAAGGTCCTCGCGTAGGTCAAGTTCAATCAACACACGAGCATATGACATACGAGAGAGAGAGGACGTCATATGATCACATTGGATAGGCTTACCAAGGACACTAGCTATCTTGGATAAGCAGGATGGAGACCAATAACAAAGAGGAAGGTTGGGAAATTTGACCCAAACCGGGGCTTTTGTCATCTCTTCACTGGAGAAGTCAAAAAATTTTGTCATCGATTTCAAAATAAGGGGTCTCCCATACACCAGGTATAGACCCCCGCAAAGAACAGAGGACTTGTCCTCCTCACGGCTAAATCTATAGATGAGCCACCCTGAAGTATGAATAGTAAGTGAAGCTTCACATTTCCAAACAGAGGAAATAATACCATTCAAAGCCCTGTAGTCTGGGCATTTGCAAGAGACATAACCAACTGCATACAAGTTCCAAACTTCAAACTGAGGCTGGAAATCCTCAAGAGAAATGGCACAGGTCTTAGTAAGATAATTGAGGGAGAAGTTTTGAAGCTTTGTACATGGAGTAGACTGCTTACCAGTGGAGAAAAGATCTGTCCATACCTTACCACCAGAAGGGGGAGAAGAGCCAGCAACCACAGTGGTTGAGGGTGGGCAACCACCAGAGAGAGGGCTAGGTATAAGGCCAGCAGGAGGAGGAAACAGGGGAGGAGAGGGAAGCAAGTCTTCACAGTCATCATCAGTGAAAGAGAAATCCAGTTGTTCCTCATCCAAGAGATCGCCAGCCAAAGCATCATCTTCAGAACAATCATCTACAATGATGTCATCTAAGGAAACAAGACCAAGAGCAGCCTCAAGGATAGGTTCAAGAATGCTAGAACACACAACACTGGTCAGAGGAGGGAAGGAGGAGGATGAAAGTGCTTTGACAGCCAGAACAATGGATCTATCATGGTCAGGATTATCAGGAGCAGGGTCATGCAGGGAGGCTTTCCCACGTGTTACAGCAGCTATAGCCTTTCGCTTGTGCTTTGCCATTTGAAATGGAGCTTAGGTAGGAAAACAAAAAAAGAGGGGGAATCGAGAATTTGAAAAACCAGAGAAGCAGAGGATGGGGAAACAAGATCAGTGCAAAGAACAAGACAATACATCCAAAGTGGAAGACAAACTCAAGCCTCATGCCAGCACCAACAGTGGAATCATCTCCATGGAGGAGGAGAGCATCTCTCTCTAATGACCGACCATCTAAGAGCTCTTTCTTAACTAGATGGTTTTCTTGATTATATGGGTTGAAGGTTGATCATCTGGTTCTGCTGGCTGGAGGGTTTCCACATAGGATTGTTGTTGTTGTTGCTAGCTGTCTTCATGTCTTTTGCTATTAGAGTCTGGCTATTTGTTTCTTTGCTACTTCTAAGCTCTACAAGTTCCTTTCATACCTTCGACTGCAACTGGAGTGCTCAACTAATAATAGGGTTGATGTTGGCTCTTCCTTGTTGTTGCCATTAATTTTGTTGAGTGGACTTGTTGGTTGCTGGCTTGTTCTTCTTGCTTCTATTGCAAGTTGTTTGTGCTATTATTTCTTCTATGGAAGGTGCTGCAGTTTGCTCTGGGTCACATTGCTCTTTGTTGCTACACCTCATAACCTCTATTGGGTTATTATTGGTTGTTGGTTTTGTCTAGCTTTTTTGGAATCTATGGTGACTTTCAAATGTCTGATGGGTTTGAAGGAGCCTTTATTGAAACTTGATTGATAGCTGACAAGCTGCTTCGGCTGGATTGTTGTTTTTTGTTTGATGTGTTGGTATGCTGGAATTGTTGTTTTAGTTGGTGGTTTGATGTGTTATATGTGCTAAGTACAATGCTGTCTTCTGGGTCAACCGAGGTCATGGAAGGTATTTCATTCTTAGGCTGCGGATTGCTTTGGTCGGCCATTGTTTACTATTTACTGGATCTAAATCCATATCTTTGTCTGCGGGTTTTGATTGAGTTATTGTTGCTAGTTGTTGCCTTGGATTCTACTTACTATGGCTGGCTTTTTGTTGGCATTATTGTATTGGTTTGCCTGAGTTCATAGCTTCAGATGTATGGCATCCATTGTTGATGCTATGTTATTCATTCTACTTGGTGGGTTAGCTTTGGCACCTCTCCCCTAAATTGGTTCCTTGATTAACCTTTTTTGATGGATGATGCCTTCAGTTTTGCCTTTGTCATCTTTTCGATTGTAAATTGTAGTTTTCTGTTCTGTTGGTCTTCAACCTGGTTCTTTTTTATACGGGCTTGAAGCTTGAGTTTATTTTATCTAGGGAGCCTATTTCCTTTGGTCTTTTCTAATTTGGTTGTATATTCATGTATTTTGACTTGCTAGTTTAGTTACTTTTGATTTTTATACTTACTTACGTTTTGATACAAAAAAAAAGAGTAAAATTAAGTCAATGGCTCTAACATAGTAGTTCATTGCAGTTTTGCCTTTGTCTGTATAAGCTTTTGAATACATGCTTTCAAATTCTTACACAATGCACAATGCCTCACTATAACAAGTTCAATGCAAATGTTTACAGATTTTTTTAACCTTTCCATGAATGTCATTGGCATACAAGGGGCTCTTAGTTTATTGTCGACTAGTAGTGACTTTGGATATATAAATAGAAAACTTTTCTTCAAAGGGCTACAACGAATGAAAATGGCAATTGGATAACTTCAAAGGGTTATTACTGATAAAAATGGCAACTAGGTAATAATTTTTAAACTAAGCTTAAAGCTTGAACGAAACAAATATTGACTGCAGACAATGGAATAAATACATTAAAACTAAGATTCTTAAAAGTTATCAATATCTTCAACTAAAAGCTTCTTATAAACACATCTTGGTTTTAGACGATAGATAAACCAATAAACTGGGGAATGAAGGAACAAATATCCAAAAAGTTATCTTCAACTAAAATCATCCTATAAATACATCTTGGTTTCAGACGATAGATAAACCAATAAATTAGGGAATGAAGGAACAAATATCCAAAAGTAACAGAGATACTTTGTTTGCATACAACACAACTTTCCTTTTGTCCCTCACAGGAACACAAAAGAAGAGGGGGGAGAGGAAAACTAAAGTACAATCACTTGATGATCCACCATCATCGTCTTCATGTTCCTCACAACCTTCTCAATGAGACTCCTCCAAAGTCTTTCAATCACAAAATCTCTCAATTTATCAATTCCATCATAACCACTGTTTAGTACAAGATCTGATTGGCATAGAGTTAAGGCCACACCTAATTTGGAAGAAAACAAGAAACAAACAGAACTTGTTAGTATAAGAGTTGGCCAATAAAAAAACTAGAATAAAAAAAAGGGTTTAAAGCAGTTTAGTCCAATTGGGATGAAATGACTAAATTATACATATTTATTTTGACCAAGTCTTTTCCTCGTGAGCCAATTTGCTAAATTGATACTAACACAAAGATGTTTACAAGGGTTTTTTGTTTTCTAATCCTATACTAACCAGTATATGACATTATGAATAATTACAATCAATAGACCACAAAAGTTTTCTTCTAAAAAGAGATTCTCACCAAACACGCCTAAAAGCTTTATTTTTAAACATTCATGAAATAATTTATAGATTTAGGGGATACAAGTGTTGTAACATGACACGATTAAAGAGTTGATGTCTTATCCCAAGTACAGGAGTGTCACGTAATAAATAACTCGGCAAGACCGGGGTAGAACCACAGGGAGGTGAACTATATAAATTATAATAATAATAATAATAATAATAATAATAATAATAATAACAATAATAAGAATAATAAGAATAAGAATAATAAGAACAACAACAACAACAACAACAACAACAACAACAATGATGATGATGATGATTTAAAGAGGACTTTGAGATATAAGATTATTAAAGAAGATTAAACAATGATAAAAACAAATGTCAAGGTTAGAGGGTTCACTAATAGTATTAGAGATAAGTAAAATATAAACT
>Ga0325414_1007772_pt1 | contig 11344 bp, 13 predicted proteins | sample PopdelMetagenome_8_FD_206183 | JGI IMG/M metagenome (GOLD analysis project Ga0325414, IMG submission 206183) | Populus deltoides microbial communities from Bellville, Georgia, United States - Leaf-PdKOR-R3 | ecosystem: Host-associated > Plants > Phyllosphere > Phylloplane/Leaf | place: USA...
AAGAGTCCACTCACTCCACTCATTACTCGACACATACTGTAATTATACCAGTCAATTAATTATCATAATACATTATATCTTGTCGTCTTAATGCTAATTAAGCTCTTAATTTTTCTAACAGTAGATGAAACAGTGATATTCAGCAGGGTGGTCCTCAGAGGTCAACCAATAGGCAGGTAAGAAACGGTCATATTCTCTGGAACTGTTTGTCTGGCGCACCCTCGATCAAGAACATTGACCCATCTCTCTTTAAGATCTTCAAAACATATGCGTGAATCTGCAACAGAGCTATCATTGAAAAAGGCAGCAAGGCGTACAGGAATGATGCTCACCCAACATCCACACCCTGTTTTCGATCGAAAAGAGTAGGACAAGGGCCTCATTTCCCTCGTGGCATTTCAAGACCACCAAACGGTCCTCCCTCCCTTCCTCGCCTACAAAGGATAAATATCTCCAAGCTCCTGCTCCCTGTTCTTCCTCAAGATCTTCTTTTTTGGTTATTAAAACTAGTCTGTGCATACCATGATTAAATTCTCGAGCTTTTGTACATGCTCGCGTCTAAAGAAATTTCTCACATAAAAATAAAAATATAAGATAAATCACTATTTTTTTACACCAAAAAAACATTACTCCAGAAAATATAGCAAGTGAAATTTGAATCCTGAACCTAAGAAAAAACATACCTGTTAAGTACAAAAACTTTACCACTAGGCTAACCCCGTGAGATTTCTTCCTCATGGCCCTCTCAAGTAAACTTGCTTAGCTTTTTGCCAGGTGTCATTCTACGCACAGTGATTTGACCAATCCAAATATATTTGAATGAGTGAGATATTCTTATAGCTTACTTATTTAATAAGTTATAAATATAATATAACTAGTGTAAAATCCGATCAAACTCGATTCCAGATATATATTAGTATCTCTCTCACACACTCACACACACACACACACACACACACACAGATATATATATTAGTTTTATGAATAATTACCATTTGAATATCATAAAATATTCCCTTTCAGGACGACCTAGTCTCTCTATTTTGAATACTTTTTTTAACAGAAAACAGAAAGTAAATTCTTGAGTTTTTTTCATCCAATTAATTTATATCTGGGGTCATAAATACAGTGCGGCTATGATATCAATACTTTTTCTTGATTTCCAATGAATTTCTATTTATAGAAATAATAGCACAAAGAACTGTATTGATAATTAATATTTTGAAAGCTAATATCCCGAATAAGACACGCATTAATATATATTTAAAAACTTGAAAAGCAAGTTAATTATTATTATTATTATTATTTTAATTTGAGCATAGATGAAGCTTAAATAATTGAAGGCTCCCTTTTCTTTTTGGAACTTCCAAGGTTTCACTGTTCAGATAAGGAAAGAAAATCCAGATGTTGCTCGCGTAGATCTTTTGCTAATCTTATGACGTGGCATTAGGTAATTGACCAATAATAATAAAATTGTTAACAATCAAAAGCCAAAATCTCCTACGTGGCATTCATCCGTCGCTCCCTTTAGATCCGCGGTCCATTCACAAACCAAAAAATAAAAACCAAAAACCAAAAAGCAAAATAAAATAAAATAAAATAAAATCTCTCTCTCTCTAGTCAAGGACCACGCTTTATCTCTCTATTACACTCATAATTTCATTTTTTCTCTCTCTAAAAAATTTCCATGGACACTAATTATAAATTCTGGTATCATTCTCTTCTTTGATCTCCCCCCCTCCCCCCCCAATCTTCTCTTCTTCAACAAATCTCTCTTCGCACCTCACATTTTCCATTCCTTAAAAAGGAATAGGATTTTTTTGGTTTTGGTTTCTCTCTCACTTTCACAAAACAGAACCCAAACGTAAGACAATTAAAAAAAAAAAAAAACTATACATTTAGCTTCTCAGGTACGTTTCCGTCAACAATATTAATCCTTACTTTTCTCAATCTGATTAATTTTCGTGCCTTTTTTAAAAAGATTTGATGACTCTATCGATCGAAATCCAGTTTTAGGGCATATATTTTTATTCTTGGTATGAATTTCTGAGTGAATTTAGGGTTTGTATTTGGATTTTTGGGGTTTGATTATTTTTTGTTAATGTTTTAGGATTGTGTAGTTATGCGTGATTGGTGGCTTTAGAGAGGGGTTGTTGTTGTGAAGGGGGGGTGTGAATTTTGAGAGTGGAGGTTGTGAGGTGCAGGGGGTAGGAGGGGTTGTGTGAGGATGACGGATTTTCAACCATTGCAACAAAAGCCTGAATCAACGGATGATGCCCGGATGGAATTTGAGAGGGGGTTGGAGGAATTGATGCGTGGGCATTTGGATGATTGTATGCCATTTGCTTCGTGTAGTTCTAATAGGAACGTGGATGAGGAGGATGATGAAGGGGATCAGCTTGTGCGAAGGAGACGTAGGTCTGAACTTGAGGGTGATGATTTGGCTGAGTCATCAGCTGTGAGGCGGCGCCACTCTCGTATTTTGAGTAGGTGGGCTGCTCGCCAGGCGCAGGAGATGATGACGCCTATGGAGAGGAGGACTCGTGAGTCAGAGCTGATGGCACTTGCAGGTTTGCACACGGTTTCCATGCTTGATTCCTCATTTTTGAGGGAGTCACAGTCGCCTACTGCAAGAAGGCAGGGGGCAGTGGAAAGGCCGAGTACTCAGGCGTCTGCAATTTTGCAAATGTGGCGGGAGTTGGAGGATGAGCATTTGTTGAATAGAAGGGAGAGATTGAGGCAGCGAAGGAATGCCGAGTCTAATACAAACATGTCGGTTTCAAATGCATCAGAGAGTCGGGGGAGTGAGAATCAGGGAAGTTTGGAGGATGCAAGTGAGAGTGAAAATGACTTTGGACCTTGGTCACATGACCATATGGTGTCACAGAATGATCGTGGGGATAATGAGTCTAGCAGGGAGCAATCTCCGGATATTGGAGAAGTTGAGAGGAGCGTGAGGCAGATTGCTCGGGGATGGATGGAGAGTGGCATTAGTGACCGTGCTTCTAATGTATCCCAAAGGAATGGTAGTCCCAGAGCAGAATGGCTTGGTGAAACAGAGAGGGAAAGAGTTAGAATTGTCAGGGAGTGGGTGCAGATGGCAAGTCAGCAGCGAGGAGCTCGTGCTAGCCGGAGGGAAGATCAAGCTGCTGGACACAATGCACAAGTTGACCAAGCTCGTGATGGGTCAGTTGCTGACCATGATGAAGGGCAACCGGAACATATTCATAGGGACATGCTGAGGTTGCGTGGAAGACAAGCGATTCTTGACTTGCTTGTCAGGATTGAGAGAGAAAGACAGAGAGAACTTGAGGGACTATTGGAGCATCGGGCTGTCTCGGATTTCGCTCACCGCAATCGCATTCAGGTCAGTTCTTTGTCGTAATTGGATTTTGTTGGTATCATTTCTTAGTCATTTCACCTAACTTGTTGTTCAGTGTATGTTTAAAGATACAATCACTATAAGTTTGGGAAGCTTGTCTTAAAATAATTTAATCGTTTACAATTTCATTGGTTTAATTTATTCCAATGGTATATGCAAAGACAGTAGAAAGCTAGGTTATATAAATTTATGATTAATTTAAACATACTGGGATTTCTATATCATATATACCCATCCTCAAGGCTAATATCTGCCATGTTTGATTGAGTTAAATTTAGTTAAGACATAATGTTTCTAGTGGAAACTCTATTAGCTAATCATAACAACACTCTGACAATCTACTTATATTCGATGATTGGAAATTCTCTCTTCTAGTCCCTTTGCGATTCCTTGATTGCTCGCTCTTAAATCTTTTCCAGTCATTACTAAGAGGTAGATTCTTGCGAAATGAAAGACCGGTTGAGGAGGAGAGACCGCCTTCTATGGCTGCTAGTGAACTAGTCCAATTAAGGCAGCGGCACACTGTTTCTGGCTTAAGGTATGTGTTTTCTTCTATTCCTGCTTCAATCCGTAGTAGACTATTGAGAATGTTCATCTGATTGTTCAAAAACTTCAACAGTGGTGCTCTCGAGGATACTGTTTTCTTTATCTTCCTTCTAAGCTGCACATTGTTTAGATGTATTAGGATACATATTTTGTTATAGATGTATTAGGATCATCCTATCAAGGAAACATATGGAACACAACTTTCACTTCTCAGAGCGATTCAGACAAATTTGTTATGGAGATGTTCCCCGTTCCTCTGAGGTGTTTGTATGTAATCCAGTGATTATTTGGCTGTTGATTGCTGATGAGATAGGGAAATTCATGGGTGAAAATGGGAATTTTAATGCTGCCAAATTCAATTTATTAAAAAAATAAGTTTTCCAGGCTTTCCAGTCATAGATGAGAGGATGGTGTATGCACTTGGTGGTTTGGCAAATTCATTGTCTTTCTGTGCATGTTATAGTTGGAAAAGATGATATTGTCCATACATCATTATGGTAGTTTTGCTTGGGGCATTGGATGGCGCATTTTGACTTTTATATTGGTGATATCAATGGTAAGATAAGAGTGGATTTATATACATAAATGCACAATTAAGTGTGTTTGTGTGTTTGGGGTAGTGGGTTAAAAAGATTAAATCAGGAATTGTAGAAAACAAAATTAAATCAGGAACCATGCATTGGAAGGCAGTCGGCCTCTAGACAGCAAGTGATGGATCTATTGGGTGTGAAAAGATCTAAAGTTTCTGATTTGTATTGGTAACCTAACTGAGACAAATACTGTGTGTGAAGGGTAGATGCTGAAGCTCCAATGTTTGAAATATAATCTATTTGTACACATGGGTGCCAATAGTTTATTATAAGCAGCTTCAGATGCAGATATCAGTTATTTATCAATTCCAAAACCACTTTAACAAAATTAACAGTTTCAAGAATATGTCCTTTAGTAACTGATGCAGAGTTTTGAATCCCAATTTCATATCATTGGAAGAAAGAATACTGGACACCACCTTTCTTCCCTGTTTCCTACAAATAGATGGAACTTGCCATGGAGAAATCTGCAATAATGAAAGCAAACCATATCTTGCCTGCAAACAAGACCCTGGCATTTTCTTCCTTCTTTATGCATCCCCCTTCTGACTTGGCCTTCTTCTCGTGGAGCAATGTTACATCCTCTTAAAAATTGAGTTGTTGCCTTTTGGCTTGTTTGCACTTGATTAATGTGTTGCTGCTATTGCAGTTACTGAACAATGAAAAAAGAAATGGTTTCAGTTGACTGTCCTAATGCCATTCATCTTCTTTCTTTCAGGGAAGGGTTTAGGTCCAGGTTGGAAAATATTGTTCGTGGTCAAGTAAGCAGCCATTCTGATACCACACCTAATACTAACATCAATGATTCTGGAAATGATCGGACTCAAACAAACACTCATCAGGACATCCAGCATGAGGAGAATGATCAACCACAGCCTAGGAGTCAAGAAAGTGACGTGCTTCGTTTGCCTGATCAAACAAACAGCTCGGGGGGCAACAATGCTACTGATAACATGAACCGGCAAGAAACTGCTAATCAAGGAGAAGGTTGGCAGGAACAAGTAACCAATGACGAGAGAGGAAACTGGCAACAGTCTGGCTACAGTCATTTGGATGAATGGAGAGGTAGTAATGCGGAACCTATGGATGGAAATTGGCAAGAGAACTCAGTGAATGAATGGTCACGGGAAACACCTGGAAATGTGCCTGGTGAACAAGGTCGACCACAAGGAGCCCAGGAACTTTGGCGTGAGGATGGCTCTAGTGAAACTGTTGAAAATTGGACAGTGGGGTCTTCTGATCCTCCAAGAACTCGCCGTGCTGTTCCAATGAGAAGATTCAATAGATTTCACCCTCCTGATGATGAGAATGTGTATAGTATGGAGCTTAGGGAACTATTGAGCAGGTAATTGATCTGTTGTCGAATGCCTTTTATGTGTTGAAAGTCATAAGAATTCACTTTGATCATTCAATGGAATTTACCTTTCGTGTTTTAGGAGAAGTGTTTCTAATCTTCTTCGTAGCGGTTTCCGTGAAAGCCTTGACCAATTAATACAGTCATACGTGGAGAGGCAAGGTCGCTCTCCCATTGACTGGGATTTGCACAGAAACTTGCCAACACCAACTCCCACATCACCAGAACGGGATGAGGAGCAGCAAAGAGATGAACAAAATGAGGGTCAACGCGATGCTGTAAACAGACCTTCACTCGTCTTGCCATCTCCACCTGTGCCTCCACCTCAGCCACTGTGGCACCAGGATTTGCATCACACTAGCTGGTCCCGTCATAGCATGCATCGATCAGAACTAGTGAGTCATCTTTATCCTCTGCAGATATTGAAACAATGTGTATATTATTACCAGATTGATAGTGTTCATTTTTCTTCTTCTGTCAATTGATCATGTTGGGCATTTTGTCTAATTCTCCATAATAAAGGGCATACAAAAATCTTTTTTCTGGCTTGTTCTGAAAACCAAGATTGGTTCATTTTTTATGATTAAAGAGTTTGGGTTACAAAATCATTGCCATATATTTTCAGCTGAGATGCATTAAGATTCAGTAGAATGTATTTCTTTGTTGTAACTTCTGTTTCCGGTGTCTGTAGTACTATAAATCTGCCAGTTTTTACACATGCTTGCTTTCAGTACTTTGTGCTATTTCTTCTAGTGCAAGTTTTATCTGAACGTGGATGCTGATACTGATGAGCAGGAGTGGGAGACAATTAATGATTTAAGAGCAGACATGGGAAGACTTCAGCAAGGAATGAGCCACATGCAGAGGATGTTGGAAGCCTGCATGGACATGCAGCTTGAGTTGCAACGCTCGGTCAGACAGGAAGTCTCTGCTGCTCTGAATAGATCAGCTGGTGAAAAAGGTTTTGTTGGCTTTCAACATTTTCGTTGCAAGGTTGTTGATCATTTACCCTATCCTTGATTGTTGACTTGAAAGATGTCTCATGTTGCAGGGTTGGGTGCAGAGACATCTGAGGATGGGTCTAAATGGGGTCATGTAAGGAAAGGGACATGTTGTGTTTGCTGTGACAGCCATATTGATTCTCTATTGTACAGGTATCATTGCCTTTTTTTCTTCTGAGGTTTTTCGTGGTCAACTCAAGAGAGCGTTGGAATGAGTCTTCCCCTTTCGGGATTTGCTGATTTTATTTTGCTGCTGCTTTTCTTTTATTAACACATCAGTTCAAATTGGATGCAGATGCGGGCACATGTGCACTTGTTCAAAATGTGCAAATGAGTTGGTCCGTGGCGGAGGAAAGTGCCCATTGTGCAGAGCACCAATTGTCGAAGTGATCCGAGCATACTCGATACTGTAAAGATGTGGATAGGAAATAAGTAAATAAAAAAATGAATTGAATTGAGTGGTAAGGCTGGAGGGAACCAATGGCAGTTCCTTCTAAGTGAATTAGAAGCTGCTGCTTATCAGTCTCTCGTGCCTGTAGAGTGTCCAGTCATTGCCTCTGTTTCTCTGATTATATGTGGGAATGTTTTGAAAAATGTATAATTGGAATAACAAATGGCACCTCCATTCTTTCATCCGTAAATAAAATGTTCGGCTAAAAAAATTCTTTCCTTTCTTAGACCCTTTGTTCTTGACAAGCACATCTCTTAGGATTGGATGGTTGAGGCTGAAGTCTTGAAGAGTTTCTATTCTTTATTCTCTCAACGAGGAAATTCTAAATTAAAAGGAAAAAAAGAGATTGAAACTCAAATATTTAAATCAATGGAGAAGCCGTGAAGAACTCATTGATAAATGAGATTGATTGCGGCAAAGACCATGTGCCTGCCAAAAAGAAGAATTTGACATGAAGTTTGTTTTTCTGACGAATAATAAGCAATGATACATTGATTGCAAGATTACAAGAACTCCTCCAGCCAAATTTCCCGTGTCAAGGACGTGGACAAACACGTAAATGGCAACAAATCTCCTCTCCAGCTGGCTGTTCATCTGGAGATGCTGGGGGCTATGGTAACGAAGTTCCTTGGCCGTCCCCCCCCATCTAGCTTCTCAACTATTGTATGGACACCAAAATTTTCTACTATAGCGTTATCTTCCTTTACTTCCACATATAGTTTCAATGCCTCTCCACCTTCCATTGCACATGGAAGCTCAGTAAATGGCAAGTATTTCACCAAAGAATGGTTGGTGGATATTTTACCACTCGGAAACAACCTTTCGAAGAATTGAATATAATTACTAATTATATCTTATCACAGTAGAGGCATGCGCAACACCAAATGATCCTTCATTTGCTGCAATGGCTACGTAAATAACCAAACAACCAATGCTTGGAGTTCCCTATCTGCAACTGCTGGAACATAAAATGATAATGAAGACCGGTCTCCACTATAGCTGAACTAACCTGGTATCTCACCACTGAGTGTAAAATATCATACTGTGCTCACCCTTGAACAAAGCCTGGTTCAGGTACAGATAAAATTCTAAACCTTAAAATATATGCAATATACTAATCATGCGTGTGCGTGTGTGTGCATGCAGAAAAAGAGGGTGAGGGGTAACCTGAGCAAGAGTCTTCTTAAAATTATTTGCTACATTGCTGCGGTCATCCAACAGAATGGGCCAGACACTGACACCTTTCATGCCATGAATCTCAATTAGTTTTTGGCACCCACTCAAGAACAGTGGAGGAATTGTTTTTGTACGACTTCAGAGTCTTTCCATTGATGTGAAATGAAGAGCGTAAAACTCCTTTGAACATGAAGGGAACTCCGAGATTGATAGAAGATCTATGCAGTTCATAACGAACACACGCTCTAGCTTAGAAAGGCAGGTGACTCTAGAAGGTAGATTTAAAGGATCTGTTTCCTGATAAATCCAATTTCTCAACAAGCTTCTGAGTATTATTTTCTCTAGACCTGAACTGTGAAAGTTTGGTGTCTTAACAAGGTTTTGGAATAGCTGAGACTTGGGATTTTCATCTTGTTGAGAAGCTGTAAAGACAGCAAGGAAAATGAGCGAAAAACAATCATGAAAAACAAAAAATGCAACTGAAAAACAATCATGTGCCTTACCTTGATCTGATTCCAGAGTTCTTTGATGTTGCTGTTCTGCATAGCAAGAACAACTAGGCTCTTCCGTTGAAAATTGGATGGTAAAGATTTCAAAGGGCATTAAATATCTCATCCTTACAAATGATTTAGTGCTTATAGGTAGAGTTTTTGATGTAAAATGTAGAACCATTTACACCTAGTGCGAGCCCCTCCACAGCTTACGTTCCCTGGAAACAGTTCAAAAATAGCAGAAATTTTACATATAATGATGTGGAAGATGGTCCGTGCCAAAAAATTTTGTTAAAATTTCCAAAAAGTTGACAGACAAGAGGTGGAAAATTGTTTTTGTGCGCAAGACCAAATTAGGTATATGCAATTAATTCTTACCATCCTAATGTTGAGGACATCCTGCACATCCTCGGAAAGCTAAATTCTGCTGTGTTTTCCTGATCAGGTGACATTTCACGAGCAATCTCTCTTCCCGTATCTCGTAACAAATCATGCATCTCTAACTTATTCAAGTTGATAATAGTTAAAAGAGACCTCACAATGAGAATACCAATACTAATTTCTTGAAAGCAACCATGGCCATATAGCATCGCAGCTATATATTCTTTGTCCGAATCAAAGAAAAGGCATGCAATATCACGGAATATGGCTCACATTATCATCATCATCTAGTATGTCAAAACATATTCTGAATTTTCTCTGAATTTGTTGGTATGGAATTTTTTTGTAGTTTCTCATTAACACTTTTCCATACAAGTATACTTCTTTTGAACAAATAAGAACTCAAAACTTCAAGAGCTAAAGGAAGTCCTAGTCCACTACACTATCCAGAAGCTCCACATAATCTCATTCGGATGGGTGCTCCTATAGGCATGCCAATCCAACTTTGTAGCTAATTCTTTTCATCTGGTTCAATTTCATTTAGCAAATGATCATTTCTAGTTGTAATGATTATTCTGCTTTTAGAACTAAACCAACTTCGCTCTCCAGACAAGGCATCTAATTGTTCCAATTTATCTACATCATCAGGAACAACAAGAGCTTTTTGGCGGCAAACTCATTCTTTGATCAAATCCCTTCCTCATTCTTTGATCAAATTGATTCCTCTTAAAGCATTTTTTATCTTTAGAATCTTTAGTTCAAGAAATTGTTCTTGTAATTGAACCAGACCTTCCAATTACGTTGAGATTTCTCCGACATTCAAAAGAAAACAAATTCTCTCAAACATTTAACATTCGTTAAGCACAACCTTTGTTATAGTTTTCTTGCCTACTCCTCTCATCCCATCTATGGCCACAACGTAAGCATCGTCTGTAGCAATTTTTACCAACAAAATAATCTTATTGACACGGAAATCAATACCTACTGGATGCTTGGAAACATGCAAGTATTTGCGATCCAATTTATCCAACATCTTCAACGATCCTTGGATTAATCTTGATTCATTCCTACACAAAACCAAATCATCAAAGAAGAATAAATGAACATGTATTTAATTTTATAATCAGAAGCCATTAGAGGACCATGCCGTGCTAAAAATAATTATTTCTTCTACATGTATAAGAGCGGATCTTATCATCTCAGAACCAAAAAAAAAAACCTTACCCGTTTGACATATTAGTGAAGTCCCACTACTACCTAGATCGAAGGATCTGCAACCTTCATGAAAAGAGACTTTCTCCGCTTGTTGGCCTTTCCCATTAAGCACCCTTCATACATCTCAGACGATTCTGTAGATCGGTAATACTATCTTTTCCTCAAGGAATTTCGCTACCGCCGCGGAAAGTATGCAGTCTTGCCTGGACCAAAATAGTGTAAATATGATCGGTACAATTCAGTAGTACATCAGGAATATATATGAGATAACACGGGCCGTTTGTTTGTAGCAACATAGTTTTCTCCCGAAATGTTTTTTTTTAAGTAAATTATTTTTTAATATTTATTAATATAATAAAAAATAAAATAAAAAATACTTTTTAGAGTTATTAAAAATAAACTGAAAAATAATTTATTAATATTTAATTTTTAAAATTTATTAAAAAAATAAGGATCAAATCTAACAGATAAAAAAATTGAAAAATTATAAAATAAAAAAATTATAATTTCATGCATTATTTTAAATAAGAATAAATATCAATAAAAAAATAAAGATCAAATATAATAGATAAAAATTTTTAATTAGAAAATGATAAGAGAAAAATAAATAACAATAAAAATAAAAAAAAGATTCAAAACAAAATATATAGTAATTAAAATATTAATGATCAAATTTGATATAATTAATAAATAACAAAAAATTTCTAAATTTTTCACAATTCCTAAAAAAGTGTTTTTTACACAAAATCAAAGAAAA
>Ga0325414_1007774_pt1 | contig 11341 bp, 11 predicted proteins | sample PopdelMetagenome_8_FD_206183 | JGI IMG/M metagenome (GOLD analysis project Ga0325414, IMG submission 206183) | Populus deltoides microbial communities from Bellville, Georgia, United States - Leaf-PdKOR-R3 | ecosystem: Host-associated > Plants > Phyllosphere > Phylloplane/Leaf | place: USA...
TCGCTACTCGGTGGTGCGGAGGTATCGTCGCCCGCGACCAGAGTACCCTTTAGAAAGGGCCATAACTTTTGATCCGACCGTTGGATCTCCCTCAAAATTTTATAGAAGTTTGCGGACGCCGTTTTCCAAGGAGTAGATGTGGAATCGCTACTCTGTGATGCGGAGGTATCGTCGCCCGCGACCAGAGTACCCGTTCGATAGGGCCATAACTTTTGATCCGACCGTTGGATCCCCCTCAAAATTCTGCAGGAGTTTCCGGACACCGTTTTCCTAGCAGTAGATGTGGAATCGCTTCTCGGTGATGCGGAGGTATCGTCGCCCGCGACCAGAGTACCCGTTCGAAAGGGCCATAACTTTTCATCCTACCGTTGGATCGCCCTCAAAATTGTACAGGAGTTTCCGGACACCGTTTTCCTAGCAGTAGATGTGGAATCGCTTCTCGGTGATGCGGAGGTATCGTCGCCCGCGACCAGAGGACCCGTTCGAAAGGGCCATAACTTTTGATCCGACCGTTGGATCGCCCTTAAAATTTTACAGGAGTTTCCGGACACCGTTTTCCTTGAAGTAGATGTGGTATCGCTACTCGGTGGTGCGGAGGTATCGTCGCCCGCGACCAGAGTACCCTTTAGAAAGGGCCATAACTTTTGATCCGACCGTTGGATCTCCCTCAAAATTTTATAGAAGTTTGCGGACGCCGTTTTCCAAGGAGTAGATGTGGAATCGCTACTCTGTGATGCGGAGGTATCGTCGCCCGCGACCAGAGTACCCGTTCGATAGGGCCATAACTTTTGATCCGACCGTTGGATCCCCCTCAAAATTCTGCAGGAGTTTCCGGACACCGTTTTCCTAGCAGTAGATGTGGAATCGCTTCTCGGTGATGCGGAGGTATCGTCGCCCGCGACCAGAGTACCCGTTCGAAAGGGCCATAACTTTTCATCCTACCGTTGGATCGCCCTCAAAATTGTACAGGAGTTTCCGGACGCCGTTTTCTTAGCAGTAGATTTGGAATCGCTACTCGCTGATGCGGAGGTATCGTCGCCCGAGACCGGAGTACGGGTTCGAAAGGGCCATAAATTTTGATCCGACCGTTGGATCGCCCTCAAAATTTTATAGCAGTTTCCAGACACTGTTTTCCTCACAGTAGATGTGGAATCGCTTCTCAGTGATGCGGAGGTATCGTCGCCCGCGACAAGAGTACCCGTACGAAAGGGCCATAACTTTTGATCCTACCGTTGGATCGCCCTCAAAATTGTACAGGAGTTTCCGGACGCCGTTTTCCTAGGAGTAGATGTGGAATCGCTACTCGGTGATGCGGAGGGATCGTCGCCCGAGACCGGAGTAAGGGTTCGAAAGGGCCATAACTTTTGATCCGACCGTTGGATCGCCCTCAAAATTTTACAGGAGTTTCCGGACACCGTTTTCCTTGAAGTAGATGTGGTATCGCTACTCGGTGGTGCGGAGGTATCGTCGCCCGCGACCAGAGTACCCTTTAGAAAGGGCCATAACTTTTGATCCGACCGTTGGATCTCCCTCAAAATTTTATAGAAGTTTGCGGACGCCGTTTTCCAAGGAGTAGATGTGGAATCGCTACTCTGTGATGCGGAGGTATCGTCGCCCGCGACCAGAGTACCCGTTCGATAGGGCCATAACTTTTGATCCGACCGTTGGATCCCCCTCAAAATTCTGCAGGAGTTTCCGGACACCGTTTTCCTAGCAGTAGATGTGGAATCGCTTCTCGGTGATGCGGAGGTATCGTCGCCCGCGACCAGAGTACCCGTTCGAAAGGGCCATAACTTTTCATCCTACCGTTGGATCGCCCTCAAAATTTTACAGGAGTTTCCGGACCCTGTTTTCCTAGGAGTAGATGTGGAATCGCTACTCGATGATGCGGAGGTATCGTCGCCCGAGACCGGAGTACGGGTTCGAAAGGGCCATAAATTTTGATCCGACCGTTGGATCGCCCTCAAAATTTTACAGGAGTTTCCGGACACTGTTTTCCTCGCAGTAGATGTGGAATCGCTTCAAGGTGCTGCGGAGGTATCGTCGCCCGCGACCAGAGTACCCGTTCGAAAGGGCCATAACTTTTGATCCTACCGTTGGATCGCCCTCAAAATTGTACAGGAGTTTCCGGACGCCGTTTTCCTAGGAGTAGATGTGGAATCGCTACTCGGTGATGCGGAGGTATCGTCGCCCGCGACCAGAGTACCCGTTCGAAAGGGCCATAACTTTTGATCCGACCGTTGGATCTCCCCAAAAATTTTACAGGAGTTTCCGGACATTGTTTTCCTAGGAGTACATGTGGAATCCCTACTCGATGATGCAGTGGTATCGTTGCTCGAGACCAGAGTACGGGTTAGAAAGGGCCATAACTTTTGATCCGACCGTTGGATCGCCCTCAAAATTTAACAAGAGTTTCCGAACGCCGTTTTCCTAGGAGTAGATGTGGAATCGCTACTCGGTGATGCGGAGGTATCATCGCCCGCGACCAGAGTACCCTTTCGAAACGGCCATAACTTTTGATCCGTTGGATCTGCCTTAAAATTTTACAGGAGTTTGCGGACGCCGTTTTCCTAGGAGTAGATGTGGAATCGATACTTGGGGATGCGGAGGTATCGTCGCCCGCGACCAGAGTACCCGTTCGATAGGGCCATAACTTTTGATCCGACCGTTGGATCGCCCTCAAAATTTTATAGGAGTTTCCGGACACCGTTTTCCTTGGAGTAGATGTGGAATCGCTTCTCGGTGGTGCGGAGGTATCATCGCCCGCGACCAGAGTACCCTTTCGAAAGGTCCATAACTTTTAATGCGACCGTTGGATATCCCTCAAAATTTTACAGGAGTTTCCGGACATCGTTTTCCTAGGAGTAGATGTGGAATCCCTACTCGATGATGCAGTGGTATCGTTACTCGAGACCAGAGTACGGGTTAGAAAGGGCCATAACTTTCGATCCGACCGTTGGATCTCCCTCAAAATTTTACAGGAGTTTCCGGACGCCGTTTTCCTAGGAGTAGATGTGGAATCGCTACTCGGTGATGCGGAGGTATCGTCGCCCGCGACTAGAGTACCCGTTCGACATGGCCATAACTTTTGATCCGACCGTTGGATCGCCCTCAAAATTTTACAGGACTTTCCGGACACCGTTTTCCTTGAAGTAGATGTGGTATCGCTACTCGGTGGTGCGGAGGTATCGTCGCCCGCGACCAGAGTACCCTTTAGAAAGGGCCATAACTTTTGATCCGACCGTTGGATCTCCCTCAAAATTTTATAGAAGTTTGCGGACGCCGTTTTCCAAGGAGTAGATGTGGAATCGCTACTCTGTGATGCGGAGGTATCGTCGCCCGCGACCGGAGTACCCGTTCGATAGGGCCATAACTTTTGATCCGACCAATGGATCTCCGTCAAAATTTTACAGGAGTTTCCGGACGCCGTTTTCCTAGGAGTAGATGTGGAATCGCTACTCGGTGATGCGGACGTATCGTCGCCTGCCACCAGAGTACCCGTTCGAAAGGGCCATAACTTTTGATCCTACCGTTGGATCGCCCTCAAAATTGTACAGGAGTTTCCGGACGCCGTTTTCCTAGGAGTAGCTGTGGAATCGCTACTCGATGATGCGGAGGTATCGTCGCTCGAGACCGGAGTACGGGTTCGAAAGGGCCATAACTTTTGATCCGACCGTTGGATCCCCCTCAAAATTTTACAGGAATTTCCGGACACTGTTTTCCTTGAAGTAGATGTGGTATCGCTACTCGGTGGTGCGGAGGTATCGTCGCCCGCGACTAAAGTACCCTTTAGAAAGGGCCATAACTTTTGATCCGACCGTTGGATCTCCCTCAAAATTTTACAGAAGTTTGCGGACGCCGTTTTCCTCACAGTAGATGTGGAATCGCTACTCTGTGATGCGGATGTATCGTCGCCCGCGACCAGAGTACCCCTTCGATAGGGCCATAACTTTTGATCCGACCGTTGGATCCCCCTCAAAATTCTGCAGGAGTTTCCGGACACCGTTTTCCTAGCAGTAGATGTGGAATCGCTTCTTGGTGAGGCGGAGGTATCGTCGCCCGCGACCAGAGTACCCGTTCGAAAGGGCCATAACTTTTGATGCTACTGTTGGATCTCCTTCAAAATTTTACAGGAGTTTCCGGACGCCGTTTTCCTAGGAGTAGATGTGGAATCGCTACTCTGTGATGCGGATGTATCGTCGCCCGCGACCAGAGTACCCCTTCGATAGGGCCATAACTTTTGATCCGACCGTTGGATCCCCCTCAAAATTCTGCAGGAGTTTCCGGACACCGTTTTCCTAGCAGTAGATGTGGAATCGCTTCTTGGTGAGGCGGAGGTATCGTCGCCCGCGACCAGAGTACCCGTTCGAAAGGGCCATAACTTTTGATGCTACCGTTGGATCGCCCTCAAAATTGTACAGGAGTTTCCGGACGCCGTTTTCCTAGGAGTATATGTGGAATCGCTACTCGATGATGCGGAGGTATCGTCGCCCGAGACCGGAGTACGGGTTCGAAAGGGCCATAACTTTTGATCCGACCGTTGGATCCCCCTCAAAATTTTACATGAGTTTCCGGACGCCATTTTCCTAGGAGTAGATGTGGAATCGCTACTCGGTGATGCAGAGGTATCGTCGCCCGCGACCAGAGTACCCGTTGGAAAGGGCCATAACTTTTGATCCGACCGTTGGATCCCACTCAAAATTTTACAGGAGTTTCCGGACGCCGTTTTCCTAGGAGTAAATGTGGAATCGCTACTCGGTGATGCGGAGGTATCGTCGCATGCAACCAGAGTACCCGTTCGAAAGGGCCATAACTTTTGATCCGACCGATAGATCTCCGTCAAAATTTTACAGGAGTTTCCGGACGCCGTTTTCCTAGGAGTAGATGTGGAATCGCTACTCAGTGATGCGGAGGTATCGTTGCCCGCGACTAGAGTACCCGTTCGAAAGGGCCATAACTTTTGATCCGACCGTTGGATCTCCCTTAAAATTTTACATGAGTTTCCGGACGCCGTTTTCCTAGGAGTAGATGTGGAATCGCTACTCGGTGATGCGGAGGTATCGTCGCCCGCAACCATAGTACCCATTCGAAAGGGTCATAACTTTTGATCTGACCATTGGATCTTCCTGAAGATTTCACAAGAGTTTCCGAACCCCGTTTTCCTAGGAGTAGATGTGGAATCGCTACTCGATGATGCGGAGGTATCGTCGCTCGAGACCGGATTACGGGTTCGAAAGGGCCAAAACTTTAGATCCGTCCGTTGGATCTCCGTCAAAATTTACAAGAGTTTCCGGACGCCGTTTTCCTAGGAGTAGATGTGGAATCGCTACTCGCTTATGCGGAGGTATCGTCGCCCGCGACCATAGTACCCGTTCGAAAGGGCCACAACTTTTGATCCGACCATTGGATCGTCCTCAAAATTTTACAGGAGTTTCCGGACACCGTTTTCCTAGGAGTAGATGTGGAATCGCTACTCGCTGATGCGGAGCTATCGTCGCCCGCGACTATAGTACCCGTTCGAAAGGGCCATAACTTTCGATCCGAGTATTGGATCTCCCTCAAAATTTTGCAAGAGTTTCGGGACGCCGCATTCCTAGAAGTAGATGTGGAATCGCTACTCGATGATGCGGAGGTATCGTCGCTCGAGACCGGAGTACGGGTTCGAAAGGGCCATAACCTTTGATCCGTCCGTTGTATCTCCCTCAAAATTTACAGGAGTTTCGAGACGCCGTTTTCCTAGGAGTAGATATGGAATCGCTACTCGATGATGCGGAGGTATCGTCGCTCGAGACCGGAGTACGGGTTTGAAAGGGCCATAACTTTTGATCCGACCGTTGGATCCCCCTCAAAATTGTACATGAGTTTCCGGACGCTGTTTTCCTAGGAGTAGATGTGTAATCGCTACTCGGTGATGCGGAGGTATCGTCGCCCGCGACCATAGTACCCGTTCGAAAGGGCCATAACTTTTGATCCGACCGTTGGATCCCCCTCAAAATTTGACAAGAGTTTCCGGACGCCGTTTTCCTAGGAGTAGATGTGGAATCGCTACTCGATGATGCGGAGGTATCGTCGTTCGAGACCGGAGTACGGGTTCGAAAGGGCCATAACCTTTGATCCGTCCGTTGTATCTCCCTCAAAATTTACAGGAGTTTCGAGACGCCGTTTTCCTAGGAGTAGATATGGAATCGCTACTCGATGATGCGGAGGTATCGTCGCTCGAGACCGGAGTACGGGTTTGAAAGGGCCATAACTTTTGATCCGACCGTTGGATCCCCCTCAAAATTTTACATGAGTTTCCGGACGCTGTTTTCCTAGGAGTAGATGTGTAATCGCTACTCGGTGATGCGGAGGTATCGTCGCCCGAGACCATAGTACCCGTTCGAAAGGGCCATAACTTTTGATCCGCCTGTTGGATCTCCCCCAAAATTTACAGGAGTTTCGGTACGCCGTATTCCTAGGAGTAGATGTGGAATCGCTACTCGATGATGCGGAGGTATCGTCGCTCGAGACCGGAGTACAGGTTCGAAAGGGCCATAACTTTTGTTCCGTACGTTGGATCTCCCTTCAAATTTACAGGAGTTTCTAGATGCCGTTTTCCTAGGAGTAGATGTGGAATCGCTACTCGGTGATGCGGAGGTATCGTCGCTCGAGACCGGAGTACGGGTTCGAAAGGGCCATATCTTTCGATCCGATCGTTGGATCGCCCTCAAAATTTTACAGGAGTTTCCGGACACTGTTTTCCTAGGAGTACATGTGGAATCGCTACTCGGCGATGCGGAGGTATCGTCGCCCGCGACCAGTGTACCCTTTCGAAAGGGCCATAACTTTTGATCCGACCGTTGGATCCCCCTCAAAATTTTACAGGAGTTTCCGGACCCCGTTTTCCTAGCAGTAGATGTGGAATCGCTACTCGATGATGCGGAGGTATCGTCGCCCGCGACCAGAGTACCCGTTGGAAAGGGCCAGAACTTTTGATCCGACCGTTGGATCCCCCTCAAAATTCTACAGGAGTTTCCGGACCCTGTTTTCCTAGGAGTAGATGTGGAATCGCTACTCGGTGATGCGGAGGTATCATCGCCCGCGACCATAGTACCCGGTCGAAAGGGCCATAACGTTTGATCCGTCCGTTGGATCTCCCTCAAAATTTACAGGAGTTTCGGGACGCTGTATTCCTAGGAGTAGATGTGGAATCGCTACTCGATGATGCGGAGGTATCGTCGCTCGAGACCAGAGTACGGGTTCGAAAGGGCCATAACTTTTGATCCGTCCGTTTGATCTCCCTCAAAATTTTACAGGAGTTTCCGGACACCGTTTTCCTAGGAGTAGATGTGGAATCGCTACTCGGCGATGAGAAGGTATCGTCGCCCGCGACCAGTGTTCCCTTTCGAAGGGGCCATAACTTTTGATCCGACCGTTGGATCCCTCTAAAAATTTTACAGGAGTTTCCAGACCCCGTTTTCCTAGCAGTAGATGTGTAATCGCTACTCGCTGATGCGGAGGTATCGTCGCCCGCGACCATAGTACCTGTTGGAAAGGGCCATAACTTTTGATCCGACCGTTGGATCCCCCTTAAAATTTTACAGGAGTTTCCGGACCCTGTTTTCCTAGGAGTAGATGTGGAATCGCTACTCGGTGATGCGGAGGTATCGTGGCCCGAGACCATAGTACCCGTTCGAAATGGCCATAACTTTTGATCCGTCTGTTGGATCTGCCCCAAAATTTACAGGAGTTTCGGGACGCCGTATTCCTAGGAGTAGATGTGGAATCGCTACTCGATGATGCGGAGGTATCGTCGCTCGAGACCGGAGTACAGGTTCGAAAGGGCCATAACTTTTGTTCCGTCTGTTGGATCTCCCTTCAAATTTGCAGGAGTTTCTAGATGCCGTTTTCCTAGGAGTAGATGTGGAATCGCTACTCGGTGATGCGGAGGTATCGTCGCTCGAGACCGGAGTACGGGTTCGAAAGGGCCATATCTTTCGATCCGATCGTTGGATCTACCTCAAAATTTTACAGGAGTTTCCGGACACTGTTTTCCTAGGAGTAGATGTGGAATCGCTACTCGGCGATGCGGAGGTATCGTCGCCCGCGACCATTGTACCCTTTCGAAAGGGCCATAACTTTTGATCCGACCGTTGGATCCCCCTCAAAATTTTACAGGAGTTTCCGGACCCCGTTTTCCTAGGAGTAGATGTGGAATCGCTACTTGGCGATGCGGAGGTAACGTCGCCCGCGACCAGTGTACCCTTTCAAAGGGGACATAACTTTTGATCCGACCGTTGGATCCCTCTAAAAATTTTACAGGAGTTTCCAGACCCCGTTTTCCTAGCAGTAGATGTGGAATCGCTACTCGGTGATGCGGAGGTATCGTCGCCGGCGACCAGAGTACCCGTTGGAAAGGGCCAGAACTTTTGATCCGACCGTTGGATCCCCCTCAAAATTCTACATGAGTTTCCGGACCCTGTTTTCCTAGGAGTAGATGTGGAATCGCTACTCGGTGATGCAGAGGTATCATCGCCCGCGACCATAGTACCCGGTCGAAAGGGCCATAACGTTTGATCCGTCCGTTGGATCTCCCTCAAAATTTACAGGAGTTTCGGGACGCCGTATTCCTAGGAGTAGATGTGGAATCGCTACTCGATGATGCGGAGGTATCGTCGCTCGAGACCGGAGTACGGGTTCGAAAGGGCCATAACTTTTGATCCGACCGTTGGATCGCCCTCTAAATTCACAGGAGTTTCGGGACTCCGTTTTCCTAGGAGTAGATGTGGAAAGCTACTCGATGATGCGGAGGTATCGTCGCTCGAGACCGGAGTACGGGTTCAAAATGGCAATAACTTTTGATCCGTCCGTTGGATCTCCCTCAAAATTTACAGGAGTTTCGGGACGTCGTATTCCTAGGAGTAGATGTGGAATCGCTACTCGATGATGCGGAGGTATTGTCGCTCGAGACCGGAGTACGGGTTCGAAAGGGCCATAACATTTGATCCGTCCGTTGGATCTCCCTCAAAATTTACAGGAGTTTCTAGACGCCGTTTTCCTAGGAGTAGATGTGGAATCGCTACTCGGTGATGCGGAGGTATCGTCGCCAGCGACCATAGTACCCGTTTGAAAGGGCCATAACTTTTGATCCGTCCGTTGGATCTCCCTCAAAATTTACAGGAGTTTCGGGACGCCGTATTCCTAGGAGTAGATCTGGAATCGCTACTCGATGATGCGGACGTATCGTCGCCCGCGACCAGTGTACCCTTTCTAAAGGGCCATAACTTTTGATCCGACCGTTGGATCCCCCTTAAAATTTTACAGGAGTTTCCGGACCCCGTTTTCCTAGCAGTAGATGTGGAATCGCTACTCGATGATGCGGAGGTATCGTCGCTCGAGACCGGAGTACGGGTTCGAAAGGGCCATAACTTTTGATCCGTCCGTTGGATCTCCCTCAAAATTTACAGGAGTTTCTAGACGCTGTTTTCCTAGGAGTAGATGTGGAATCGCTACTCGGTGATGCGGAGGTATCGTCGCCCGCGACCATAGTACCCGTTTGAAAGGGCCATAACTTTTGATCCGTCCGTTGGATCTCCCTCAAAATTTACAGGAGTTTCGGGACGCCGTATTCCTAGGAGTAGATGTGGAATCGCTACTCGATGATGCGGAGGTATCGTCGCTCGAGACCGGAGTACAGGTTCGAAAGGGCCATAACTTTTGATCCGTTCGTTGGATCTCCCTCAAAATTTACAGGAGTTTCTAGACGCCGTTTTCCTAGGAGTAGATGTGTAATCGCTACTCGGTGATGCGGAGGTATCGTCGCCCGCGACCATAGTACCCGTTCGAAAGGGCCATAACTTTTGATCCGACCGTTGGATCCCCCTCAAAATTTGACAAGAGTTTCCGGACGCCGTTTTCCTAGGAGTAGATGTGGAACCGCTACTCGATGATGCGGAGGTATCGTCGCTCGAGACCGGAGTATGGGTTCGAAAGGGCAATAACTTTCGATCCAACCGTTGGATCCCCCTCAAAATTTTACAGGAGTTTCCGGACCCTGTTTTCTTGGAGTAGATGTGGAATCACTACTCGGTGATGCGGAGGTATCGTCGCCCGCGACCAGAGTACCCGTTGGAAAGGGCCATAACTTTTGATCCGACCGTTGGATCCCCCTCAAAATTTTACAGGAGTTTCCGGACCCTGTTTTCCTAGGAGTAGATGTGGAATCGCTACTCGATGCTGCGGAGGTATCGTCGCTCGAGACCGGAGTACGGGTTCGAAAGGGACATAACTTTTGATCCATCCGTTGGATCTCCCTCAAAATTTACAGGAGTTTCTAGACGCCGTTTTCCTAGGAGTAGATGTGGAATCGCTACTCGATGCGGAGGTATCGTCGCCCGCGACCAGAGTACCCGTTGGAAAGGGTCATAACTTTTGATCCGACCGTTGGATCCCCCTCAAAAGTTTACAGGAGTTTCCGGACCCTGTTTTCCTAAGAGTAGATGTGGAACCGCTACTCGATGATGCGGAGGTATCGTCGCCCGCGACCATAGTACCCGTTGGAAAGGGCCATAACTTTTGATCCGTCCGTTGGATCTCCCTCAAAATTTACAGGAGTTTCGGGACGCCGTTTTCCTAGGAGTAGATGTGGAATCGCTACTTGATGATGCGGAGGTATCGTCACTCGTGACCGGAGTACGGGTTCGAAAGGGACATAACTTTTGATCCATCCGTTGGATCTCCCTCAAAATTTACAGGAGTTTCTAGACGCCGTTTTCCTAGGAGTAGATGTGGAATCGCTACTCGATGCGGAGATATCGTCGCCCGCGACCAGAGTACCCGTTGGAAAGGACCATAAGTTTTGATCCGACCGTTGGATCCCCCTCAAAATTTTACAGGAGTTTCCGGACCCTGTTTTCCTAAGAGTAGATGTGGAACCGCTACTCGATGATGCGGAGGTATCGTCGCTCGAGACCGGAGTATGGGTTCGAAAGGGCAATAACTTTCGATCCAACCGTTGGATCCCCCTCAAAATTTTACAGGAGTTTCCGGACCCTGTTTTCTTGGAGTAGATGTGGAATCACTACTCGGTGATGCGGAGGTATCGTCGCCCGCGACCAGAGTACCCGTTGGAAAGGGCCATAACTTTTGATCCGACCGTTGGATCCCCCTCAAAATTTTACAGGAGTTTCCGGACCCTGTTTTCCTAGGAGTAGATGTGGAATCGCTACTCGATGCTGCGGAGGTATCGTCGCTCGAGACCGGAGTACGGGTTCGAAAGGGACATAACTTTTGATCCATCCGTTGGATCTCCCTCAAAATTTACAGGAGTTTCTAGACGCCGTTTTCCTAGGAGTAGATGTGG
>Ga0325414_1007775_pt1 | contig 11341 bp, 1 predicted proteins | sample PopdelMetagenome_8_FD_206183 | JGI IMG/M metagenome (GOLD analysis project Ga0325414, IMG submission 206183) | Populus deltoides microbial communities from Bellville, Georgia, United States - Leaf-PdKOR-R3 | ecosystem: Host-associated > Plants > Phyllosphere > Phylloplane/Leaf | place: USA...
CTACACATCAGAACACTGTTATTATTAAGATTATTCAAAGAAAACATTAACATTTGAACTACGTTGATGTCATTGAGTGCCTCTAAAGTAAACATGGAACTACAATTTGTTTTTTGTTTTTTTTATATTTACAAGCAATGGGTGTTTTCGGTAATCCTTCACTTTCACCGATATTAAAGGAGGTGTATGAGAATATAGTAACAGTTCTGATTCAAAGTGTTTTACATTCTGAAATATATAAAAAAAAATTATTTTTAACATCAACACATTAAAATATTTAAAAATATAAAAAAATAAATTTTAAGAAAAAAAGAGAAGAAAGTTTTTAGACTTGTTTGTTTTTGGATTTCAAAAATATTTTTAAAAAAATTTAAAATTTTTATTTCTTTGCTGTAATTTAATTTTTTTTGTAGTGTTTTCAGATTTTTTTGATATGCTATGTTAAAAATAAATTTTAAAAAATAAAAAAAATATTATTTTAATGTATTTCTAATTAAAAAATATTTTAAAAAACAACTACTATCACAATACTAATAAACTTTAATAATCCACAACTCCATAAGCTAAGTTAGTATCGGATTATGCTTAGTTTTTAATTAATTGATACTAAACATGCTTTAAAAATCCATGACTCTTTAAGCTAGGTTATTGTCGGATCATGCTTGGCCTTGGTTAATTCAAAGGGCAGGCCTTTTGAACCCATCAACAAGAGAGAGATTAATAAATATTGTCTGCTCAGACTAAGTGATACAATATTAATATTCTATGAGATTGTTGTTAATTTTTAAAGTTTTTTTATTTAAAATAATTTTTTTTTATTTTTTTAAAATTATTTTTAATATCAACATATTAAAATGATTTGAAAATACTAAAAAAATATTAATTTAAAAAAAAATTTAAAACACTTTTAAAATATAAAAATAAACCGGTTATATCATAGTATCACAGTTCATGTTAGATTTTATGTGTGTTTGGTATTTTGTATGAGAATATTTTTATGGTTGTGATTTGAAAAAATAAATTTAAAAAAAAATTATAAATTATAATTTTTAATTAAAATTTTAAAAAATCATTTTTATTTAGATTCATACAATACTATAATACGTTGATTAAATATGGACTGCAGACCACACCATACTGCAACAACAAAATTAGAGCCTAATTGCAAACAAAATCGTGTGACGTAAATTCTATTCTGACCCAAAAAAAAAAAATGTAAAATGCACGAAGCAGTGAATTCTCAAGCATATGTAAGGCCAATGAAAAGGAAAAAAAAAGGCAATTAAGCTGGAAAATGTTTCCCATCAAAAGGAAAAGTCATTGTTGATGATAAATAAATTTACCTTTTCTTCGGCTATGGTCGGCATGGAGAGCAAGGCCATGTGCTAAAACTTTGATTTGATTAAAAAACATTATGTTTTTATGTTTTTTTAATTCCAACTATAGTTTACTATATGATTAAATGGAGAATACGGTTGAAATTGTATTTTTTTAAAATATTTAAAATTATTATTTAAAATTATTTTTTTATATTTTTAAATTATTTTGATATCCTGATGTTAAAAATATTTTTTTAAAAATAAAAAATATATATGATTTTAATATATATTTAAATAAAAAAACATTAGTAATTTATTTGTCTCTGTAACAAAGCTACGTGGGGTTAAGGGTCTTGAATGCCTCTCCTTTCCATGTAATTTTCCTAAAAAAACATTATCTTTCTATTTTTTTTCAAATTTCAACTATACCTTAAAACCTGTTATACTATACTATGTAATTAGAAACGCATTAAAAAATTTAAAATTAATTTTTTTATATTTTTGGATCATTTTGATGAGATGATGTTAAAAATAATTTTTTACAAATAAAAAAATATATGGTATTTTAATATATTTTTAAATTAAAAAGAAAACTTTAAAAAATAATGGTAATCTCTCTCTTTCTAATTGACTTGCCACTCAGACTAAGATTGGTGGGGTTAAAAGTCTTGAATGCCTCTCCTTTCCCATAGAATTTTCTTTGAAAACAAGGGGCCATCAATGCATTAGCTTCATTATCAATGTATTACACCAAAAATGCAACTTACTTATGAGATTTCAATTCATAATTTGATATGCAACTACTTATCAATTGTTGAGGTGGGTATCAAATCAAGCTAAGCTAAGCTAAGCCAGCCAGCCAGCCCAATCTCCATTTCTTTAGTGCCCAAAAGCCTGGCGAGGGAGGGAGGGAGGAGAGGTAGTAAACTTTAATAAAACCGAGTTTTGGAGTCTTTGCTTTTCGCTATCATGGCATCTGATTTCGACAAGGTTTCTGAGTGACCTTCAATTTCTCTTGACATTATTCTTAGTCACGATTTTTTTTTCTGAAAAATAATTTTTTAAACTTTTTAATTTTTTTTGTTATTAGAAAAGTTGGTAAATAAAAAAACACTTTTCAGTCAACGGAAAACACTTTCCAGTCAAAGAAAAATTTGTCTTGATTTCTAAAAAAATATTTTTCTTTTATTTTGGACGGAAAACACTTTTTGGAAGACATGAAAAATTTAGAAATATCATATTATTTGCTGATTATATCAAATTTGGTCATCAAACTTTTGATTGCTATATATATTTTGTTTTGAATATTTATTTTTCAATTTCATCCCTTAGAATTTAATTTTTATATTAATTTTGGTCTTCATTTTTATAATTGTTATTTGCTTTTTCGTTATTATTTTTAATTGAAATTTGTTATCTATCAAATTTGGCTCTCATTATTGTGATTGTTACTTATTTTATTTGAAATAATTTATAAAATATTAATTATTATTATTTTAATTTCTTCATCTTTTATTTTTTAAATTTGATCTCTATTATTTTGATTATTATTTATTTTATTTGAGATAATTTATGAAATTGTATTTTTTTCAATTTTATTCTCATTCAACTTTTTAATTTGTAAGATTTGTTCCTCATTATTTTAATAAACTTGAAAAAAATAAAATATTAATAAGTTATTTTCCAGTTCATTTTCCATAACATAACCAAACACTGGAAAGTGTTTTCTAATTTATTTTTTATTACACTACCAAATATCGAAAAATAATTCATTTTCTTGAAATTTATTTTCCAAAAAAAAACTATTTTCCAGCAAACAAACTAAATATGTTTTCTTTTTCCATTCAGAGGTTAGTTTTCATTGTTACATGCTCATCATTTTAATTATTAGTTGATTCTTATATTGTAGGGTAGTTTAGTCCTTTTTTTTAATTTTGCATTTATTTTTTTAGGAATTATACATATTTTTTCGAATTAAATAAAAATTCAATATATAATATATTATAAACACTCATGTCAAGTTTAAAAATCCATGACAACAAATTAAAATGAGTTAAAATACTCACCTAGATTTGAAAAGTCCAAAGTAACAAACTAAAATTAAAATTAGATAGAATACCCATCCACATTTGAAAACCAAAGGCATATACTTGCAAACATCATTTATTTTGGAGATCTAGAACCCTAAACACTCACACACATAAAAATCAGCTAATTAAAAGTTATTAAAGTGTATTAAATATTGTGATAGATAGTATTTTTTAAAAATGTATTTTAATTAAAAATATATTAAAATAATATATATTTTTTTATTTTTATATCAGTACATTAAAATCTTTAAAAAATATCTAAAAAATATTAACTCTTTTTAAATAAAAAGTTAATTTTAAAAAAATAGATTGTAACACCGTAACAAACACTCACGCGAATACCAAGAAGATGTTATAGACGATGAGAACGGCATCAAAGATTGGGTAATGGACATACAAGCTCAATGAGATCAAAGAAACTTCCCAAACTTGTTATGTCCAAAAGAAGAAGCCAAGGGTATTATTTGCATCCTATATATATATATATATATATTTGATTGACTGTCAGCCTTGCCCTTTCTTTTCAATATTTCTCCAAGTTGCTAAAGTTGATAAGAAGAAATTAATTGAGCTGGAAGATTCCACTTCAAATCTAACCTTTTTGAAATGGATCTTTAGCAGGTTAAAATTCAATTGTCTTGACTTGGTACACATTGTGCTGAGTTTTACTCATCCTAACTAGCTAGTCGCATCTAAAATTGATGGTGGAGCTGCTGGGATTGAGAGATTGCTGCTTCTTGCAATCGTTACTAAAATGGTTGCAGGTTTAACAGCTATCATCTCAACAAGCAATACCTAACCTGATTCCTCAACAACTTCGAGGGATTTCTTAGAATGATTTTAGCTTTTTATCGTGATTTTGGAGTGACTTTGACCTTGTAGTAAGTTTGTGCTAGGTATTTTAGATTACACGTTGACGTGGTTCTTCTCTTTTTGCTCCCATGCAATCAAGCAGGTTGTTTCTGGTGATGATCGATGATCTGCCTAGGAGAGACGATAATGGAGAAAGGAGGAGAAAGCATGATCAGCTTAGAGTGTTGGCAGTTACTGGAAGTAAGACTGAGGTCGACGCTGCTGGAATGAGGACCGACGATCGATGATACTGGAATTAATTGCGTCTGAGGATGAACTTGCGATGGCAGAAGCATATATAAAACGGATTTTGTATTAATAAATTACCAAATTAATTCTTTAAATTTAACCAAATTTAATAACTACACTTGCATGCAATATCGTCTATGAAGATATATAAAACTTAAATAATATATATAAAAAAATTAATCAGGTGAAGGAAGACCTGGACTGAGACAACAACTTGGTCTATATCTAACCCTAGTATGCGCGTAAATTCGTTCTTATCCCTGACAAAGGAAGAACTGAGAATAGAAGGCAAAAATCAAACGGGAAAACTAGGGGCCTAAACCTTAAACCACAAGCAAAGCAGTTCCATACCAGGTGAGATCCACGTGGATGGGTCCCATTAACTTCAGCCAAATCCAACCACATAAGCAAATCGAATCTCAGCTCTTTTACTCGACACGTGGACGCCACGTCACAATAGAATCCCAAGAAAAAAAATCTAAAATCTAAAATTCTTCTTTTTTTTTAAAGAAAATCTGCTTGTTGCTAGCTAAGGCTTGGGGATGCAGAAGGGTATGGGACCACAGAAGCTAAGTGTGGGTCCCATTGACCCAACACCTGGCAGTGACGGACACCACAAATTCTTGGGGTCCGTAGATTTGATCAAACAAGCCCCTAGGTCTTTATCATTCTTGTTGAGTTTGGTCATTGACAACTTTACCCCTATATACTGCATAACAACTCAAAAATATTTTTTCCCTCTAAATAATAATATTAATAGCAGTTATTTTGTTGATTGTGTTTGTTATGATGGGTGGTGGTACTTTTTAAAAGAATTTTTTAATTAAAAATATATTAAAATAATATTTTTTATATTTTTTATAGTAATAAATTAAAATTATATAAAAATATTAATTTAATATTTTTTCAAATAAAAATATTTGAGAGAAACATGTTATAATATAAAAATAAACATTCATCAAGTTTGATTAGTAGTTATAGTTTAATTGGGATAAAATAAAATTATCTTTGATTATTAATCTGATTTGAAATTTATTTAATTTAAGTTATAGTACTATCAATTATTTATTTTTACTTTTTATAATTATAGAATATATCTCAATAATACCGGTTAATCTAATATGGTATTTATGCTTAAACTATTATGAGAATAATATTGATTGAGAATTTTAAATTATTATAGAATGCATAATTATTTCATATATTAATTAGATTTAAAAAATAAAGTGTGGTGCTATTCACAATGATTGTCTATAAAAATTACATATTTTTTTATTTTTTTGTTATTAAAATCTATAAAAAAAATATATATTTCAATATATAAGCTTGGGCCTTAAATTATTCTTTCTAATTTCCATAATAAAAATAATTTGGTGTAATTGGACTGAAAAAATTGGAGAGCAAAACCAAAACCCAGTAAGGTAATTTCCCTAACCAAAGCAAAATTAGCTTAAGACCCTCCATTCTCTTGCTCCTTCTATTCTTACCTTCCCTCACCCACTCCTTCCCTGCCCTTAGAAAGAGAAGAAAAAATCCACAAAAATCAAGAACTCAAAGCTCAAAACTTTGTGATTTTTTAGATCAAACCCAATAAAGAATCCCAAGAATGAAGAAGTGTGAGCTATGCAAGAACCCGGCAAGAACATACTGTGAATCAGACCAAGCAAATCTTTGTTGGAACTGTGATACAAAAGTCCATGGAGCCAACTTTCTTGTTGCTAGACATGCTCGTGCTCTTCTTTGTCAGTCTTGTGAATCGCTAACTCCTTGGAAAGCCTCTGGGTCTCAACTAGGGCACACTGTATCTGTATGTGAGAGATGTATGATTTCAAATGAGAATAACAATCGGGAAATTCAAGAACAAGAAGAGAATGGCAGCTCAGATGATATAGAGGAAGATAGTGACAGTGAAAGCGATAGCGATAGTGATACTAATGGTGATGACGGTGGTGATGAAGACGGTGGTGATGGTGATAATCAGGTGGTGCCATGGTCACCAACAACACCACCTCCACCGCCATCTGCAAGCTCTTCTTGTTCTTGTACCAGTACTGATGATGATGATGATGATGCTGATTTTGTTGAGTCTGTTAATGTTCTTTCCTTCAAAAGACAACGTCTCCAGGTATGCCTTTGCCCAAATTTGCAGGAATGAGTTGATCGATATACCAATTTAATTGTCGTTAGTGGGTCGTTTTTTATTTTCTTAGTGTTTATGATGCATTATTTTTAGCTTGATCGGAAAGGTGAGCCATTTTCTTAAAGAATTCTTACTTTAACGTCAGGGTTTTTCAGATCAGTACGCGCAAAACTGAAATCTCTTCATGAACAAATTATAATAGCTCATCAACTGATATCCGTGTTCGCAGCACTAGTTAATCCCCGAGCACACGTTTCGAGTTTGAGATTTATTTATTTATTTTTTATAAAAAAACAAGCAGCTCATCTACGCAATAAAAGAATTGTTGCACTGTCTAAGTAGGAATTGGAACTAGTATTTTCTTAGTGGGTTTTGATTATTGCAGGATGATCTCAACCGTTCGTATTCTCTACGGATGTACGGAAACACAGCTACTCCCGTTGAATATTACAGTTCTTCTACGAGGGGATCTTTGAAAGAAAAGAGAAAGGAATAGGACCCGACGGTTTAAGCCGGGTGGAGAGAACTGCTGAGTTTGTTGAGAGATTGAGTGGAGGGTTCGAAGCCATTGATGTTGATTTGTTGAGGAATATTAGCCGTACGATTTGAGGAAGATTAGGGATGTCCTAACTAGTATTTAGTAGTTTGACCTTTTCTAACAAAGATATTAACAGGAGGTTAGGGCTGTTTAGCTGTGGATCTCTGAGACTTTGGTTGACCATTTGGTTAATTAATTGTGTTGTTAAATCTTAATTAATTATCTCCATGATTTCTCCATGTTGAAGCCAAAGCATAATCAACTTGTACCATGTTAGGAGTGAGTGCTGGTTCGCAAGTTCTTGGTGCGAGCCCATTTTTTGGAATGGTGTTCATGGTAGGGACTTAGGTTTCTTCCATGATTAGGGGAAAAAACAGGGATGTGACATTTATTTATTTATTTTATTGATACTATTTGTCTCATTGATATTGGACTATCTACGTTGGAGTCATTTTGATTTTCTTCATAGTATAATTTTTTTTAGTTTAACGTGGATGTCCGGGTTAGTTTGTGTGTATCTTGACTAATTTCATGCGTCCTGAAGTTAACGATCATGTAAATTTTTAGTGATCATTATATGAGCAACCATAGGGCTTGAATCTAAAATAATAAAGAGAACAAACTTTTTGATTTCAATCTCTTATCATTGAATATCGTCTAAATGATTATAATATTTTGTTTAATTGTATGGGAAATATTGTGGCATCCACAGCATTGTCTTGAGATTTGAATCCTGGTTGACAAGGTAGGAAATCAGTTTATTTGCCATCTAGACTAATCTTTAAGCTATATTTAGGTGTTGTTTAGATAGAAATTAGGTGATAGGTCCAGCATTCTTTATTTTCTTTTTCTTATTTTAATTTTGTTTAGGTAAATAATTTTGAGATTTGCAATTGACACATGTAGAATAAACCATGTCAGGTAATTTTATTTTATTTTTTAAAGTATTTTTTATTTAGAAATATATTAAAATAATATTTTTTAAAAATTATATTTGATATAAATACATTAAAATAATCTAAAAACACTAAAAATATTAATTTAAAGTAAAAATTAATTTAAAGTAAAAAGAAGAATAAAATAATTTTAATTTTTTTTAAAAGTGCTTTTAAAACATAAAAAAATAAAAAAAAAACATGTCGTTGTGTGATTGGGTTTGAAATTATATATATTCATTCTTGTATTTATTTTTATTTATTTAAATTTTGTTTGTTTTTGTGTTTGAGTTTGAGAAATGCTTTTAAAAAAAATTTAAGATTTTTTTATTTATTTTTATTTTAAATTAATTTTTTTTTTGATGTTTTTATATTATTTTAATGTGTTAATATTAAAAATATTTTTAAAAAACTAAAAAAATATTATTTTAATATATATCAAAAGAAAAAAAAACAACTAAAATTACATTTCTAAACACGCTAACAAGTATGCATTATTTATTTTCTATCACGGGATATTAATAAAAGGGTTTCATCCTTCCTTGTTATTTTTATTATTGAAAGTAATTATAGAAAATGGGAAATTGATGATTATTTCTGTGATGAAGCGTGGCATAGTGATTTTCAAGAATATTTAGAAGGCATATGGAACAATGGAGACCAACTTTCGTTTCCTCTATGTTGAGAAAAGGAAAGAAAGCAGCAGCAGCAGCAGCAGCTTTGAGTGTGGTGCACAGAAGGTATTTTTGAAACTTTAAATTCCATCCACTTGATTGAGAGGTGGGTTTTGCTCACTGATCACACGCAAAATGTCAGGTGTCAGATAATCTATGGCCAATGTTGAGTCACTTTAGGGGAGACCATAGGCCATTCTGGGGACCTCTCTGCAGCCCTGAGCCTGTGTCGTGTCTGTCCTTCTAATTTCCTGTTTTTAATTATTTTTTAAATATTTTTTTTAATTTTATATATATATTATATATATATAGAAGCTGCTTCGGAACAGGCTCAAAATACAAACAACCTACTCTGTTTGTGACCTAAAGTCTCTGCCTGTCCTGCTCTGCTTCAAGCCTCACAAGTTACAATCCAGAGAAAAACCCTGCAAACCAAGCCACTTGATTTGACAAGTGTCGTAATGCTATTTAATGTTTTTTAAAATTAATTTTTGATTTAACAATACATTAAAATAAAATTTTTAATTGTTTTTTATATTAAAAAAGGTATTGACACGTGTTTTCCTATATAAATATATTTTTAGAACGATTAAGTTTGAATTTCAAGCACCACCTGTAGGAAGGAAGTTGATTGCGAGTCCAATTCATATCACCATCACATCTTGTTTTGTTCACGATCATAAGGCGTCTTGAAATTCAAGGTGATTTCTTCAATTCGTGGGAATCTTGCTTTTCAAGTACAAATAAAAGTTTATCAGGAAAAATCAAAGATAGAAAGATTTGAATATTACTAGCAAAAAGGAAAGGTGGGGGAAGAAGCCTTATCTCTTTGGTTAGTAGCTGTGGCCATGGTTAACTCTTTATCGATGATTAGGGTAAATAACTATGTTTAATTTGTGTGGTTAACCTTTGTTATTATTATTATTATTATTATTATTATTGGAGGGTAAGGGTATTTATCTATGTGCATCAATTAAGATTATATTTTTTTGGACATGCCCTGTAATATTATTATAACGAGAAGATTTTTGTTTGGTAATGTGGTGAGTATGATTGCAACTACCTTTCATTCATATTATAATTTTGAAAATATTTAGTTAATCAACACACGTTATAATTTTACAAGGATGCCATTGAAAACTCTCTCTTGAAATCTTGATTACGAAAAAGTTACAATCTATAGCTTTTCTTAAACTTGCTTGTTTAAACGGTAACAATAAAAGTTATTATAATATTAAATATACACTTAGAAAGTGTTTGGATCTTAATTTATTTTTATATTTTAATGTTTTTCTTTAAAACAAAGCAATTAAAAGTAAAAAATAATAATAATTTGGTAATGATTTTAAAAATCAATTGTTTAACTTTTGAGAATGGGAGATGATTTTTATAAAAAAAAACAAATACATGTTTAAAGTTACATTAATTTTTACTTTAAAAAACATCAACTTTAAAAAGCATTGGGGAATGATGCTTTTCAAGAGGAAAATGTACTCTCTTTTTTAAAAGATAAAATAATAATAATGTTAAATCATTAAAAAAATCAATATAACAATTTTATTTAAAACAGTCAAGTGATTTTATTCATAGCACAATATGTCATTTCATTACTAAACATTTTAATATGTGCTTAATCTTATAACACAATATAGCGCAAAACTAAATAAACTTTTAAACTTTAAAATCGAAATTCAAAAGATAATAATAAGAAAAAAACTAGTGAATTTATTTTAACTATCAATCAAAGCTATTAAACTCGGTTTAAACCATAACTTGAATCATAAAATTGAATAGGTTAACTCAAGTAAAAAAAAATATCATTTTGATTTTCATTCTTAAAAAACAGTCAAAACAAGTTTTGATCGAGTTATGGGTTAAACTAGTGAATTGTGGATTTACTTACCATCTCAACTTCTATATAGTTATTAAACTCGGCTTCGATCCTGACCTAAATTATGAATTTAGTGAATTGATCCGGATAAATCAAAATAATATCTTTATAATTATTTAATAAATATTAAAATAATTTTATCTTTAGTTTTTTACTAAATCAACCGGGTTGTGATTAACCGAGGCGGCCATCAAGTTCAACTTTAATCTAAACCAGATTTTAATAACAATGCTAGAGAGTAACCTATGAGGATTAGACACGCAGTTAACGACCTCCCTAGAGTTCATTCGTTTGGTTAACAAAATATCAACATTGGTTAGGGAGACACCTACGAGTTTTTAATTGTTTTCTCTCCAAAATATCAGAGAACATATGATCATCATGGCTCGCCTGCCAAGTTGACAGAAGATAGGCAGGCAGCATCTTTACTTCACCTTTTAAATATAAACAAACAAATAAATAAATAAATAAATAAACATATGGTAGTAGTAATAAATACGAAATAGTATAAAGTTTTTGGCCGGCCATCACATCAATCAAGAACATCTTTATGTGTTGGAATTCAACTTTATTTAAAATTTAAAACCATGATAAATTTTTAAAATAATGTAGTCTTGCAAGAAATTGTGGTCGAGGAAAGTCCTCCCACCATA
>Ga0325414_1007777_pt1 | contig 11338 bp, 9 predicted proteins | sample PopdelMetagenome_8_FD_206183 | JGI IMG/M metagenome (GOLD analysis project Ga0325414, IMG submission 206183) | Populus deltoides microbial communities from Bellville, Georgia, United States - Leaf-PdKOR-R3 | ecosystem: Host-associated > Plants > Phyllosphere > Phylloplane/Leaf | place: USA...
CAATATTGAACTCGAATGAAAGCCGCGAAAGTTTCAATTTAATCCCTCGTTTGCTAACATAAAGGCTCATAGATATTTCTATTTCTATTTTTATCCTCCAGATTTTCTTGTTTTTCCCTTTTTTTTTCTTCCAAAATATCTTAGAACTCTCACATATTCCACTAAAATTCTTAAAATAGAAAACATATTAAATTAAAAAAAACAAAAACTAATAATATATTTAAATTAATTTGTTCATCAGATAAAAATAAGTTTTTTTTTCCTCAAATAAAAAAAATATCATTAAAATACAAGCATTATCCCTTTTTTTTTCTTCCAAAATATCTTAGAACTCTCACATATTCCACTAAAATTCTTAAAATAGAAAACATATTAAATTAAAAAAAAACAAAAACTAATAATATATTTAAATTAATTTGTTCATCAGATAAAAATAAGTTTTTTTTCCTCAAATAAAAAAAAATATCATTAAAATACAAGCATTATTGATTAGGACATGTACACATCTATTTTATATATATATTTTTTTAATAATATAGGTGTTCGGTCAGCTTGCGTGTACTTCAATTAATTCCACGGACCCTGAAATTAACGACCATATAAATTTTTAATGGCTCTAAAATTTATAAAACTCAAACTAGTAATCATTAAAAAATAAATCTAAAACCTGACTAGTAAACTTTACCCGGTTCATATTATATTTACTTAGAATGTAAGAAAATGGAGTGCTAAGCCAGGAAACATTCAGCTCATCTCTCAGTTGATTTGCTTGCTTGGTGGCCGGGTCTCATTTCAGCTTTTATATATTATCGTGCTAAGGATATGTTTGTTATTTTGTTGAAAACATTGTTTTAAAAAAATATATAATTTTTTTTTAGCAGGTGTCATTTTAGCTGTTATATATATTATTATATTAATATAAAAAATAAATTTTAAAAATAAAAATATATATATTTCTAAACAAAAACATTTTAAAATACAATCACAATTATAATTTATTATAATTGTTCTCGCGACACTGGGATGTAGACTTCATCTTTCAATGTCAAAAAAATAAAGTAGGAAAAAACATGTTTCATCATTTATTAAGGAGCACGAAAGGGTTTGTTAGATTCTAATTTTTTTTAATGTTTTTAAATTTTTTTAAAAAATAAAAATAATTATTTAATATATTTTTGAGTAAAAATCATTTAAAAAAACAATCATTATCATAATTTTTAATATATTCTAACTATGCTGATAACACTTGGATACAGACTTCATCTTTAAATGTAAAAAAAACAAGAAAAAAAAAAGACTTGTTTCATTATTTATTTAGGCATTGTTTGGGAACGTGGTTGAAACCGTGTTTTATTAAAAAAATTTAAAAAAATTATTTAAAATTAATTTTTTATATTTTCAAATCTTTTTAAAATGCTGATGTCAAAAATGATTTTTAAAAAATAAAAAAAAATATTATTTTTATATATTTCTAAATAAAAAACACTTTGAATCGTAACTAATACTATATACTCAAATATAACTTAAAAATTTAGAAGGAGACAATTAAAAAAAAAAAGAAGAAATAGTTCTTAAAAGTACAAACCAACATCAAAAACTAAGTCTGGGAACTCAATTGCAATTGCAAAAATAAACGATTCCTCTGTTGGGGAAAAGATGAGAGAGGTGTGTCGCATTTTGAGTATTTGGAGACGTCTGGGAACTCAATTGGAATTAAGGAATTAATTTTTTTATGTTTTTATTAATTTTGGTAATATAGTATATAAATTTTGATTTTTTTATGGGAAAGGAATCCTCGTGCTAGCTTGCATGTCAATCGAGATTAAGTTTCCCCTTAAGTCTGCAAGAACAATTTAAACTAGAGCACATTTGTTTCTGTGTAATGAATACAAGGTGGGGGCAACTGTTGGTCTTGCTGATGCAAAAAATGTGCTGAAACTGATCACACTTCTTCTAGCCCTCCCATTTTGAGAGTGGAGTAAAGCTAGAAGATTTTGTTTGAAGTCTGTATTTAGAACTCAAATCGCCAACGTGCCAACACACTAATTGATTAAAGTTGGAACGGATTTTCTGCATCTGGATTATGCAAACAGTAGAGTCTTTGAGAGCAATATGCTACATTGACTAGCTCAGGCCATGGAGTTTTCCAAGACATTTTTGGTACAATGCTTCATGGCCTCGTGCAAGGAAGACGCGATGCGTATTTAAAACTTAAAGGTCATGGATTATGATAGCGGTGCTCGAGGAATCTGAAATTGATCCACGAGGAGATCTTGGAGGGGAAGACAAGATCGGTCTCGGTGGGATTGGCAAGGACTCGAGGCTTCCTTGCAGCATTTCTACCACTCGAGACATGGGTGGCCGATTTGAGGGATCAGTTTGTATGCACCACAAGCTTGCCAAAATCATTTTTCTTGCAATTTGCTCTTCCACTTTATTGCCCGTCCCTCGAAGTCCAAGTTCTTCACCTAGTTCAAGACGCTTGTATATCAAATATGGAAAATAGATCTCACTGGTATTACCAGCTCCGACGCAGAAGTTTTTTCTCCCTCCAATCATTTCTAATACTAGCATCCCGTAGCTATAAACATCAGATTTGTGAGAGACCCCTCCAAAATTTCGACAAAATACTTCGGGGGCAATGTATCCAATAGTTCCTCTTGCACCCATCATCGATACGATACTCTCTTTTCTGGGGCATATTTTAGCCAGGCCGAAATCAGAAATTTTAGGACAGAAGTTTTCATCTAGAAGAATATTATTAGGCTTGATGTCGAAATGTAAAATCCTTGTGTTGCAACCTCTGTGCAAGTATTCTAACCCTCGAGCAATGCCAACTGCAATTTGGTATAGTGTTTCCCACCCCAATTGGCGATCTGCCTTCGAGAGATTTTCTTCATATATGTGCTTGTCAAGTGACCCATTAGACATGAACTCGTAGATTAGAGCTCGTTTGGAACCCGCAAAACAGAACCCCAGAAGAGTAACAATGTTGACGTGGGAAGTCTGGCTGATGCTTGAAACTTCGTTGACAAATTCTTCTCCGTTACTCTTTGCTTTCTTCAAGACTTTAACAGCAACAAGACGACCATCAGGTAAATTGCCTTTGAAAACACTTCCGTAGCCTCCTTGGCCTAGTTTCTCTTTGAAGGTTTTGGTCATTTTCTTGAGTTCTGAATAACTGTATCTTTTTGGTGCCAAGGTTCCATGGTTCCTCAGAAAAACCTCTATACTTCGACTTCCTCTGGTTTTTCTCAAACTGGAAAGGAAGTTGACGGGTGAGAACTTTCTGATGATGACGCAGCAGATTGTAATTATTAGAACTCCAACGCCGGCAGCTGAGGCAGCTGCAGTAAAGAAAGGTGATGAGGAAGGAAAATAATGCAGTCTAAGAATGAGTCATTTAAACTATTTTTGAAGAGGTTTCAACCTCTCACAGTGAAGGAAAGTTTGGTAAAGCATGCCTTGTATGCACATGTGCTGCTAAACACTTTGTACTACGCTTGTTTAAAAGATTGGAGAAGGAGGAGAACAGTTTCAGTTGGGAGATGTAGTGTCCGTCTTGGTCAGGTTTTTTGGTTGAAGAAAATAATGCGAGCGATGAAAAGGATGATTGGCTTGTTCAATTTCACTGAAAGAGAGACCTCTGCTTTTAATCAGAAAAGGGAAATGCATAATGGCAACAGAATTATCATTATAGCTTGGCCTTCTGTTCCTACGCCTTGATGATGGCCAGGCATGGAGAAAAGCATACGACAGTCGAATTCAAGTGAAGATTATGAAGGAACATATAAAGCATAAAAATGATATATTATTCTGTTACCTATTATAAGCTTTCGTCCCATATTACCATTCCCTGCATCATAGTTGACAGAATATAATGTTATGTTCGAATAATAAGAGCTGAACCAATGCAGAAGAAAAAACAGACAGCTGCAAGTTAATTTCCTGATCTAAATTCATTGAAACAGAACCAGTTCTATTCCTGAAGAATCATTCAGAAAATGATACAAATCAAATTGTATAAATATTAAAAAATCAAGTTTATATATATGCATGAAAGTAGCTATCTCCCCATTTTTCATCGAAGACTCTTTGCCTAAACCACCCAGTACCTACTGCCAGTTTGTTAGGGGCGTGTGCCGCTGTTCATCCCAGACTTTGCTAGCCTAGCAAGATGGACCTCTTCTAGACAGTGGAAGGAAGAGAGTTTTTTTTTTTTGTTTAACCATGGTTGTGTGGACATAACGATCCCAGCGTAACACACAACTAGCAACTTTTTAGCCAAGGCAAACAAGTGGGCAATGGCTCTATGCCATAAAATAACGTTAACAAAATTTCAAGACAGGAAAAAAGAAAAAATTAAAATGACTCACCAGAAGTACAAGACCGAGAATGAGGTCTATCAGGACAGAAACATTTGAAATGGTATGTGGCGTTATCAAATCCACACTTGCCACCACTCCCTTCACATATGCTACAATTACTTGCTATCCAATTCAACACAAACCCTCTTTCTAACAATAGCATCCTTTCACTCCCGACATTCTCTCCTCTATACACATCCACAGGTGCCACAGCTCCAGTTTCACACTTGTCCGATGCAGGACCCAACAGAGGATCATCATCAAGCATTGCTAGAGTTGAAACAGTTCCATTCTCCCCAAAACAATCAACCTTGTAATTCAGAAGTTCACTATCATTTGCTAGCAGTGTTGAGTTGCAATTGTAAAGCAAGAAGAGGCTTGCTCTGTTAGAAGGCAGAAGGAACCTGTCATCAGCTAGAGACATGTTTTGTATTTGAGGAATACAGGGGGTGCTTTTCCCAAAAACAGCTGCATTTGAGACACGAAGAGAGTGGTTTTGGTAGTAGATTTCGTGGATGATATACTCGTTATTGGACAGTTTAAGGACTGGCTTGCCTTTGTTATTGCAAGAGAGACTGAATCCAGGGTAGCCACAGGAGGGTTCTTGCTTGTTCTGGATGTAAAATGGGAAGTTTATGTTTTGGCCATCGCCACAGCTTTCGGGATTGCAAGCTAGGAACTGAGGGTCTGTACATGAGGCTTTCTTTTCCAGGAGGAACAAAGTGACAACAAAGAGACTTATTATTGGAGAAAAGGATGTTAAAAAGAAGTTATGGTTCATTTAGGAATCTCGATTTTGTGGAGGAGATAGAGGAAGAGACACGGTGGTGAATAAATTATGGGGGAGGAGGGTGAAGAGGGAATCATTATAATGAAGGTTATGAGAGGGTGAGTTTGAGTTGATTATTGGAGCTTTTCTGCCTCAGACAATTTTTGACCAGCCGGCCTTTTCATCACTTGAAATGATAGTTACTGGGACGTTTACCTTGTGCTGGCACAAAGGTTTTTTTTTTGCAGTGTCACGGCGGGTTGTTTTGGAATATGATATTGAGTTTTTTTAAAAAAATAAAATAAAAATTTAAAATATATTAAAGTAATATTTTTTTATTTAAAAAAATTATTTTTAATACTAGCATAGTAAAATATTTGAAAATATTAAAAAATATTAATTTAAAATAAAAAAATAAAATTCTTTTTTAATTTTTTTAAAAGTCCAAAAACAGAATGCATCAGTTGAGTTTGATGGGTAAAGTGTGTTTGGTATTATGATAGCTTTTATGGTTGTGGTTTGAAAAAAGTTATTTTATAAAAAATACTTTTGGTTGAGGTTGATTTAATATTTATGTATATTTGGTTAAAATTGTGGTTGAAATTGAGATTGAACAAAAAGTAGTTTAATGTCTTTGGTTAAGAATGTTTTTGAAATTAAGGTTATAAAATAATTTTAAAAAATATAGATTAATATTGATAGTTTTTAATTTAAATATTATAGATTTAACTATTGTTATTACATCTATACTCGAGGAACATGTGCACATTTAGGCTTAGTGATTGTTTGTGTTCCAAGCATTTTGATATCGAATCTGCTCATGCGCCATTGAAAGAGGAGAGAGAGTAGATAGGTTGAGTGCTTGTTTGTGTTCCAAGCATTTTGATAACAAACCTGGCTCGTTCATCGTTGAAAAAAAGCAAAGAATAAATAATACTTTATATAAAATATTTTTTATTGTTCAATTAAACTATCTATAATTCCATCACGTATGAAATACATCTGACAAGGACTACAGTTTCCTTGTTTTCTTAAATGCGCAACCACATCAGGTAAAATATAATTAAGAACAAAATTGGGATTGTGATCAATCAAGCGATCTTCATCTAATTTATATAGTGTCATTGAATAATGTTAAACACTAGTTTTTTGAATAAAACACAATTAAAAATAAAAAAATTTAATTTAATTTTTTTACTGGATTGGACCCGGCTCAATGCATTTAGCTTTGGACCAGACCCGGTCCGACCAGAACAATAGAGACAGGCTCCACTGTTCACGTGAACAGTGGAGCCACTCTCCACAACTAAAAGCAGTATTGTGCTGCTTTCAATGATCCTGCGTTTTCAACGCAAATACTAATAGGGCCGATAAACAGTAAATTAAGTTTTATTAATTATCAAATATTTGTTTTCCTGTGGTTTGCTTCAAAAGCAGAAGCAACCATGAAAAAAACGGTTAGTCCATTCAATATGATAAGATGAAGTTTTTCTTTTCTTCACACTGCCAGCCCTCTTTTAAGAGAGAGGCTAAACTTTCCTTCTTTTTTTTGCATTTTAGTCCTTCACTTTATAATAATTTTAAAATTATCCCTCATGTTTCTAATTTAGTCCTATTTAACTTACTAGACTTTCATTCTCACCTCTTACTTGTATAAGCCCATTTAATTATGTTTTCTAGACAAGTTTCAACAACTTCTTGTCCAGTAAAACCACTGCCTTTTTTTTTGTAATTGTAATTTTCTATAGTCATTACTAGCTAGTTTATTTTATTTTTAAATGTATTGTAATATATTTTCATTTTGGCACCCTTAATTTTCAAAATCCCAATTTTGCCCCCGTTTTCAGTTGATTAGAATCATCCTAATTATTTTCATGATAAAGCAGGAACCATGCATGCATGCATCTTTGACATGGATAAGATCTTTCTTTTCCTTCAAAAAAAATATTAACACGCCATAGGATCAAGCAAATAGATTTTTATTGTGAAATTTTGCCAAGTTTTTCTTTAATTAAAACTTCCTTTCCTTGTTCATGTTTTTTTTTTATAAGATTTAAATCACTTTCATTAGACTCATTTATTCAAGAAAAACTCATTAACACCGATCGATTTTCATCACCGATATAAAGCTTTCTCTCTTTATTTTCATCTCCAGTGCCTCTCTTCTCTCTCAACAGTCAAAGATTGAAAGGTGAAAGAATGAAGTTTTATGATCAAAAAGTAAACTTGAAAAACTACAGGGATAATGTCCACATTGTCCATCTCTTGTTGTGGTACATAACGAGTGAGGTTTCCAAACGAGTGAGGTTTCCAGTCAGCTTTGTAGTCCAATTCAAGACCTAGATCTTTACTGTTGCTTTAGGGTTGTAAAGTTCCTCAAAGGCGCCAGCAAGAATCGAAACTAGGATGTTGTTACACCACATGATTGAATATGCGGTTGCCGGTTCCGTTTGTCTATGTAGAAACCTCCGGCAGTCGTAACTTTTATGGGGCATTTTGAGCTAGGTAATGGGTATTTGATTCTACTTTTCAGGGGGGAAATCGTATATAAAACTAGGGTTTATACTCCAAGGAGCATAATCAAAGGGAGTATTGCTGAGGGTGATGTTAAAAAGATCCTCAGGGCAACCATCATCCTTCATATCCATTCGAACTACTGTACGAATAGGAAGCTCTTTGTCGATTGACATTAATGCTGTAATTCTGTGACATGATCTCTCACTACTAGGAGGGTAATTAGCCTTGGAATTTAATATCAGAATAATTTAGATGCAATTTTAATAATAGATTAGCAACGGATTAAATATATATTAATTTTTTAATATTAGTAATGGATTCAACAATGAAAAATCAAATACTGAAAAATAAATTAATATATTAAAAATCAGCAACGAATTTACCGTTACTAATATAGTTGCTGTTAACTTTTGTAAAATAATAATAATGTGTTGCTTTTTTATTACCTTGAAAACAACAAAAAAGGAGAGCCCACAGCAGCAAACTTTCTTCATTCTCCGGAAGAACCCAATATTGTATCCCTTTCTATAATTCTCCAAAAACCTAATTAACTCATATCTCTTCCTTTCTACTCCTTTTCCAGGAGCCAAACCCATATGTCCCTTTTAATTCTACCTATCCCTGTCATGCGTAATTTTCCACAAACATAACTTGTTGTTTTCTTAACTTCTTCTCTAGTTACTTTACGCTTCCAAAAATTCAATCTTGCAGGGAGTAAACATGGTGTGAAAAATTAAAATAGCAGGTACAACCAAAAACCCATATTTAAAAGATTATGTTTGTAATTTAGAGAAAATATATATTGTTTTATTAACAAATTTTACAGAATAATTTTGTAAATCTATTACAAATTATTTGTTAAATATGAAAGTAGTGAGACTTTTTATAGGGTTCTGGGTTTTTCAGTTTTATTAGGTGTATGTGTGTTGTTTTTTAGGGGAGAAATATAGGTAATGTGTCTTAGAAAGGATGGCAGAGTTTGTGCAAATTTTATGGTAAAAACTATATATGACAGTAGGGAATGTGTCTTAGCCGGCTTCCTAGCAAAGCTTCCCAACTTCTCCATACAAAGTTTGGGTAATGTGTAGAGCTGAACATTTTCGGTTCGGTCAGGTTTTGAATCAAAATAAACAACCAAACTGAATTTTTTTTTTAGTTTTTGAACCGAACCGAAAACCAGTTCAAACCAATTAATTTTGGTTCGGTTCGGTTCAGTTTTTTCCCTTCCAAACCGATTCAAACCGACATGCAATGCCAAGATGCCATCCTCTAAGAATCAACAACGTTGTTCTCGTTGTTACAATTTCTTGCAAAGGAAAAATTAATTGCAAAAAAAACAATATCAGTTCTTAGCAATCAGCCAATCACTACTTTGATTTTTCTGGACACTCTTCAGCTTCTAGACCCAAAATAATCCCTCTCAGGCAATCAAGGTGGGATCTTTTTATGTCGTGACCCATGAAGGAGAATCGAGTAAATCAATGGAAGAATCATCAACAATTCACATCTGACATGGCAAGTTTGAGAGATGAGAGATGAGAGAGAGAAAGCATAGAAGATTGGAAGAGAATAAGACAAATTTTACTCAAATGTTGAAAGGAAATATTAAAGCTTAACCTGTAATCAGTTACTTTTCCCTTACGTTGAGAGATGAGAGACAAAGAGAGCATGGAAGGCTCGAAGCTATTAATAAAAGGGACCCTTCAAATTGTGAAAGCATTCAAAGAGTTAATGGGAGGGGAGGGGGCGGCTGTGTGAAAGAGAAGAAAATGATAAATGGTCTGCTAGGGTTGTTGACTAATAGGAGGAGGCGGCCCGCAACTTGTTTTTTTTTCATTTTTAAACTGAACCGGTTCGGTTCGGTTCGGGTTGGCCGGTTCAGGCACACCAAAACCAAAAACCGAACCGAATCGGACATTTTTCTAAATATTTTAACCGGTTCAATCGGTTTTTTTACCGGTTCGGTTTTTTCAGTTAATTTTTTTTTTTGGTTTTCTCAATTAAATCAGTTTTTCGGTTTTTTTTGCTCACCTCTAGTAATGTGTCTTATGAAGGTTGGCTAGGCAGCTGAAATGCAAATGAAGGCTGATTGGGGGAATGTCGGTTTGATTAATTTTATGTCAATAAAAATATTAATATTTTAATTTTTTTTATTTTAGATTTAATGTTTGAAGTTTTTGAAATTAAAATTGAACTGGATAATAGTTTTTTTAGATTTTATAATCAGTTAATTTGATTTTTTTTATTTAATTAATTTTGGAAGGCTTTTTTATTTATTTCAAGACTTTACCGATACTGCATGCGCACTTAATGAACTCAAACGTCCAAACATGCCGAGAGAGGAGAAATTTTAAATTTTCCGGTTCAGGGAGAGGATTAATGACTCAAATATGTTTAAAAAATTTACCTTCCGGCCGATATACTTTCCTGATTTCTCCGATTTTGCAGAGGCAGCCCATCGCAATAGTTCCTTCATTCTCGATATGGCTTTGGCTTTGTCTCCTTTAACCTTGTCTTTTTTCTCCAACGTGCTCCATTTTTCATTATTTGAAACAAATGGAGACTCATTATCTGAAACAAATGAAGACAAGAACGATGCATTTTAATATTTTGTTTCTTCATGGTGCCATTTTCTCAAGAAGTTTAAAAAAAAAAAAAAAAAAACATGACCTGCAGGATGGATCCAGAATTATAAGTATGGATCCAGAATTCATGAACTAGTCTTTGAAGATATTAGCTACTATGCCATTTCTTCATGTGTTGAAAGAGTCTGCTATGTTCAGTTCAATCTGAATATTTTAACAAGAAGTAAATGATTTTCATCCAGATGTCTTGTTTTCTGTCAGGATGCTCAATATAATCTGGGACTCTTCAGAAGACTATTATTGTATGTGTTACAAATGTGAGTCCAAATTCATCAGCCTCGCCGTCTACAGCCACGAATGCTAACTTTTGTACCATTAATTGCTGGAGGATTTCCTTCTGCGAAGGGTCAGCTGTCATCAATATCAGGTTATTTAGCCTGAGTTTGAGCGGAAAGGTGAGTTGAAATCTACTCCAATTCCGTTCCTCAGTGATTGCCAATTCTCTTTCCAGCATCTTAAACGATTATTTTCTGCCTTAATTTTTGGGTGGGTAAGGATATGGCAGTGTTGGGATTCTCTTTCCGGTCTATTAAATAATTTTATTTTCCAGCCTGTTAAATGATTTTTATTTTATAAAGTTCTGATAAATCATAAAATAAAATGGTTGGAAACAATATTCAATGCTATTCTTGCTCATTACATGCTAATTTATTTTTTTTAATTTTTTAACACTATTATTCTTATTTATTTTTATTTTTTTAATTTCAGATTGTTCAACCTATCATCATTACATTACTTATTTGCATTTGGAGTTGCCAAGTTTTTGGGTTGTGCATATTGGTCCTCCAGGTTTGTCAATATAGCTTAAAACTTTTTATTAATTTTGAAAGATAACTTGATTTGTAGAAAAATTGCATTGTAATTAAATCTTAGCCTCTGTTTGCTAATAATGATATAATTTGTCTCCAAAGTATTTTTAGTTTGTTAGTATTTCTTTGTTTAATGTGACGATCTTAAGTAATAAATTATTGATGAAATAAATATTTAATAGTTGGTTAAAAAAATAATTATGGCATATGTTTGCATGCAAACTTTATTTC
>Ga0325414_1007778_pt1 | contig 11338 bp, 11 predicted proteins | sample PopdelMetagenome_8_FD_206183 | JGI IMG/M metagenome (GOLD analysis project Ga0325414, IMG submission 206183) | Populus deltoides microbial communities from Bellville, Georgia, United States - Leaf-PdKOR-R3 | ecosystem: Host-associated > Plants > Phyllosphere > Phylloplane/Leaf | place: USA...
CGTCTTTTTAGATGGGACTCGTGGATTTCAAGTCCTCTTTATTTTCTTGTGTTCACATCCTAAAGCAGTCAAAACAACGTGCAACTGATCTAATTATTATTTTATTATTATTATTATTATTATTATTATTATTATTATTTTATTTCAAGTAATGTAGAATATTGTTGAAACTGGTCGAACAATTAGCTTACCCACCACTTAGAAGTAAAAAAATATATATTAGTGGACCCCTTTACTCATCCACTTGTAAAACCCTTAATTAAGCCTACGTTTACCTATAGGTTAGTGCATCGCCCATAATTCATTTAGCCTTCTAATTAACTAATTTAAGATATTATTATTAATTATAATAGATGAGGTAAGTAGCTTGATAGAGAATATTATAATATTTTTCAAAAAAAATAATAATTGCCCTCATGATTTTAGATTTTTTTATAACAAAATACGCATCTTCAAATACTCCTAGATTGTCCATATTTGGGAACGCGGTTTCCTAAAAAAATTTAATTTTTTTTATTAAAATTTAATATAATTTGTATGTTTTAGATTATTTTAATATATTAATTTTAAAAATAATTTTTATAAAATAAAAAAATTTATTAATATATATTTTAATATAAAAAATTATTTAAAAAATAATTGTTATCACCCTATCAATCACCTTGTAAGGCATGATATTAGCTTGCAAGTAATATTATAGATTGCTTGAAAGAAGAATAATAATAATAATAATAATTAGATCAGTTGCACGTTGTGTTTTGACTGCTTTAGAAAACCGTGAACATAAGAAATTAAAGAGGACTTGAAATCCACGAGTCCCATCTAAAAGGACGACGATTCTTAATTTGCCCAATCTCACGCTTTATAGAATAGGACTCTCTCTCTCTCTCTCTCTCTCTCTCTCTCTCTCTCTCTCAGAAAATGAGAAACTCGCTGTGACGATGTTAATGAATTATAATCGTTTGTTTTTATATTTTAAAAAAATTATTTTTTTATTTTAAATTAATATATTCTGATGTTTTTAAATCATTTTGATATGTTAATATCAAAAAAAATTATAATATAAAAAAATTATTTTTATATATTTTCAAACAAAAAATACTTTGACAAACAACCACTATTATACTTTTAAATATCCCCGAAGAAATTGTATCTATGCTTTTTCCTTTTTCTGTCATTCTTTTGTTTGGTTTGTTTTTCCATAAATTGTTTTTTCAAAAATTGCAATTAGTCTCAATTGGATTCCTGAATTAGTAAATGGATACTCGTGTTATTCAAAGTTTGATGGCATGGTTGTATCCATTACTTTTCTGTTTGTTTTACATTTTAAAAATATTTTTAAAAAAAATTGAAATTTTTTTATTTTTTATTTTTTTCTTTACTTCAAATTAATATTTTTTTTGTGTTTTCAGATTATTTTGATGCGCTGATGTCAAAAATTATTTAAAAAAAAAACATTATTTTGATGCATTTTTAAGTGAAAAACAACCGCAACCACATTTCCAAACAAACTCTTAGTTTTGACTCAATTTTGATCGTACTCATCTCGAATTAGAATACTTTTAAACTAGTCTTTGCTTAATTTTTGAAATTCAAATGCCTTTTGATCCAAGATGCCTCAATTCAGTATCACTTAACTCTTAGGTGCTTGAGATCTGATCTTATAGCGACCCTGGGGCTCCTCTATTCAGATCTCAAACCAAGCACTGAGAACTCGAATTTAGTCCCAGTCCAACCCTTCAGTGCCTCAAATCTGGTCTCGAACAATCTATGGCCTGGATCCAATTTCGACATGATCTGCATTCAATGATGGAAATGCAATATTTGCATTTAATTCGGATACCATGACCTGAGTCAATGTAAGAATAAAAAAGGTTGTTATCATAGTTTTAAATCAGGAAACCCTAATACTCTTTCCTACAAAATAGTCCTATCAAATAAAAAAAACACACCTGAATAGAGGACATTCGATCAAACACACCTAAAAAAGAGATATTAGGGTTTCTTATCAAATAAAAAGAAAGAGAGAAAGGAAGAGGGGGTGGCCAGCCAAGAGAAAAAAAACACACCTTCCTCTAAAAAACCTGAAATCATAAATTCTTTTTTTCTTTTTGATTAGTTGTTAAATAGACATGTAAGGCTAAACTCTTTTTCTTGGTTACAAGGACATGGAAACCTTCGGATTTTAAAAACTATGAGATTTATTTTACTTTTTCTTCTCAGTTTATATAATGAATGAATATGTTTGTTTTCCTATGCTTATTTCTTAGGATTGTTTATTTTAATTGCTAGAGCGGACTTTAAGTTATTATTGTGAACAATCTATTGTTAAGTTTTCTATCAAACCCGGAGTTGTGATATATGAACTTGTGAAGCAATTAAGTTTAATAATCGTAGCGGATCTATGTTATTAATCTTAGGAAAAATATTCGATCAAATCAAACATGAACTGCGGACAATTATGTTGTCTAGATTAATCAATTTATCTAGTTTTTAAGGCTGCCATTGAATTTTAATTACTAGTGCGAGCATTGTGATTTTTTTATTGTTAGGGTTAATTATATGGTAGATCTATTAACTAACCAATGTTAAGAAAAGATAAAGATTCAGAATATAAATTGATATTTCGTTTTAATGATCGGTTCTGATTTCTGTAGGTGAATGTTTATTTGAAACCAAGGTTTGTTCTCTTAATAGTTTTCTGATTTATTTAATTTAGCTTGATTGTTTAATTATGTTATAGTCTAGATAATCTTAAAATTCCCCCCAATTGCATATCATATAACATAAAAATCCGAACTAAAACTTCATCGTGGAATCGACCTCTTACTTTCTCTATACTATCTTGTTTATTTAAGCTAGGGTAATTAATTTGTACAACCGTGATATCGCAACACTTGAATTGGGATTCAACCCAAGGTAAGGCTCGGGTCATGAGAGGAATTGATCATTGACCAGGGTCAATATAAGAAAACAATGGTTATTATCATAGTTTTAATACTTGTCTCAAGAGTCAACTAGAGGTAAGGTTCGGGTCATATGTCAAAAGGGTGAATTCAAGTTGACTCAAGTCATCATAAAAATTGGTTATTATCAATGTTTAAAAACTTCATTCAGGGGTTATTATGGAATGTGTTAGAATAGGAAATATTGTATTATTAATGTATTGACTTATCGTGTGTAGTATGCTATACCGTAGCACATGTATTGCTCTAATTATATAGCAAAGGTGGTTATCTCATTAGGTTAAGTCTCTCAATTATCACAAACCTTGATTAAACTTGGTATCAGAGCCAATTTATCTTAACAGATTTATTCTTCAAATGACAGCCCCTTTACTGCTTCACTGCAACAAAATTGTCTCCTCTGTTTGTTGTCTATTGCTACTCATTTATCAGCTAATTATTCTTCAAACGACAGCCCCTCTAATTATTTTCTATTACTACTGCTCCATCAGCTAATCTGCCTTATGATCAGCGTGTTAATTACTGCATTGTGCTACTGTTAATTAGCCTCACGATCTGCAACGTTGATTCTGCTTCTTTTATTGATTTCCGACTGCTACTGCTTCTCTGCTTCAACCATCAGCATGTTATTGTTGATTACTGTTTCTGCTACTGCTTCTCTGCTCTATTCTGCAACATTGATTCTGCTACTGCTTCTCTGCTTCAACGTTTTCTGCCATTTTCTTTGCTACTGTTTCGGCTCCCTTGCAATTATCTGATGTCAGCTTCTATTTTCTATTCATCTTCTGCAATATGGATCCTTCAGTTTTTGCTGCAGCTGGCACCACTAGCAGTCCTTCTCTCAACACCAATGTCAGCGCTTCTTCTCCCAACATCAATGCAGGCATGCTTCCCTCTGCTACGACAGCACTGTTATTCCCCTCTCAAATATACAGTAGGTCATCAACCTCAAACTCACCAATTCCAATTATCTATTTTGACGTATGTAGATGAAGCCATATTTGATTGGCCAAGGGGTGTTCTTGTTTGTTAATGGCTCGCATTCCTACCCTTCTCCGCTTGATCTGTCTAGTCACTCTACTGCCGCCTCTACCAACATTAATTCTGGTCCTTCCCAAGCGTTTCTCACATGGAAACAATAAGATCAACTCATACTCAGTGCTTTACTATCATCCCTCTCCATTGATGTTCTTCACCTTCTGGTGGATTGCCCAACTTCGGCAAGTGTTTAGAGCACTCTAAAACGTTCCCTTGCCTCTCCATCCAACTCTAGGATTATGAAATTACATGGCTCTCTCCAGGATCTTCATTAAGATGATAATACTGTCACTCTCTACCTGCAGAAAGCTAAGAGTTTATTTGATGAACTAGCTGCAGTAGGTAGACCTATCTCCCTCACTGACTTCAATCTCTATGTTTTCGGGGCCTTCGCTGTTAATTTCAAGATTTGGTTACAACTATATCGACCAAAGTTGAGCCTCTTATGTACTCTGAGCTCCATAGTCACTTGTCTATGCATGAATTTTTACACAGGAGCTCTCTTCAATCCATTCCAGCTACTGCACCGTTGCTACCCAAACCCTCCACTGCATATGCTGCACAACGTGCCTTTGCTGGATTTAATGGTAGTGGCTCCTCTTCTCATCGGGATAGAGGAAGAAGAGGAGATTGGAGAGGTAACTCTCGTAGCAATTATAACTAGTACCTTGCCCAGCCTTACCATGGAAACAGTGGGAGCTCCATCTAGCAGAACATCAGGAGCTATGGCAGCAATTGGCACCAACAAAAATAATGAGGGAAACATCAATGGCCTCGGCAGATTAAATGTCAACTTTACAGCAACATCGAACACTCTGCACAGCATTGCTCTCAGCTTGTGCATCATGGGAATCAAGACTTGGCCAACCTCTCCTTTAATGATGCTTCAGCAGCAAATCCTGTCACCTGGTTCCCCGATACATGTGCGAATCAACATGTTACTCCAAACATTGCCGGTATGACTCATGTAGACCCTTATCTTGGTAATAATCAATTGTATGTTAGTGATGGTAAGGGACTTATTATATCTAATACAGCTCATAAAATTTTGCATACTCTGAAACGAACCTTTACTCTGTCTAATATTCTACATGTTCCAAAAATTAAGAAAAGACTCTTATCTGTTCAACAATTTTGTTGTGAAAATTGTGTCTTTTTTTTTAGTTTGACTCAACTTTTTTTGTGTCAAGGATCTCATAACCAAGACAGTTCTTCTTTCAGGTCAGAGTAAAAATGGTCTTTATATCCTTACCGAGTCTTCTGCCACGTGTCTTCCCCAGGCGTTTTTGCCAATGTTTGGCATCGTCGACTCGGTCATCCCAGTCTCGTGTTCTGAGTCTCTTAGCATCAAATAAAAAGGTTGTATGTACTTCTCGTCCTTTAAATTTTCAATGTCAAGCTTGTCCGTTAGGAAAATCATCTCATCTGTCTGTAGGCCCTACGGGTCATCAAACATCTGCTCCTCTTGAACTTGTTTTTAGTGATGTGTGGGGCCCTGCTCCTCTATTATCTTTGGATGATTTTTGTTATTTTTTATTTTTGTGGATGCGCATACGAAATTTATCTGGTTTTATCCCCTTGTCCTCAAATATGATGTCTTCAGTGTGTTTCATCAATTTCAAGTCTTCGTCGAACGACAATTCTCTCGCAAAATTAAATATGTTCAAACTGACTAGGGTGGTGAATATCATAAATTAAATTCATTCTTTAAAACCATTGGTATTCATCATCGCCTCATATGCCCACATACGCATGAATAGAATGGTACTGTTGAGCATCGTCATCGTCACATTGTTAAAATTGCTCTTACCCTTCTTGGTCAGTGTAAGGCACCTTTAAAATTTTAGACTTACGCTTTTGAAACCTCTGTTTACATCATTAATCATATGCCCGCACCGGTTTTGCACAACAAATCTCCTTTTGAATGTTTGCTTCGTCAACCACCTAATTATGATTTTTTATGTACTTTCATATATCTATGTTTTCCCTTCCTTCGACCTTATAATGCTCATAAGTTAGATTATCACTTCACTCCATATGTGTTCTTAGGATATAGTTCATCTCATCTAGGGTATCATTGTCTGGACTTATCGTTTACCACACCATCAGCCCCACCACCCACTTCGTCTAACCCCGTTGTCCCCTTACCATCATCTGCCTTTATATATTTTAATCATTTTATAGGTACAGGGTCTGCAATGCCGGCGTTGTCTGTGTCTGCTTCTCCTCCAGCTGTTGTCTCTCCAGCACGGTCATCCAACTCTACCTCTCCATCCAAATCATCTACTGTATCTTCACCAGGTCTGGACCTCTGTGTTGATCTGTCCAGTTATACTCTTTCGCGGCAACCGTCCCCTGTTCAGACCCCTGCTCCTTCAGCACAGCGACAGCACCCCATGGTGTTGCGTCCCAGACATAACAGGACTGCCAACATCACTTCAGTCGCTGCTTCTTCGTCATAACCTCCAGCTTCACGGGTAATGTCTCCCTGCACTCTCGAACCTCTTACTTTTAAGGAGGCCGACCGTTTTATATGCTAGCATGCTGCCATGAAGTCTGAAATTGCAGCTTTACATACCAATGGTACTTGGTCCTTCGTACCTTTTAATCCCTCCATGAAAGTGGTTGGCTGTCGATGGGTGTTTAAAATAAGGCACCGAGCTGATGGTGCTATTAACCACTATAAGGCTCGCTTGGTTGCGCGTGGGTTCACTCAACAAGAAAGCATTGATTACTCAGAAACCTTCAGTCTTGTTGTTAAACCGATTACTGTTAAGTTAGTTCTCGCTATTGTCGTGTCCAAAGGATAGTAGATTCGACAATTTGATGTCCACAATGCCTTCCTCAGTGGTTCACTTTGAGAGGTTGTTTACATGGCACAACTCACAGGGTTTGTAGACTCTGCTCTGCCAAATCATGTTTGTCTTCTTCACAAGTCTCTGTATGGTATAAAACAAGCCCCTCGGGCTTAGTACACCCGCTTGAGTGACTTCCTTCAGACTATTGGTTTCTAGGCTTCCAAGGTTGATACCTCTATTTTTGTTCTGACGAGGAATCATAATATTGTTATCTGCTTGTCTATGTCAATGACATCCTGCTTACTGGTAACATCTCTGTCTTAATTCATTGTCTTATTACCTTACTGAGTTCAGAATTTAAGCTCTGTGACTTGGGTAATGCTCATTATTTTTTGGGAGTTGAGGTCACTCCCACCAGTATGGGACTCATGTTGAGTCAACATAAGTATGTTCTTGATATCCTCTGTCATGTTGGTATGTCATCATGTAAACCTGTCGATACACCAGCCTTTGTTTCCAAGCTTGATATGTCGTCTACTGTGTTATTCTCGGATCCCACTCGCTTTTGACAAATTGTTGGTGCTCTTCAATATCTCATGTTTACTAGACCGGACATCTGTTATGTTGTGAACAAGTTCTGTCAGTTAATGCATGCTCCTACTGAGAGTCATTGGGTTGTTGTTAAACGTATCTTACGCTACTTGAAAGGTACTTCATCTTATAGCATCCACCTTACTCATGGCTCCTATTTATCACTTCATGGGTTCACTTACGCCGATTGGGCGTGGAGTGTTGATGATCGAAAATCTACTAGTGGATATATTGATTTTCTTGGTACCACACCTGTTTCATGGAAATCTGTGAAGCAACACACTATTGCTCGCTCCTCCACTAAAGTAGAGTATAAAGCTTTGGCTGATGGTACTGCTGAGATTCTTTGGTTATGCTATCTTCTGACAGATCTGTGCTTTTCCCCTAGTTATGTTACTACTATCTGGTGCGATAATTTGGGTGCTACTTATCTGTCTACTAATCCGATTTTTCATGCTCAAACAAAACATGTTGAAGTTGATTATCACTTTGTTCGTAACCAGGTAGCCAAAAAGAAGATTCAGATTCGCTTCATCTCCTCCAAAGATAGCCACACTCTTACTTTACATTTGCTCTTTTACGTTCCAAGCTTCATATGGATAACCCACCTTCAGCTTGAGGGGGTGTATTATGGAATGTGTTGGAATAGAAAATATTATATTATTGATGTATTGACTTATTGTGTGTAGTATGCTACACCGTAACACATGTACTGCCCTAATTATATAAATAGCAGAGGTGGCTATCTCATTAGGTTAAGCCTCTCAATTATCACAAACCTTGTTTCAACGGGGGTCAACCTAAGGTAAGGCCTAGTAACAAATCAAGAAGGTCAACCCAAGTTTACCTGGGTCAATATAAAGATAAAAGGTGTTATTATCATAGTTTTAAAACCCGACTCAGATGTCAACTGGGGTAAGACCTAAGTCACTATTCGAAAAGGTCAACACAGGTTAACTCGAGTCAATGCATGAATAAAAGTGGTTATTATCATAGTTTTAAAACCTTACTCAAGATTCAACCCAATATAAAGGTTCAAGTCACTGGTTAGGAGGGTCAACCTAGCAAACCAAAAAAAAAATTAAAAATAATCAAAGCAACCTTGTTTTGACCAATTTTGTTTTCAAGAAGTCAATGAGTTTTTTACTCATGTTTTATCTTCGGTTGACCTAGATTTTTTACCAGGTCAGGTTGAATCAATCATTCATTTTTTTTTAAACTCGAGCCAGCTTAAGTCCTAAGTCAACTAGTCAAGTCAATCCTGGTTTTATAACTAAGGTTATTATAATATTATTAATTTCAATACTCATTATAAACTAAATTAAAACAAGATAATATCTAAATTTTAAAAAAAAATGCATAAGTTTGACAACAATACATATTAAGGATAAAACAGACTTTTTTATATTTTGTTTTGTTTTGTCCACAATACCCAAATAGGATACAAAGACAATCGCTTTGTCTTGTACATCACTAACAAACACAATTCTTTCTTTATCTATTTTTTTATCTTATCTTGTCTTCTATGTCTCCACTATTTTTGTTTTTTTGTCTCGGGACAGTATCTAAATGCTACCTTAGTGATACTTGCAATATTCTCCTCTCTTTGTTCATTTTAAAAGAATTTCACCCATTAATTAATAGAAAATCTCAAAGGCATGCGTATTTTACTATAGCAATCCACAGTGAAATACTCACTTTGCCCTTCCAAAACACAACCAAATAACTTATTATTAAGGGTAGTTTGGTAATCTCATAAGAGTCTATTGGTCATTACCAAATTTTAAAAAGGCAATTAAGTATATTTTTTTTACATTTTAAAACGTACAATAAAATGACTTATATGCCTTTAAAAGTGGAATTTTATTTAGCTACATTCAGAGGTATTTTTGTAATTTAACAAATATAAATATTATTAAAAAAAATTCACCTAAATCGCATTTGAGATGGCTTATGATCACAACAATTTTGTAATAATAAATAGCCTAGATTGAATCACATATTAGCTATTTGTAGAATCACACACACTAGATCACTACCCTCAAGTTGACTCTAATATAGCTGGCTCAGCTCCAATGCATCTTGGCTTGGCTTTATTGTTGCTTGGCTTGGCTTGGCTTAACTTGGCTCAACTTTAGCTAAGCCGATGAAATGGTATTCGAGCAATTGATGATGTGTCATGACACGTGTTAAAGACATAGATGTTGATGTGGCTATGATGATGTTATTAGTGACCTCACATCCTAATGTCCGGGTTATAAATATAGGTCAGATCACTAGTTATGGGTCAGGTCAATTTCATTCAGGTGAAGAAAGTGTATGGAGATGTATCGTTGTGCATGACCAATCTAGTTTGTTGCATATGGAGGCGTGTGTGGGGTCTTATAGCTTCTATTTGCATATTGTTTTCATTGTTTTGTTTCACATGGCCTTCTTTACACAATGATATATTCAAAATAGTTTTTTGAGTACTTTTAATTATAGATAAAGATCAAAACACAATATTTCTTCACTAAAGACTTGATACCATTTGTTAGAATCAAATTGATATTGGGCCAAAAGATGAACATAATATCTTAACGTTGTTTGACAACTTGTCTTTGTCCATGGAGTAGCCAACAATATTAGGTATAGAGAAAACTATAATTACACAACAATGCAGGAGAAAGAAACTAAACTCAATTCTCATCTCTTTCACTCAACCTACCACTACAAGTTGATGCCAAGGCAATTACTGTTATTGCCAAGACAACTCTCTGCCTCTTATTTTCTCCTCTCAATTAGCTTTACTTTGCTTATACATATGGTGCCTATTTATAGTGTAAATAGGAGAACAAACATCCTCATTTCTAACATTAATGGCAATCACCTAGCCATGATTTCTCTCAACAAATCACCACAAAATCATCCCCTAATTCTTCTTGGTGGCAGGTAGGTGTCAAGTAGGCATCCCACACCTATATTCTTCTTGGTTGATAATAAACTTCGTACTCAAATTCATGCTAGAAATCATATTCATGAATATGACTAAAGAAAGGAAAGATACGGTGAAACAGACATGGATTTGAAATCTGAATTTTGATCGTAGACTCTGGGATTTGGAGTTCGGATATGGGTCTATATTATGTGTATATAAAAAAAACGACCGCCTATGGACTTGATTAGCCGACCTCGAATAGGGGCGACTAATAGTTAATAATAGTTAATGATACTGACGAATAATATTGGTATGGGCTAGCCCACAATAACTTGATTAACTTCCTAAGGAGGAAGTTAATGGTGTCAAGAGAACTTGGCATTGGCATTACCGGAAACATCTCTAAGTGTGATGGAGAGCAATTGATTGATTATTTTGGGTTGGAAATAGTTTAATGGCATCGACCGATTAAGTTGGTGTCAGCAGTGCTAAGGAATTTTTCTTCAAGAACCCTAATTTATAAAATCTGAAATTTGTGCATAATTCCTACTTAATTGTTAACTTGTTTTATACAATCAAGTCTAGTGTTCATACCTTAAGAAATTTCAGAATTTCAGCTCATGTAAATTGAATACTTTGGCCCCTCTTCTCAAGCATGCAGTCAGCCTCTTTTTCCTCTTTTTCTTCACTTTTGCACTTGTTTTATCCTTGTTAGAACCTTTTTTATTGGTTGTCCTCTCTATTTGGAGTTACTACGATTGTATTCCTAAGTGATTTGATGTTTTTCCTTTTCTTTTGAAGAAGAAAATTTGCACTCTTCCACTCCCCACCCCCTCTTTTTCTTTAATTTCCAGCCGGACATGAAAGAGGAATGGATGGGGTATTTATAGTGGCACTGTGCAAGGGCATCATTCAGTTTGGAATGAAAGGAAAACTTGTCTCAAGATACATCGGCCCATTTGAGATTGTGGAAAGGATCGGGCCGGTGAATTGAACCTAAGGGTGTACTTCCATCTCTAAGGGTGTTA
>Ga0325414_1007783_pt1 | contig 11334 bp, 4 predicted proteins | sample PopdelMetagenome_8_FD_206183 | JGI IMG/M metagenome (GOLD analysis project Ga0325414, IMG submission 206183) | Populus deltoides microbial communities from Bellville, Georgia, United States - Leaf-PdKOR-R3 | ecosystem: Host-associated > Plants > Phyllosphere > Phylloplane/Leaf | place: USA...
CCTTTCTGTTGCCACTTCCTTCATTGCGCCCCAACTTGAAACTCATGGTGAATAGTGAAGGGTTTTGAGGGGTGCCTTGACCCTGGCACTGCTGTTGTTGTTGTTGTTGCTGCTGCTGCTGCTGCTGAAATGGATAAAACAACTGGTGATGCTGCTGCAAAAAAACTTGATGAGGCTGTGTATGTTGTTCTTGTTGCAAGTGGGGAAGGCAAGGATGGTTTAGATTTTGTAAAACTGATGGTGAGCAACAACAATCATCTTCCATCGAATGTTGTTGCCTTTCTTGTTGTTGTTGATGATGATGATGATGATGATGATGATGGATACATGACAGTCCGCCATTACCAGGCTGCATACTAGGCTAACCCCTAATATGGCTAGAAGAGAGAACGATTTAAAAGCTTTAGTCCCTTCACGGATTTGAAATTTAAAAATTGGACATATAAACTCGCTTCATTTTAAACTTTATTTTTATTTCTTTAATACAACTCTCTGACACTTTCATGTGCATCGGTATTTTCATAGGCTACGTTTGTTTTACGGTATTTATTGGGTGAGGTAACGGATTTTCAGCTTCCGAGTGTCGTGAGAGCAAGTAAATATTATTTTTTTTAAATATATTTTTAGTTAAAAATATATTAAATAATATTTTTTATTTTTAAAAAATTATTTTTAATATTATTACATTAAATTAATTCAAAAAAATTAATTTAAAACTAAAAACATTCTTAAAAATACAGTTGAATTATTCAATATGAATTTGAATATTTTTATTTTTTAATTGTCACTATATTATATATATTTCATATGTTTTACTTGTTTTAATATTTTTTTTACTTCTCCTATTTTTTTCATTAAATTTATTTATAAAAAAATACATGATATATTTATAATTTATTTTTATTAAATAATTTTCTTCAATGTTGATTCAATAATGTGATATTAGGAAATTGTTATAAAAAATTCAGAAATAATAAATGAAGTTAGAGCGTAGCTGTGATTGACAGTGTGGTTGCGAGTGCTTTTCAAATAACTTTTCATGCTAAAATGCATGTCAATAATATTTTTTTTATTTTTAAAAAATTATTTTTGAAATCAACACATCAAAACGATCCAAAACATATGAATCATATTAAATTTTAATAAAAAAAATTTAAAATTTTTTAAAATCCAACCACAACTTATATTAGTGCAGTTAGATGAAGTCCAAACCCAACTATATTTAAATAAAAAATATAAATGACATGTCATCGAGAAAGGATGATGCATCATCAATTCTTATCTTCTTCGTTGCCTGTTAAAATCATGGAAGCTAAGTTGGATTCTAGTGTATAATGTTATAATATTTGCAAGTGAATAAAATCATAACAAGCAGTAAAGATTTTTTTCTGTTTTTTTTATTAAATTCATTTATAAAAAAAATACATAATATATTTATACTTTATTTATATTAAATAATTTTCTTCAATAATGTGATAGTAGGAAATTGTTATAAAAAATCAAAAATAATAAATGGAAGAAAAAAAAAGTTGATAGGCTTATAGAGGCCCTATTTGTTTTTGCGTTTCAATAGCATTTTTAAAAAAATTTAAATTTTTTTATTTGCTTCAAATTAATATTTTTTGATGTTTTTAGATTATTTTGATGCGCTGATATCAAAAATAATTTTTAAGAAAATAAAAAAAATATTATTTTGATATATCTCTTAGTAAAAAACACTTTAAAAAGCAATCACAACCACACTTTCAAACAGGAGTGCTGAAGGATTTTAAGGGTGCGTTTGTTTCCTGAAAACTGGTTTCCGGGAAACCATTTTCCAAACTTTCATGTGTTTATTTGCCATTAGAAAAGTTGATTAACGAAAAACGCTTTTCAGTCAAAGAAAAATTTGGCTTGATTTTCAGAAAAGTGTTTTCCTTTTATTTTGGATGGAAAACACTTTTCAGAAGTTGTGAAAAATTTAGAAATTTCATATTATTAATTATTTGCTGATGATATCAAATTTGATCATCAAACTTTTGATTGCTAGATATATTTTGCTTTTAATATTTGTTTTTCAATTTCATCACTTAGAATTTAATTTTTATATTAATTTTGGTCCTTATTTTTATAATTGTTATTTGTTTTTCCCTTATCATTTTTTAATTGAAATTTTTTATCTATCAAATTTGGTCATCATTCTTTAGATTGTTACTTATTTTATTTAAAATAATTTATGAAATGTTAATTATTATTATTTTAATTTCTTCATCTTTCAATTTTATTTTTTAGATTTGATCTTTATTATTTTGATTATTATTTATTTTATTTGAGATAATTTATGAAATTATATTTTTTTCAATTTCATTCTCATTCAACTTTTTAATTTGTAAGATTTGTTCTTCATTATTTTAATAAACTTGAAAAAAAAATAAAACATTAATAAGTTATTTACCAGCTCATTTTCCATGATATAACAAAACACTGGAAAGTGTTTTCCAATTTATTTTTCATTATACTAACGAACATCAGAAAATAATTCACTTTCTAAAAAGAAACAACTTTCCAGCAAACAAACAGGGTTTATTTTCTATTACACTATCAAACATCGAAAAGTAATTTACTTTCTAAAAAAAACTACTTTCTAGCAAACATTGAAAAACTACTTTCCAGCACAGCAAACAAACAGGCCTTAATATCTTATAAAGTACTATCATTTGCTTGCTTTCCATCTTTCTTTATTGTGTTTTTTTTACTTGCCTTTGGTTTTCTTATAGGGTCATCCTTATTTTTCCTTGACATGCCCCTAATGCTTGGGTTTCTTAGGCACTTTCCTTCAGGACTTGAGTGAAATCCATGGATGGTCTAATTACAGTTTATTAGTGTTGATTTCTTGATGACTGATGGTTTTCTTTCCTTTTTTTTTTTTTTTTTTAATTGACGCTTGCAGGTCTTGGAGAAGACAAAACCCTCGTATAGGTGGAGGGAGATGCTGAAGCCTTGAGTTTTGAAGATAACACCATGGATGCTACACAATAGCATTTGGAATGTTACCCACATAGAGAAAGTTCTTGTTGAAGCGTATAGGTATGCTCATAATTTTGTGTCAGACCTACATGACATAAATTATAAATAGCAAGCTAAGCACCCTCTCATTAAGATTGTAAAACTGAACCATGACAAATAATCATTGTACCACTGCGGATGTGATATCAGGTTACTCTGTTTCAGACTTTTAAGGATGGCTTGTCCAATTAGAGGATCAGATTGATTGCCATGAATTAAAAGGAAATGCAGCCTTTTTCTTCTAAAATCAGTGTTTATAACATATTTTGTCCAAGGAAAATGCATATAACAATGACATTTGTCCGTTATACTTGCAAAAAAATTACCTTCAATGGATGCTTTATCACAGAACAATTACCTTTTTCTTTTATAATGGAAGTAATATGTATCTTCTTTACTTTCTTTCATTGATGTGAGCATCATCATCTGCATCATCAAGTTGGTGAGCGGCAGCAGGAACAGGCAATGCATAAAGGGTCTGAGTACAAAACCATTTATATGTATAATCTCCCAACAGATTGGCTACAAATTTAGTGTAAAGATCAAAATCGAGCCTTCCGTTTTCGACCAGTGTATCTTGTGTCGGGAGGCACTGCGTTTCCTTTTCGTCTCAGTTGCTCTTTCTTTTTAAATATCCAATCTTTGCCCTTCCCTTTCCTGGTTATTTTCTGTTTTTTCTTAGGTCTGTTCCTGTCTGAAATGCAAACCTGCATTCTCAAGGTAGCATATATAATAATTATTAGTGATTTGAAAAATTCAAATTGAAAAGAAAAGGATACCATGTTACAAACAGCCCAGTTAAAGCTTGAAAAAAAAAAAAGCAAGACAAAGCAACCCACCGTCTGATTTTCTTCACTACTTTCATCTTCAGAGCAGCTTTCTCCATCTTCACCTTTCCCCCTCGGAACAGCAGTGCTTATAGATGGTACTCCACAAGTAAGCACGAGGTATTCTTTTCTACTCTTGGCACTGTGACAAAAAAAATTGTTTAGTCAGTGAATGGTGAAACTCTGAAGAGGAATATGAAACCGGAGGATAATTAATAGCAAGATTCTTCTTTTAGCTTCGTTTGACTTGAAGGAAATTACATATCAGAAGGTAAACTTAATTGATAAAGAGAGAACAGGGTGAATATACTTGCATAATAAAACAAAGAATTAGCAGACAGTATCTAGCACATCAAGCTCTCAAGGTTTAGATTCTTTAAAAGCTTGCAACATTTTATGTGCAAGCTTTTATTCCCAACCAGAACATTCAAGTTACAGGGTTGGAAAGGACTGATATTATTAAAGCCAAACGAAAAACACATATACAACAAATAATATTTATGTGCTTACCAGACATGAAAAACGCAACATGAGAGTTCTAAATAGAAGCTTAGCATACCTGTGTGGGTAATCAATAACAACACCACCAGCAAATCCAGCATGCATTGCAGATCTCAAAATTAATTCACGCTGGGCTATGTTTTCAGGATACACTTGGAACACTGCTCTTGCTCCTCTTGCCAAACATCTATATAATGATCCAAAGAAAGCCCTGCCATAAAATTGAATCCCAAAACAGATTGAGTGCTGACAGACTACATAAACCTAAAGCAGAAAAGAAAAGAGAAGAAACTTACTTCAATCTTAGTCTTGGTTCATGGGAGGACTTATCTGCATTGCATAGCCACTGGGAGCCAAATCAAAAGAATAAAGTGAGGAAAAGGCACTCACTAAAGTGTTATACAACTTAACATTTAAAAAACAACCCGTACAAAGGATATGAAAGAAAAGAGGACAAGGAAAGCAATTGTGTGAAGTTTGACAATTCAATTGGAAACAGATGTTGAGGTTTATATATTAGAAAACTAAACATCAAAGCAGCAAATCACATTTGGTTTGTGATTTTGACTGGAAAACCATAGACCCCTAATCTCAATATCATAACATTTCTAAAACATCCTCCCCGAAATCTCTTTATTGCTCGTCCAACTTCACAAAGATTAATTGTTAATTGTACATCTGATTAAAAAATTTATGTCATCTAGAAAGGTCCGCCTCTCTACCTTAATTTACTGTTTCTATAAAGATCTTGGTACAAGAAAAAGCTAACATGTAAGCAAGCTTTGTTAGGCCTTAGCTGAAGTAATAAATGGGTCGTGTTAGGGAAGAAAGATAAGTTCAGACCTTACAACCAAAATGCAAATTTAATTGTCCATTAAACCTTTTGCCTTGAAAAACTGCAATCTTCTGCTTTTTAAGGGCCTTCCCTTAAAAAGTAATTCATAAATAGACATTTTTGTTTTCTTTAATAAAAGACATGATCATCCAAGAACACAAGGAAAATGCAGGGAAGCCTCTACTTAAATAAAATAATTCAAATAGGTGGAACATCAGAAGATGACTGACTACAGGAAGCAGAGTAAGAATTAAAAGAGGTTCATTGAAAATAATGAATCACATAAATTAAGGAAAAAACTGAATTTTTTGGACAAGTCCTAACACAATACACTTGCATACATGCATAAATGTCTACAGAATACAAGAGAGTACAACCTGAACAGCTGAAATACTGATGGCACCATCAATAATTCCAGGTCGAAGTGCTAGGCCCTGCAACATAAGCTTAAGCATTTCAGCGATAACTAATAACTTAAAACCTATTTTGCAAGTTTAATTGCATATTATATCATATTAACAATGAAAAAAAGACTTATACTGAAATAGCTTCCAAAAGTACAAACATTCACATATCATAACTGCACAAAGCATTAAGTATTGAACCTAAAGTGGTCATATGACACGGAATATTTGATCAAAAGTGAAATAAACTAGAAGATTGCACAACTTTGCTTCAGTAACTAATGTTTAGCGCATCAACCTTATCCCAACCATAAGGCCACAAAGGCACAAAACTGGCATCCTGCTAAATAAATTTTTTTAAAAAAGTTATATTGGCCAAGAAATTGTATTTTTCCCCACAGCCTTGATTCGCCTTTTTTTTATTGTGTTGCGGAGCATGTAAAATAAAACTGAATCTTAATTGGATACCTGACCCATATCACCCAGTAAAAGATCACCCTCAACCTCCCGCTCCAAAGCAATATCTGGATTTGACAAGAAAAATGTTAAAAGTTCCTATATGCAAAAAAACCTAACATGAACCTCTGATGAAATATTACAAAATTGAACAAACTCAAGCAGACATACTAAGCATTGATTGTGAAACATCTAAGCCGATCCACTGGTGACCATTTTCAGTTAATGTCTCCCCACTAAGTCCTGATCCACAGCCTGAAAAAGCCAGAACAATTACAGTAAGCATTTAAAAACTTTAGAACAGAATTCTGCACACAGACAGAATAATTAACAACAAAAAAAAATGTAACAAGTATCAGGAATTCAAGGTTTAAAACAGCAAAAGTTTGACGTATAAATAGCTAATGTCCCACCCAGGAATATTAAAAGGATAAACACCACAGCTACAAAAAAAAAAAAAATAGCTATTTTCTAACTGGTAAACAAATCATAAGCCATAAATTAATCACATTTACAAACAGAGAAGAGAGAGTGGCTTCATGGTGTAATTATGATGGAAATGTAAAATGCAACATACCGATATCGAGGAGTAATCTAGGGATTCCATCAACAGACAAAGCAAGAAGCTCCAACGCTCTTTCTGATAGCCTAGCCTATTAACAACCACACATCATCATCAGGTAACAAAATCATTCAATAAGCATTAAAACATTGTTCTTAAAAGAAAAAAAAAAGAGTACCTGAATATCGATAATTCGAGAAGAGGAAGTGTATTTACGAGCCTCCGAATCATCATAAAAAATCTCAGGTGGAGCTAGTAGCTCTGGCCGATTCGACATCTCCAGTAACTCAACTCAACTCAGTTCGGTCAATAACTAGGAGATAATTAGGAGCTGCAGAACATGAATATTGATTGAGAGAGGCGGCTTAAACCCTAAAAAAGGTTAAAAACCCTAGACAGCTGAGCGAGCACCTCTGTTTTCAGTTTAGTCGGAGAAAATGGGATGTGCAGGTCATGATAAGACAGACAATGTTGGTCCATTCAGATGAAGCCCAAGCCCAAACAATATTGTTCTCCAATTTTCTATTTTCCATTTTTACTTTTCATAACACTTCAATTAGGCATGGAGTTCTTTTCAGTGTATGAATTTTGTTGATTCAAATGTTTGATCTTTATTTTTTAATAAATAAATTCTTCAGCTTATTAAAATTAAACAATTAAGTTTGAAACGGATATCTGTTAATTTTCGTTCCATTTATCTTTTTATTTATGACATCACATATTCATTAGAATTTACGAGCCTCTGAAAGTGGTTGTTGAAAATGCGTCTCTTTCTTTCCTGCCGGAGAGAAGATACCGTGGTTGACAGAAAAAGGCGGGCGATGAGGTGGTTGATATCCTTCCCTTTTCGATAAGTTGAGACTGCCCAGAGAAGGAGCTGATGCCAGGGGCTGGTAGGCCATTGGATGTGAGCTCTTGTGCTGACAGTTTCCCATACGGTGCTGGAGTAGGAGCATTGAAAAAATATGTGGTCATGTGTCTCATTGTGCATTCCACAGAGGATGCAGGTTCTGCTTGCTATTATCCCATCCATGTTTGGGTTTATGTCACACACGTACCTGTGTTTCTTCCTGTAAATGATCATTGAGAATATCTTGATTTGCTCTGCGCTTGATACTACTTATACCATCCACAATCCTGGAAGCAACATCTCCTGCAATTAAGAATTTCAAACTCGAGAACTCTGAGGGGTGTAGCTCAACTGATCAGGTCTGAGTTTGCTCTTCAAAGGTTATTAGTTCGAGTCTCACAAATCTAAAGACCATTAAAGATTTACATAGTTGTTAACTTCATGGTTTTTCAATGAGTTTATACTAGCAAGCCGAGACCGAAGGAAGACTTGGCATTTTGGTTTCTGGATTTGTATGGATAAAACCTGGAATCAATTTGAGATGAAATAGCTGGAGGCATTATCCTTGTAGATTTGCAGCTGAACCAGTTAGCCACTTGCTTTTACACCACAGTTGAACAAGAGAGTTGTGCAAGAGATGTATGGGCTCTGGGGAGAACATCCTTATAAACCAGATGGTTGTTTTTACATAAGGAGGTATGATAATGATTATTTTTTAAAATATTTTTTATTTAAAAATATATTAAAATAATATTTTTTAAAAAAATAATGTTTAATATCATCATATCAAACCAATAAAAAAATAAAATTCAAACCTTCTCCTTCTCTAAAAATTTCAAAATAATTTGAGGCCACACTGCTTAAAACGTTACCAACTATTTGACTTTTTTCTTCTTCTTGAACATGTTTGAGTCCTGATATTATTTTTTAAGAACGTCTAACATGTGGTTAAGGCGGTTTGTTCAAGACATAGTTTTGAAACCCGATCCGGTAGTCGACCCGGTCTAATGACCGGGTCAGTCAACCCAAAAAAATGCTGACTCTTTAAAGAATGTAGAAATATGCAAAGCCTCAACAACGCTGACCTTGGTGTTGATACTTCAAATTCCTTTCAAATTTTGGTAATAGTGCATTTGTTAAAAATGTTCATTTTGGTTTCTTTTTGTGATTCTGATATTCGTTGTTGAAAGTTAAAAAAGTAGAACTCATTCGAGAGGGCTCGTGACTCATACTTAAAAAAAAAAAAAAGAGGAAGACAGACGGAGAGTACTATGGAGAGTGGAGAGGAATAACCGGGATTTTAAGCAAAAATTTGCGTTGGATCTCCTATAGAGAATAGACTCACCGGGAACACATTCACTACTGGGTATTGACATCTTAATGCGTTGCAATCTGGACTTCTACGATCTCTATGTCGGGGGTGCATTTCAAGCTCAAGCCCCATTATATAGAGCGCAGTTTGGCACCTTAGTGCATCTCTTTTCGTTCTCTTTCCTGTCCGTGAAGGTGGATCAAAGAAAGGTAGCTTGCTTCTCTCCTGGAGATCCGCTTTTCCGACTAATGACAGAGCCCCCCGGCTGGGAGGCATTTATTCACCTTCATCGTTTTGGCTTTTTAAAATGCCAAAACGATGTAGTTTAATGTCTCTGTATAAAAAAAAAAAAGGTCGGGTCTCAGCCGGGTTTACCCAGGCGGGTTTGCTGGGCCAACTTTCAGGCGGGTTTTTAGACTCGGACCGGTCTCAGGCCCGGATCGGCCGGGTCCCGGGTCAACCCACCGGGCCGGTCCGAGTTTCAAAACTATGGTTTAGGATGTTCAATTTAACTTGACAAATAACAATAAAAACAAACAATCAACAGTTCAAAGAAGACAAGCTAAAAAAGAAACACAAAAAGAAGAAGAAGAAGAAGAAGAAAAAGAAAAAGACTAATCATAGATCACTGAAGAACCTACCAAAGCTAGTGGCATGTGAATGCAGTAGAGAAGTGGAAGATAGCATGGGCAAGAATTTGCTCCCCAACTTCCTGCTAGCCAATCACAGCGCCACTAGTGCCACTTGGACCCACACACAAGGGCGAAACTAGGAATTTTTTTTTGCCCTGAGCTATTAAATAAATATATAATTTTTTTTTAAGATCAATTATTAACTCATGTATATGAATTTTTAAAGTTAACAGTAAAGTTTTAATTCCAATATACTACCTAAAATATTAAAAAATAAATTTGAAAGTACATAAAATTGAAGTGAAAGTAAAAATAAACTCACTATTGAAATTACATCCTTCGATGTTTTGTGAAATATAATTCATCTATAATCGAATTTGAATTGATATTGTTACAACCCTCAACCAGGATAAAATAACAATCTCATATCAACTGAAAAATAAAGTAATTAATTTTTTTTCCCTCTCTCAATTCCTCCTTCCTCCACTTGATTCTTTCTTAGATTAGTGTTTTCTAAGTTGGACTTTATAAGTTTACAAGGTTATTCTCTCACTTTTTTTTTTCTTTGGATTTTTTTTATGTTTTTCCCTTACTTTTCTCTCTTTCTCTCTCGTCTTTTCTTTTCTTTCTTTTCCTATTTTGCTTCTGCCCAGTCGGCAACATATAAAAGGAAGGAAGAGCTGATTTGTTTTATTTTTTAATGGCAAATAATCATTTTACCCTTAATGAGTTGTTTTGCTTTTATTTGACGGTATTTTTTTGTTAGCACTACCAAGTTCCGTTCATCCTAAAATTTTAATCAGATTTTATTCAATATATTTGAAGATTCCTCGTAAAATTTCAGCTCAATCTGATGGTCAGATTAAAAATTACACCCAATAACATAAAACTGGTTAAATTATGATTTTTCATTAAATTTCTAAATTTTTTTCAAAAATTTTGAAATTTTAACCCAAGTTAAAGCATATTATATTAGAAAGCTCAAATTTTCAAAAAGTTTTTGATAACTCATGTAGAAATTTCTTCTTCTTCTATTTCTTTGCTGATGATCTCTTTGATTTTTCTATGCTTAATGTTAAAATTGTGAAGGCAGTGGTGTTTGGTGTCGTCTTGAATTTTTTTTTTTTATACACGTCGATATACATAGTTATTCATTATTATAATACTCGACCTAATTTAATTCAGCTCAAAATATGGTTTACGATTTGGGCGGTAAACAATTCAAGCTTTGAATTAAAAAATAATAATTAAAAAAAACATATAAAATTATAATAAATAAAAACAATTTTAAATTCACATACATCCTCCTTTAAAGACCAAAACATCTATTAAGGTTATTATCGAAAAAAAAACCCAAAACATGTTTAAAAAACCCAAACTTAATAAATAAAAAATCATCTAATTAAAAGGAAATAGACCCAGCCGGTTTTGAAAGAAAAAAATGAACTGAGCAGAGCTGACTTGGTTCGGTTTGAACCAGTTTTGGTTTAGTTCGGGTTAATTTTTTCAAAAATTATGACTCCCATTTCAGTTAGGTTTTTAGGCCAAAACCGGATTAAATCAGACAATAAACACCTCTAATAATGATTTAATTAAGAAAATTAAGAAAAAGGTGATTTTGCTCCACTTTCAAATATTGCTGTACCATTCTTTGAGGATTAGATACAGTCGGGTGTGCACTAGTTATCAACTGTTGCTATGGATTCTCATAACCATATTATATTGTAGGAGTGTTCACAGTTCAGTTTTTATCAAAAAAAATAACCAAACCGAAATTTTTTTAAAAAAAAACCGAAACCGAACCGAAACCGGTTTAAACCGACCGGTTTCGGTTCGGTTCGGTTCGGTTTTTTAGAGAAAAAACCGGTTCAAACCGGTTTGGCTCGGTTTTTTCGGTTTGGCTCGGTTTT
>Ga0325414_1007784_pt1 | contig 11334 bp, 7 predicted proteins | sample PopdelMetagenome_8_FD_206183 | JGI IMG/M metagenome (GOLD analysis project Ga0325414, IMG submission 206183) | Populus deltoides microbial communities from Bellville, Georgia, United States - Leaf-PdKOR-R3 | ecosystem: Host-associated > Plants > Phyllosphere > Phylloplane/Leaf | place: USA...
CCGGGGTTTTTAAAATCCTTTTTTTATTTTTATTTTTTTTAAAAAACCCCCCCCCCCCCCCCCCCCCCCCAAATCAACAAAAAGAGAGAGAACGGTTTTAGAATCCAAAGATCCGCCTTCTGTTATTTCTGATACAATTAACACAGACGTATTCACTGTTTCAGAGTTCATGAGAAGCTGAACAGTTGATTCTAAAAAAACAACGATTAAAAAAAAGAAAAAGAAAAGGTGAAGAGCAGAGCCCATTCCCAAAGGACCAAGGAAGCGGTTCATGTCCCAGGAACATGAAGTCACGATTGTTGTTGTGTGTTGGTGAGTCGGGGGATCTAATATTTCTAGAAATTCACTCTCCAATCTTTCCTTGAATGAGACGAGTCCGTCCCTCCTCTTGACTCGAACAATGGTGCTCTTAAGAGAAAGGAATAGCCCTTTTTTTGTGTGTTTTTTGGTGACAAGTTTGTGGTGTTCAGATTGAAAAGAGAACAAATTGATGTTCTTTATCCTTTACAGTGCGTATATCCTGACAGAAAGGAATGGAAAGGAGAATAATATATAAGGGAAACAAAAACCATTTTCTTCGTTTGTGTGCTGAGATAGAGGGAATTTCGTTGGTCAAGCACTGACCATGCATTCAGAAAAAGATAAAAGGAAGCTAGCGGCGATCATAACAAGAAAAATAAAATATCCATTGAATTGGAACATGGAGTATATAAATATCCTGATATTAAGAATAAATTGTAAAAATATTCTCAAATTATTAAAATAAAAAAAAATTATTTAACAAAAATATTTTAAAGATAACCAACAACCAATCATGAATGCATCTTATTTCAAATTTTATTGAGATTGCATGGATCTCAATTGAATAATGCACTGGTTCTACCATTTTTTTTTTAAAAAAAATATGTAATGTAATATTTTTATTTATCTTTCTATGATATTTGCGTGTTTTCCCGAAAAATAATAATATAGTTCTTAAACAATTCATTTAGTTTTTTCAAAATATTTAATTTAAATTAAATATCTAGTAACAATAATAATAATAATAACAATAATTCAACCAGTATAATAATATATTATCAAATAATAAATAATTTTATTCGCGACATAAGATAATGGTTCATTACAGTTTGATAACACAACAAAGATAATAGACACCAGAACAGACGCTCAACGGTGACATTTTGTGTTGAATCGGGAGAGAATAACCCCTTGGCAGGTGCTGACTGATGATGACAGCGGCACGCCCTCATGAAACCATAATCACGCTCTCAGGTATATTATATCAATTACAGGAGTAAAACAGGATGGAAGCAGCTGTGGAGATTCAGAGCTCGCAGGGCTTCTTCGGCTATCAATATTAATCCAATCATATAAAATGTATCCAGCACCAATATGGTCTCCGACACTAATATTATATGTCTCTGTCTCTCTTGCATTCTGGGGGCATTGAAGGGTATCTTGATCTATCAGTGCAGTAGTTGTAGATGGTATATTTCTGGCGGACCCAACTGAGCCTCCTGTACTGTAAGGCATCCAGATCTTGGAACTCCTTCTGGTCCCACCATCTAGCACCCTGTGTGGCGCAGAACTTGGCTTCCACGGAGGCCTCGCACCCATCTATGTGGAAACTCCTGTAGGAGGCAATGAAGGGTGCCTTGGACCAGTCTGTCTTCTCGAGTCCACCCCTGGTAGCCCAATCATCGGCATTCCATAGACTTGAGTATATCTTCATTGGCTGGTTGAAGGGAAACTTCACTCCCAAATCTTTGCAGTTCTTGAAGACTCTGATTGGCACATCATCCACGAGGAACCTGAACGACACCACTCGTATAATTAATGCACCAGCTTTTACAAAATAGCATTTGATTCAGTTTCTCAGAGAGAAATATGACTACACATGCACGTTGTCAATAACATGCCAGTTGCACTGCACTTTATCAAATTAAACTTTGTAGTAGTATTGATAATTAAATATACAATGATTATAAAAATTGATTAATAGAGCACTAAATATTATGATCCATCAGAATGGACTATACAGTATATAACACTATGCTTCGCATGCGCATGGTTTGCTTTTTTGGGGCAGGATGGACCATATCTATATAATAATTTGTCCATTTCACATAATCAAATCACAAAGGGAGAAAAAAAAGAGTGTCCACCAGCTTAAGAGTTTCGTCGGGATAGATCATTGAAAATAAACAATCTTCAAGTAAGAAAAGCGACCTCCTTTCACCATTGTTTCAACAGTCCTCTAAGGTGGTGGGATATGTTTCTTCATTGCCAAACTTTAGAATTTAGACAGTAAGAAAAGGTTTTAGCAAAAGGGTAATTAAACAGAAAACTTCTCTCTTTCATGGAATGAAATCTAAGATATGGTTGACCCACCACCCACCATGGATGTTGCAGTCACGTGAAAATTTGATTGGGAGATTCTTGAAATTGAATAATTTTGGGATAGCAACATCTTCCTTTTTAAGGAGGAGGACTTTAGAGAGGAAGGATCTATATGGCCAATTCTAACTAATTTGAAACCGATATTTAATTGAGATGAGGTGTTGAGACTGGATTGCTTAAACTCTCTTTTATGGCCGAGAAGTTTCCTAAAAGTTAATGCAGAAAGATGAAATAGGAAAAAAGACTTACACTATTATGTACATGTTCCAGAGGACAGAATAGTAGTGGAATTCCTTGGTTGGGTCAAACCAGAGGTAAATCCTCTGTTCTCTATCTCCCTTGCCTCCTGTAAAAACATTTGTCTGCAAAATGTAGGGCTGGCCAGTCCTGTTTCCTAAGAACTCAAAGTCTATCTCGTCATGCTCCGAGTTTTGTGAGGATAGCTGCCAAAGAAACAAACATACAATAACTTTAATGATAATAATAATAACTAAGAAAAAGATTGACTGAGAAATCGGGATTGATCAAAAAAGGAAAATCTTTTCTAAAATCCCATGCAAGTAAAATGAAAATGACCAGTCGCAACGTGATGAGAAATGCTTACATAGAAAGCAGTAGCTGTTCCAGCTGAGTCACCAGGAACCAACTTCATTTGCATACTGAAATGGCCAAATAAGTATGAACCTTTTGATTGAAAACCAGTACCTTTGCCATATCAAACCCGTTATTGTTAGCAAAATATGCCAGCGGACGGTAAAGAGAAAAATAAAAAATACACACACACCTGTGTATTTATCCAAGTGTAGCTGAATCTCATTGCCTCCATTGAAGTACTTAATGTGGTCAAAAGCCCATGTAGGAACATAGTTCCTACCGAACGCCACATCCACTGGCTTCCTCAGGGCAGCTCCCATTGTTCCAGATACCATAACCAGCATGCCGAAAAATAAAGTCCACAGATAAGCAGCAGCCATGTTTCTGCACATTTTCAAACAAAATTTTTAGTTTTTGACACGCATAAGACGTTAAAAGGCGCCAAGAAAATGAAGATGCAGTTATATTCGAGGTTCCAGAGCTAGCGAGCCGGCAATTAGCATTCTCACCTAAACGTAAAGAGTGCTGAAAAGGAAGAGAATTGGTTGAGGAGAATGGAGGAGGAGATGCCCTTTAAATAGCGGTTGATTTTCAATTAACATTAAATTATTGATGTGCATGTGGGGGCTAGCCTTTTCATTTGATCCAAAAAAACCATAATAATGGCAGTGGTAACACAGCTAGCTATTATAGACGCTCTATTTTTTATTTTTTTTAATAAACGTGAGTGATCTGCTAGTTTATATACGTATATCTCAACTAATAAATTTTTGATACTTGAATTATTAATTTTTATAAAATAAATTTAAAATCTAACTGTTAAACTACACTTCTCGTTGTTCAATCACTCTATTTTTATGTGAAGGTGGTAGAGAAGACAGGTGCATTATTTAACTTTCTGCACGTTGGGGTCTGTCGAACTAAGTGGTTGTGCAATCGAGCATATCCTTGGCGACGAGAGGAGAATGTGTTTTGAAAGTTGGAAACATTTGTGGGTTTTTCTTCTCTTTTTTTTGGGTTAATGGGAAAGGGAAAAACTGGTGAAGGTGGACACGTACCGACCACTGGTTACTTTACCCCTTTCCCCCTTTCTGTCTTTCTTAAATCTTAACCTCTGCATCTCTCACCTCAGATACCTGGGCCACTATGTTTATTTGGCTCTTGTCACTGTTTTTTTTTGCTTTTCGAGGACTGCGCTTCTCTCCTTTTGTCTTCTTATCCATTGGGCTACTTTGCTATCATGACCAAGCTCACCGACCCTACTTTCTACTTTATTTTTGCAGATTTTTTTCATGTATTTTAAGATATCTTTATTTTAAAAATATATTAGAAAAATATTTTATTATTATTTAAAAAAATATTTTTAAAATCAACATATAAAAATGATTTTAAAATAATAATTTAAAATAAAAAAATTTAAACTTTTTTAAAACATGCAAACAAACAAACAGATTTTTTATCCGAAAAATACTACATTTTAAAATGACAAAAACACCTCTCTTCCCTTGGACATGTGATTTTCCATATTTGCCAATATCTTAAAACATACAAATAAATAAACAGATTTATTTTAATTTATTTTTTTATAAAATTATCATGATTTTATAATTCAAACCGCATATTTAATAGGTTAAATAATTTTATAATCTTAATATTTTTTTAAAAAATTCAATATATTGTAATATCAATATTTTAAAAAAAATATCATTGTATTATGTATTATATTTTGAATTTATTATTAATTTTGTTATTAAAAATTATAGTAATAATACTTAAGTATTTTTTTATATTAAAAAAATCAATATGATATACAACGCAACACTGCAACACCAACAAATTATCTAGTAATAATCTAAAAGAAGAAATTTGTGAAACTTATCGTGCCGACTCAATTTGATTTCCAAATTTGCCAAACAAATTGGAAAATATTTTATTGGAAAATGAACTAAAAGGTGCCTGTCAAACTGTCCCCGACTCCCGGTGGTCCATGCCGCGGAAAGAGCATCATCATGTGGGTGCGCACGCTTCATGACTTTCTGATCGCTTCTCACCATTCACCACTTCCATATTCCTGTGTTTTCACTTACTTGTGGCTAGCTTACGTTAATTCTCAACGAGTACACTTTGAAGCGGCCACAAGTATATATGTTTATCGTTGCCCTGACGTTTCGTTAATTGGAGGCAATTTGTTCTAAATGAAATTCATAAACATATATATAACCTTCCAAATTCTGTTTTCTGGGTTCATTTATGATTTTTGGGTAATTTTCTGCTCCTTTTACCTTTTCTTATACTCTAGAAATCCAAATCCCTCCCATCGGATAGGGTTTGAATTCAAAATATTTTTAGGGTTTATTTGGAAGTATAGAAGATGATTTAAAAAGAAAAAAACATATCAAAATAATATATATTTTTAACTTTTTAAAAATTTACTTTTAATATTAGAATATCAACATTATTAAAAAAAAACATTATTTTAAAGCTTAAATAACATTCAAAGAATCTCAAAAACAGTTTGATGTACAAGAAGCACTAATTGGATGATGAAAGATATTGATCACTGGCCTTATTTTTTAATTCATCCTTACTCACACTTAGATGTTACGTGTTTTTTAAAAATATATATAAATTAAATAATTCTATAAAAAGTAAATGGTGTAATTTAAAATGTAATAGGATGATCAACGCAATTATATGTATTATAATTAAAAAAATATAACATAATCGCAAACAATCCTCAAATATATAGTTGTATGATCACAATATTCCAATTTCTTGATCTTGTCTGGTTGGACTTGTATTTGAAACCGCTGCCTGATAGATGTGCCTCGCTAGTTAGAGACCGCAAAGAGATAATAGAGAGTGGGTGGGATTTATCAAAGAGAGATTGGGCCACAGTTTGTTTGCAATCACTGAACTGAGCTAGTTTTGAGGTGGGGGTGGGTGCCTGTGACATTATCATGTGAGATGGTCTCCGAGGTCTGAACAGAGTCTTCCAGCACATGAGTTGTTTAGCTAGTGCCGGCCAAAATATATACTGATCACCCGCCTGTAAATCTTGACAGGCCTGCAGGGGAGGAGAACAACAATGCGGTCACCTAATCTTGTGATTTTAGCATATACATTTTCCACTCTCCTTCTATCTATAAAGAGGTTTTGCTTTCGCTTCCTTGTCATATGATGTGACCCTATTTGACATTAAAAAGCCAATTGACATAAATATTTCACATGGGTTCTGGGATCAATCAAGCAGCAGTTCTATAAATCTCTGGCGGATCATCGTCTAAGCTATAAATGGTTGAAAATGAATGCCATGTCTAAGATAAGGAGGATCTAGTACCGAAAATCTAGAGGAATCTTGCGGTCAAACCACGAGGGATACCGGTAGATTTCCTCTCTTTTTTTTTATCAGAATGCGGATAGAATTTTAAATTGTGGTTTTGATGGATTAAAGTACCGCTTTGTTTGTAGAAAAACACTCTTTAATATTTAGTATTTTCAGTTCAAGAAAAAATTAGTTTACAAAACAAGATGTTTTTTTTAAATAAAACATATTTTTACACTATAAAAAATAAAGTGAAATAAATAAAATTTAAAAATATCATGTTTTTTTTTATCAGAATGTGGATAGAATTTTAGTTTTTATTTTCTTAATATTATTTGTTGTGTTTGTATTTTTTATGAAATTTTCTAATAAAACAAACACAACAACAAAACAAATTATTAAGAATTTTCATTTTCAATTATACATAATTATTCACACTTCTAATATTTATATTTTAAAAGGACATTTAAAAATTCAAATAATAAATATCCCTTCATATGGATCCTAGATTAAAAAAAAAAAACCCTTTACCCTAATCATTGTTTTTTAATTGATGACAGCACGCAGATGCCCTCTTCATTTATTTATTTCGTCCCTACGCTGTAATAAGATGATGAAGTAAGTTCCCTGATTTCTCTCTAATGCGCAGTATTCTAGTTGTAATGTAGCGTAATGTTGCAGAGCAATCATTGTTGCCGAACTTGTACCTCCTCCATAAATGAAAGCAATCTTGGGTACTCGCAGTCTGGTGTTTTGGTCCATGCATGATGAACCGAAAGAACATGAATGGGTTCACGAGCAATGTGCATTAACTTTTGTGGGCTTTACTTACTGTTTAGACAATCGGAAGGTGCAAGATTTTCGTGTTGCTCATTCCATGCCTGTCCTCCAGATAGGGTGAATTAGCACAGGTGTACATGAAAAAAAAAAATCTTATTCAACATCAAAAGGACTATATACCCCGTCGCAAAACTCAAACGATGGTATGCTTGAAGTGAAAACAGCCCTTTGTGTTGTTAATTTAACACATTTCTTTCAATTGAGAATATTTATCTAGCTCGAAATGTGAACGTAAGTAGAAGTTCAAACATTATCTTGTGTCGAGCTGATTTATAAGTTTATAAAAGTATACCTTAGAATTTGAAACTCGGACTGCGATCAAAATCCTATCTCAGACAGTCTTCAAAGGAATTATTTCGGTGAAAAACGAGCTTCATTTTCATGTCTTTGACAAATGGTGTATCCTAATCAGTTTTCAAAGGTGAGAGTGGCTGAAGCCAGTAAACATTGCCCAAGGTGATCATTATAGCCACGTTGAAAGAGTGTAGTCAATTTGTTATCACCTGTGGTTTGACTTCGAAAAGACGAGGAACCCGACCTTATGCAGCCAAAACATGTGAGATTAATATTTTGGCAGGTTGATAATTGAGATTTAGACTAAACATCAATATAATTATTCGGGTCCAAGAATCTCTCACAGAACGGTCACCATCGTTCGTCAGTTCTTGTGCACAGATGTCGAGCTGTAATCAAGATTGGTGGTTGATGGGGCACATCTCTGGATAGGAGGTAAATGCCAAAAAAAACTTAAATGCACCTTAGCTGTCCATGAATAATTCATAGCTAGTGCTATGTGCCTGTAGCTAGCCACCTCGAACCAGATGGCTACTCGGCTCTAATCATGAATCCTTACAGCTAAGATCAAACCACCTGCAAAAAAGACACGTTTCTGCTCCTGCGAACAATTAGGCCAGCCATCGAAACTCCTTTAAGCATAGACTGACTCAAAGAGAAAGCAGAGAAAAAAGAAGAAGAAATAATAGTCAAGAAAAGAAGCAACCCTTTAAAGCATCAGTTTTGTCGTGGAGCACATGCACGGGAAGAGACCAGAAGAGAATGACTCTTGCAAAATTGATTAATTGGTTGAGCTAAATCATAGCAAATGAATCACAATTTATTATCTTTACCGACTGTAAAATTCACAATCATGTTAATTGAAAATCAATTTGTTTGTTTTTATATTTTTAAAATATTTAAAATATTTTTATTTTTTAAAATTAATTATTTTATATTTTTATATTGTTTTTATGTGTTATGTGGTGAATGATTTCTTAAAAATAAAAAAAATATTATTTTTAAATAAAAATTATTTTAAAAAATAATGATTATTATATTTGCAAAAACCTTGTTAGAGCTAATAATGGATTCATTTTAAAAAATATATATATTTGGTTTTTAATAACTTTATGGGATTATTCTTTCATGCAGAAGGTGAGAAAATATAAGAAAAGGAAGAAAATAAAGTCAGCATTCGATGCTAAACTGCTAGCAAACTATTTTGAAAATTTAAGAATTTGATAGTACAAAAACTAAAACAATTGAAGCTGAAACAGGGAAGAATGCTAAACTATCCAACTCTCTTTGGTCTTCACATGAAAGACCGCTTCGAAACCTTTGACGATTCGGAGATGAAAGAGAAAAAAGATTCACAATCGAGATAGAGTTGTATGACTTCGAATCACAAGAGATTTTGTGTGGTTCGATTTTATAATTTTTTGGGTCTCAACTATTACGTGAAATTAAGAATACCACGTGTTGTGCTACATATCTCGGATTTGATCGAGATGACCATGGAACCACCGAGCATGTAGATCAGTTGGTACCAAGCTGTTCTAATCTAATCAAGGTTTTTAGTTTTGACTTGAAAATACAGCTGCGTTAAATACTCGACAAGAAAAGTTTTGTCACCCTTGTAATTTTACTCGGCTCAAATTTGGATCAAGATATCATGGAAGCCAGCAACATCCTCCAACCTACCATCGAAGCAACAACATCCTCCATTCCAAGCGAGGTGACACCCCCACAGTTTTTTTTAAGAAAAAAAATATTGTAAAAACTTTCTTAAACATCTAAAAAAAAATAAAATTAATGGCTAGAATTTCTAAAGTCCCCCCTGTCCACGCCTTCAAAATCCCCATTTAAATACCATGGGCCTTATTCTGTAACATTGTTTTTTGGGTAGGCCTATTGTTGTTGCTCTCTTTTTTTTTTTTTTTTTGAAGAAAATATTTGGGCTAGATTCAAAGTGTAATAATACGAATCTCTTTTTATCAAATAATATTAAGGCAAACGACCTGGGTGACTGCTATAATGCAATGGAGCAGTCTGTTCAATCATTCTCCTTGCTGTTGGGATCATCATCATCCTTGGGGGATTCCTTCCTTCATTATTCATCGTCTCCTTCCTTGGCTTATGATAACAACATGTAAGATTTGGCTCGCATAAATGAGATAATAGACTCATAAATGATTTAATAAATATTAATACTAAAGTTTTATTGATTAATTTAAAAAGTAATTTTGTATTCAATAACTGCATAATTGATATGTTCGCTCGAAATCTTGCCAAAGAACCTTATTCTGATGGTGACCTCCGTGTTTCAATTCAAAAAAAGAAGAAGAAAAAAGGGTAACCTGTTTGGAACTTAATCCATAGAATAATCAAAGTGGGTTATTGGCCTCAAACTTGGTTGGGCCAACTAGCTTCGAGACTGAAGTTGCATGCTTGGGCTATATCTTGTTTGAGCTCTCTTGTTTTCGTTATTTTCCTTCCACTTTGACGATCTACGAAGTGTCAACATTAGTTGACAACCTGGACGCTTCCTATAACAAGCTCGTCTCTGTTCCTTGTTAGATACATAGAAAGAAAATATTTTTAATCCTTGACTTTTGGTATCGATACATAGAAAGTCATTCAGAAAATTGATTATGGAAGGTGCTACCAACCCCTTTGAGTTTCCATTTAGAACAGCGTTCCGAATATTTTTAAACCAAGGCTAAGCATAAAAATCTCAATTTGATTCATTCAACGTACACCAGAAGGGGATTTTTATTTGCTCAAGGATGGTTCTAATTTGACGTCAAATCTATCCTAAAAATCACTTTTCAGCTCCTAAATTTACAGGATGTATTTTTTATATATAACTAATTTAAAAGAAGTATTAATTTACTCTTTGTTAAAAACATTACCAAATTTATGGAAACATTATTTTGAGATGCTTTCTAAGAACTTTAATGGGATTTGAGAAGTGGGTTTTTATTAGATGCATCAATCGAAAGTGAGAGATTTATCTAAAATATCCCATCAAAAAAGAATCTTGCCTTAAATATATAAAAGTAAGATAGATGCGAGAATATGTTAAAAAAAATAATAATAAAAAAAGACATTGTAAATGCATATAAAATATGATTGACCCTCCCAGTTTGAAATTAATAGTTGAAGTTTATGGATTGCTTACCGTCCTTCCTTTCCTTCTGAGCTAAAATCATGTGAAGAGCTTGTAATTAAGGAGCTGTGGTGACGCAGTGTATAATAAAATGATATAATTAGGAATTTTAAAATTTTATTCATAAAAATAAAAATAAGATAAACCAACTTAATTTAATAAAAATATAATTGTTTACATTAAAACAAAAACTTATTTTTTACACCTCCAATCTGCCTTTTTAACTCAACACTAGTGGCATGACCCATAAATATTTTTGTGGTGTGTATAATAAATGTGATAGTTGTTATTTTTTAAAGTATTTTTTATTTAAAAACATATCAAAATAATATTTTTTTATTTAAAAATTATATTTTTACCGAACACATTAAAAAATAATATTAAAACATAAAAACATCATTAAATTTTGACAAAACACCGTTTAGACAGCGTCAAAAACAGTACAAGTCAGTACATCCTCATTCTAACACATTCCAGCTAAAAAACAGCCACTTGCACTTTAACTTTCACGCATGCTATTATTGGTCCAATTTTCCACCACGATATCAGTTTGGTTTTTGAACCTTCTTCAATAGAAGAATGCGAATCCGCGTTTTGACTTTTCAGAAAGAAGACGATCAGTACATAGTCGGTCAACCGATTCCCATTGCCTTGGTTGTGGCTGGAGAAGGAGCTCTTGACAAATTCCACCAATTTTAGGCGTTCCCATTTTAAAATCTCTATATTA
>Ga0325414_1007790_pt1 | contig 11332 bp, 8 predicted proteins | sample PopdelMetagenome_8_FD_206183 | JGI IMG/M metagenome (GOLD analysis project Ga0325414, IMG submission 206183) | Populus deltoides microbial communities from Bellville, Georgia, United States - Leaf-PdKOR-R3 | ecosystem: Host-associated > Plants > Phyllosphere > Phylloplane/Leaf | place: USA...
TCTTTTTTGGCTATATGACCTATCCATGAAAACCAACATGCGATATTCTTCCTGCAACAATTTCTCTGTTTTGGGAGATTATGGCGATGTGATAAATATAGGAGATGAGCATCTGGATGGTATTTTTGAGCTTTTGAGGCTAATAAAAGGTTATCTTTTAAGAGATCTCAAACCTGAAAAAACCTCGCACACGTATCCTCCTCCTTGAAGTAAAACCCACAATGAACATTGAGCTGCAAGTTACGCAAAGCTTAGCAAACTATTTTATTGACATGACATGAAATAGAAAGCTAATTTCCAAAAGAAAGCAAGGGAAATGTTGCCCTTGTTCCATGGCAACTCCGGATAATTTTGCTTATTAGTACGGTTTTTTTTATTAAATAATAAGTAAAATAATACAGTTTGAAAAACAAAATAGTGAAATAGCATTGTTACATTGCAATTAAGAAACAAGACATTTCAAAAAAAAAAAAAATTGAAATAAGCCACATGAATTATAACAAGGAGAGAGATAAGAGAAAAAAATAAAATAAAGAAAGACACACTAAAAGTAAATTAAATCTTTAATTATAGAAAAAAATCTCGACAAAACAAATATAAAAACATCAAAAAAGTTATCAACGATGATCTGAATGTGATATTCAAGTCAACCATAATATCTTGAATAATAAATAATATTAGAGAATAAAAAAATTGAGAAATTTTGAAGACACTCATTAAATTATTATGAGATTTTTGCTATGAGATTCATTAAGAAAATAAGAACCTTTGGATCATTGGCTGATATTTATGAGATATTTGCTATCAAATTCATTAAATTCTAGCAAGAAGAGCACTGTTAAGACTTTTTAACATTAGGGAGGGCAATATATCAGCAACAACAGTGTAGCTTTATTTTAAAAAAATTAAGTTTCTAATATTAATTTATGCCTAAAATTAATATGTTTAGTACTCAATCTAAAATAAAGAGAAAAAAAAACATATTTTAAAACACACAATATACTCGATTTAAAACGAATCTAAATTAGATATTTATTATAATACACACAGACATGAATTTCACTACATCCCTTTTTTTTTTCTTTTTATAATAATTGAATGTATTAACTAAAAGATAGTCATTTAGAAGATGATCTAAAAAAAAAATTGAATAACCGTTAGTCCAAATAAGAGAAAATGAAAAGAAACATGATGAAAAAAAAATAATTAATTATGTGTATTTGTCAATATTTAAATATCATCTTCGATATAAATAAAATCACTAATAATATACTAACTCGAGGAGTGTAACTCAACTCATCAGATCCTAAATTTGTTCTTCAAATATCACTAATTCGAGTCTTATAAATCTTGGAAAGATTTACATGGTCATTAACTTTAGAAGTTATGGAATTAGTTAAAGTACATACAAATTAACATGAACATCCATATTAATAATAATAAAAAAATCAATAATATACTTCAAATTAAATTCACCACATCACCGCATCCTAAAAAAGTATTGTAGGAAGTACTTGTACAACAATCTTCTAGACAATTTTATTTCTCAACACAATTAAATTACTAAACTATGATAAGAAGAAAAAAAAATAAAGCTTTCTTTAAAGAGAGTTTTTCATCTTTGAATTTTGATTTTTTTTATTGTTATTAAGTTGATTTATAAGTAACTTAATCTTTTAAAATATAAAATATTAACAAGAAAAAAATAATTGTTCAAAAGCATAAGAGTGTCCTACTATTTATATTTTATATTCAATTCATTTTTTTTATTTTCTTCTTGTTATATTTTTAGTTTTTTATCTCTTTTTATTTTATATATTTTTTTTCTAATTTTATCCGGTTTCATTTAATTTTTATATTAAATTTAATTTTTATTTTTTAATAATTAGGGTTTTATTTTGATTCCATTCACGTCATTTAATTTTTTTTTTCATATTAAATTTTACTTTATTTTTTTTATAGACCTTGGAGGCGATCAATGATTGGACAATTTGTTATGCAAAGCACCAATAAATAATCAGTTGAAACTCAAACAGCTGGGGTCCTGACCAGATGATGGTTTGTCGACAGATCAGAGTGGGCGACACTCTATTATATAACCTTTATTTTTCTCCGGTGATATTATTGATTTCTTAACAGAGTCAGAAAATTTTAGGATTTACAGCAGTTATCATCATCCCTGTGCTATCAATCAATTAATTTGCATGGCAGCAGCAGCAACAGCAGCAGACTTGAGAATCTGGCGAATACCATGATGGATTTGGATTCTGTTTCAGTGACAAGTGACCCACGAATCAACCAAAATCCAGCACTACAACTCCTGAAAAAAAAGGACCCTTTTGTTTTTTTTTTGAACAACATTCCACTCCAAATCCGGCAACAATTCCTTTCTATCTTACACTCATTGCATCTTCTCTCAAATCCCACCTTCCAACATTGTTTTGATGACAACCCTCATTTCTGCTAACTCAAATTCCTGTATTTACTTCTCTACCCTTCTTTCCATGTTGCGCCACCCTACCCTCGCTTCCCCTTTCAAAACCTGCGCTACTACCCTCTCTGTTCTCTCCTCTGGTGTCGCTCTCCATGCTTTATCTATCAAGCTCTCTCTCAACACCCACCCCTTCTCTGACTTGAAGACTCGCTTTCCTGTTTAAGCACGCAAAGTGTTTGATGAAATGCATGAGAGAGACGCGGTCGCAAAGAAAAGGTAAGATACTTCCACAATGCATTCTGCAAGACAAACCAGACAGGGTTTTGGTTATGGTATCAAGCAGCTTGAAATAAGAAATTATTAGACCTGCTTTAGCATCCACAAGGTCACGATTACACAACTGACACCATACTGCTCAAATCTACACAACGACAAAGGATAAACAAGAAATTAGCCCATTAAAATAAAAAGAAATTAGCCCATTAAAATAAAAAGCAAAACGAGCTTTTTGGGGTAATTACAAATTACACAGCTTAAAGCATCAGCAGTGACATGACATTGACACCACCTGGTTTAACAATCATCAAGGACTTTATCAACTCGCATCAATCAATTCTTTATTAGAACTGATTTGATTTGTTAATTGAATTATTTTGCATGGAATAGGTTTTGAAATTATAGAGTTTATTTGAGTTGAATAGATGAAATTACATTATTCCCCTCACTTGTTTTCATCTAAATAAAACTTATTTTAAAAATATATATGTGAAAAAGAGAGAAGGCAATAGAAGGATGTTAATATGACTGATTTTTAAAATATTAAATTTTTTTAATGGGATTTATAAATCTATAAAAATCTCTGACTTGCATAATTTATTTATATTGTTTAAAGATTCTTAAATACTAAAATTAAATAAATAATGTTAAAATAATTTTATTTTTAGTCGAATCTCAATTCTTCCAGAAATATAATAGTAAAAGAAATTTTATGGAATGATATTATTAATTATTACCTGAGCTCGTTTTTTTTCTTAAAATTATATGTAAGTAAGAGAAGAAAATCTTAAATGAAGATTAATAAAATATATAAATTTAAAAACTAATTAATAAAATATTATTTATTTGTTGCGTATCCGATTCGCTTCAGTGCATTGCCAAAAAGAAATGGTTAGTAGGGCCCAACCTTTTGCCAAATGCCGAACACATGCATCGATTGAGTCTTTGACCAAACCAAAACATTGCTCTTCCTTTCTTCTACTCAGCAGACGCATAACGCAATTCAATCTCTTACAGGCTTTTTAGTTTCAGAACTCTGTTCCATACCCATCCATCAACACAATCTTCTCACCTTGGATTACCCTCCACAAAAGCCCCTGTTTGTACTGTTTCTGCTGTGGTTTTTGCTTCACAACAGAGCAATAAAACCACCTCTACTTGTCATCATACTTAATGATAGTTTCATCCAAAACAGGATAGCAAGTGATTTGATTACAAAAAACACAAAGTGGGTTTTTGATCTTTGGAATTTCTTTATAGAAAGCTGTCAACTTTCTTTGTATTCTGACATGGTTTTTTTTTTCTTGGAATTTGTTTCAAGTGTATCCAAAGGTGAAGGTGAGAACAGATGGGCGAGACGATCAACATGCACACGACTGGAGTTCTTTGCTTTCCTTGAAAGATATCCAGTTTCTTTGTTTGCAGGATTCTTGCGTTCCAGGTGCTTCCTGCTCTCTCCTTCCTATACCAGCCCTTTTTTCTTTCTTTATTTTGAATTTTGTGGCATAAGTTTTTCTTTTTTTCAATTAGTTTGATTTATCTTATCAGCAGTCTGAGCTTGCTGAGCTACCTCTGCTAGTGCTAGCTGGGATAAATAGTTGGATATATGGGTTTTGATAATATCTGCTAAACTTATTTTCTATCTGACAAATATTTGGAACATGTTATTCTGGGTTGTTGCTGTTTGGCCAAGAATTCAACAGCTTGCTTTGTTGATAGTATGGTTAAACTTTGATAGTTAATAAAAAAAGTATTAGTTATTTTTTGCTCTGCCAAGTTCATGTAAGTCCTATTTCTTAAGTTGGATGGGATGGTGTAAAAGAAATTTCTGTCTTCAGTAAAGCTGTTTTTTGTTTCTAACCGGCTGGATGAGCATTCACGGCTGTTTATTTTTTCCCAAGCCTTTAGGTTGTTTCAGGATGTTGGGTGACAGATCGGCCGTAGCAGTACTCCGGGGTATAAACCAAGGCAACAAATGTCGAGCATACGACATGCCTGTCTTATTCCAATTTTACTATTAGTAATGGGGGGGGGGTGATTTTATGAAAATGATGCCTCCATTAGCTATCATTACGAGGTTCAATATTCAATTATCAAGTTAAAAAGTGGTGTTAAGAACTTTCACCACCTTGCTAGTAATTTTGATGTCACAACTCAAGGGGGTGATATTATTATTTGATAAGATGTACTATGCTCTGAGAAATAAGATGGTACAGAATCATGTGCAGAATGTGAAATAAACATTAGATTGGAAGCTACGCAATGAGCATACATCTGAGAAGCTGCTCTCCTTTGTTTCAAATTAGATAAACACTGACAAATTAAGTAATGGAATTTATTGCTAATTTCCCCTTTTCAAATCAGTTTGTTCTTTGATATTTGGTCCATATGTTCCTGCTGACCTTCATTATTTGCAGTGAAGGGGCACCAAGATGTTTCTCCACCAATCGCAGCAAGAATTCCGAAGTCTTATGTACCGAATGTAATCATGCCAAAAGTTTCTGTTTCTGAAGGTTAAAGTTTAGCCCGTTGCATTCATGACACAAAATTCACATTATACTCTGTGCAGAGTTATTTGTCAGTTCTTACAAATTAACTCTATTGATTCTCAGAAGCAGAGAAGAAAAGCAATTCTACCGAGGAGGATAGACTGAATATTAGAGCCAGTTCGATCCCACGTCCACGTGCTGTCTTATCTAGTCCTGGTAATATTCTTTTCCTGTTAACCATTTAATCCAAATTTATCTCGAAGTACTATTTAGTATTTACTGTCTACTATTACTATGGTGTTGTACTCTATCATGCCTTAATAGGTGCATCAAAGAGCTTCATATAGACATAAAAATAAATTAAACCGAAGCCAGCTTCAACGTGGTTTAGGGTTGGAGAATGAAAGTAAGCTTTCATTACTCTTATGTTTGTAGCACAAAAGATTGATATATTTGTGCAGGAGCTATAACTGTAGTAATGAAACATGCTTTTGGTTTTTGGCTTTTCAGGCAACAATGCAAATCATCCAGAGTCTAATTCCTTTCTTACAATGCACAAGCTTTAATTTTCACCTTATGATATCCTTGTTGATTTTTATGTTCTAAATTTTGAGCATTTCAAATTATTGAATCAGACCATGGAAGATGCAGAAGGTACTAATGAACTCCGTGCAATTAGGAAACCATGTCAGTGGGAAGTCTCTGGATGCATAAAGCCTGAAATAACTTAAAGTCTGTCTGGTTTGGAAGCATCAGATTTTAAAATCTTTGGGGAACAAGATGCTGTGCTTGTTTAGGAACATAATGACCAGTTTTCTTAGGATCGGGATTTGACAAATTAAACCAGTATTTATTTGGGCATCAAAAAGCCCAGATACCATGATAACCATTGTTGTATCACATTTGTTCATATGCATGTCTTTTTGCTGTTTACGCACTGGCCAGCTATCTGCACTCCTTTCCAGTTATGTGTTTGTATGCCCACGATCTTTTTAGATGCTGTGAATATCTCTAACTTGTGGATTTTCGAATTTGTATCTAGACAATGATGCGGTGATTGGAAGTAACAACAGGACTAAAGTGGCACGACCTACAGCTTCGAAGAATAATAAGCTGATGGAAAGTAGACATGAACCATGTAAAGTTGTCCCCGGTCAAATCACTGATGCAAGTCCAACAAATTCAAGAAAGTCCAAGAACACTTCTGATAACAAGAGTGAGCTTAAAGTAAAGAAATGGTCACCAACTGAAGCATCCAGCCGGAGAAGAAAGATCGCAACCGATAAACCACATTTCATGAGAATCTAATTGTTTGATTGTATACACTGGATCGTGAGATGATGATAGCTAGGGCATTTTTGTTTCCTAATGGAAGCACGATAACCTCAGTTGCAATTTTGCTGTACTGTAATAGAAACCACATGAAGAGCAGTGTTCACATAACAGAGTCCTTACATCATGAGTTTGTAGCCCAGAAGAAGAAATCCTCACATTATGAGCTTGTAGTTCAGGGGAATCCAGAGAAAGGGAGATCAGAAAGATCAGCCAGCCCGCACCAATCATCGATGGAAAGGTTCAACAATACATGGGGCAGTTGCAGACATGACTCTCCAGCCAAAGTCCATGGTGATTCGTGGAGCTAACAAACTCAGATTGTATGTTCTGTATCATCATTTGACGTGTACATGAGAGTGGCAAAACAGTACATGGATGCATGGATGTCGCAGGATGAGTAACATCCAAAATATCCCATAGCAGCCAGATTGTGCCCAACATCTTATTGAAATTGTTGATCCAGACTACCCAGGAACAAAATTACATGTGATTCAGTAACAGTAGATCTCCTTGCAACTCGCTTCTGCATTAAAAGCACAGAACCAAAAGAAGATATGCCAGAACCCTTATGTTTCTTGGCTGCTGCCATTGTTTTTTTTTCCATTTTTTTTTCTTCTAATCTCTCCACATCTTCTGTTAGACTCTTTTATTTTTGAATAGCAAATTTACATATGTATGCATGCCAAATGTGGATCTTAAACAATTTCCCTTTCATGTACTAGCTTTTAGGCAATTGCCAATCGAAAGATCTAACACTTCATTGCTCACTCATCAAAATCATTTGAACTTATAACGATACTGTTGAGTGAAATGCTATTATCAAGTGTGGAGTGACAACAGCAGTTAGTCCAAAAGTCATGTTTCTCATTTACAGATCTTGGAAGGCGTGTCGTTCATTTTTTTCCTTGATGAATCTAGAAAGACATGTCAAACAACGGATAGACCAAGCATCAGTTCTGGCAGTGAAAAAGGCAAGAGAGACCAATAATTACCAACACTGAAGTCTGAGTCTGATCCATGCTAAACTCACCTTATCCCCCTACGTATATCTCTACCCTCATCTCATTGGACACAATCTGCCCACATCAGCTTGCACAGCTTAACCCTTCTCCCATCTCTCTATCAGCACTTACTTTCAAGTCATCATACCCTCACCCATAACTGAAAAAACCATCACCAGCACTTTTCGAGCCAATTTCTTGCACCATGGCTGCCTCTGCTGCAGCAGCTGCAGGTTCATCTTTCTCTCCTTCATCAATTCACACCTTCAAACGCATGCATATCAAGCACTGTCCATCGGATCATTCTCTCCTCAAAGTCTCGCCAGCTCGCATCATGTTAGCCTCGTTATATCGCTCTGATTATGCTATAGAACCACTTTCACAAGTTGCAGTCACATGGAGGGTGCCGAGAGTATCTGCTTCTTTTGCTCAAGAGGAGGCACCTGCAACTGCTTCTGCGGTGGAGGAAGAGGAACTGGCTTCAGAAGAAGCAAAAGGAGAAACTAATGAGATCCCTGTTAATACTAAGCTTTACTTTGGGAATTTGCCATATAATGTTGACAGCGCACAGCTTGCTGGAATCATTCAAGAGTATGGTAGTCCAGAGATGGTCGAGGTATGTTAAACATTAATGCATATGATGAGATAATTGGGAGTGTGATTTATTTCCTTCTAAATATATTAGCTATTTTATACTTTACTTAAGTAGGATATGCAATTATGACTAGATTTACATCAACTCATGAATAAGCAAAGCCTGTGTATGATGCCAACGTATATAGTGTGGCGGCAAAGTGGGTTCATCAAACATGCAAGAACCAAATAACTATGTTAAATATAGCTCTGCTATAGCTAGAAAATTCAGCTCGAAAGTTCACCATAGAGATACTTGGATCGACAGATGGCATGTGCTTTAAATCAAAAATTTTTGATGGGCTATGAAAACTTGAGCTTGCTTTGGTAGTGTGAGCAAGGTGCATATATATGTTTGCATTAATATGCCATGAGTGAAGGTTCTAATAACTTTAAAATGTAGGTTAATTGGACAATTCAATCTAAGTAGTGAAACTCCTGTGTTGGTGATCAGTAGGCAATAGAGTGGTAAATGGTAATAGATTGAACATAACTATATGAGCTTCTTGAACTTGGATGAATGGAACAAGCCTGATAATTCAGTTTTATAATCTCAAGACAAAGTTGTAGGTTGCCTCTTTGAAAAGATTGGATCGGCAAATTGGAGGCTTGAGTATGCTGTTATTCCCTTGTTATCACGATCACTCCATCAGTCAGGAATGTGGTCCACTGTCCTAGGAAAAAAACTATGGTACAAGGAGTGAAGGAGGAGCCACATGTTATCATTGTGGCAACAGTTTCCTTGTTATCTGCTACATTCACTTGGATTCAAGGATGAGTCGTAACTAAGTAGGTTGTTCAATGTGAACCGATGCACGAGGAGGTGCATAATTGTTGCCTATGAAAAAAGGGAGGTGAATGATTGTTTAACTGGTGATCTCACATTTGCTGCTAGAGAAGTTTTATTCCCAATTTTCACTGCTTCACGGGGTTTGGGGAAGTGAAAGAGTGAAATCCGCTTCAGTGTGCAATAAAGCACTGCATTGATTTTCTTTCGTTTTCAAGACTCCTGAACATCCAAATTTAGACAGCCCTTCTCTTGTTATTGCTGATTTCATACTTTTTTCAGGACATTGATGCTTAAGTATTATATCATGATGGAAACTTGACTATTGGTAATGAAATGCTTTGAATATTTTAGAACTTGTGCTCAAGTATTGATTGCTCTTTACTCTTTAGCTTACAATGTGCCCTAATCCCGCTACTAATGCTTTCATGGGATTCTATAGCACTGTTTTGTTTCCTTTACTGAAGAATGAGCATGGCTGCAGGTTCTCTATCACAGAGAAACTGGAAGAAGCAGAGGTTTCGCATTCGTGACAATGAGCAGCATTGAAGATTGTAATGCAGTCATTGAAAATCTTGATGAAAGCGTAAGAACTCATCTTTCACATCTATGATTTTCTCTGTCTCTCTCTCTGTGAGTGAGTGTGAATGCTTAAAATATGTACAAGTCATTTGACCTCAAGCTTCATTATTTTTCTCCTTTTCAGCAATACATGGGTCGCATCTTGAGGGTGAACTTTTCAGACAATCCTAAACCTAAAGAACCATTATATCCAGAAACAGAATACAAACTTTTTGTTGGAAATTTATCTTGGTCAGCAACATCTGAAAGTTTGACACAAGCCTTTCAAGAATATGGTAACGTTGTTGGAGCAAGGGTTCTATATGATGGGGAGACAGGAAAATCCCGTGGTTACGGTTTTGTATGTTATTCAACAAAAGCAGAGATGCGAACAGCCCTTGTATCTCTTGATGGAGTGGTACAGTCCATCTCCCTCTACTCTCTGAATACTTTCTCAGTTACTACTACCATTTTTTTTTTCTTTGGAAAGCAATTAATCAATGGCTCTTGTGTTCCTTATTTAGGAACTAGAGGGACGAGCATTGCGCGTAAGCTTAGCTGAAGGGAGAAAATCATGAGATTGTGGATGAAAAAGTGCAGATTTTTGAAGGGATGCTGAACATCAATGCCAATAGCACGGAGAATTAATGGAAGGAAACAATAGTTACTTTTGCTATTGCAGTAACTTGGCAACCTGGGATTCTCTTCTCTTACATGTCTATTGTGTTTGCCTGGTCTTCCCCTTCTGATTCATGAGTGGAAGTTCCTTATGAAATTTGTTGTGGTTTTATTTGGTAAGGCTATGAATACGCTACAAAAAAGAAAAAAGAAAAAAAATCTCGTGTTAGCGAGATGCTGCCATGCTGGTTGTATTGCTGCATTTTATACCTAGCTAACATTTTTACTTGACAATGCTGACAAACAAAAGACCTGTGTATCACTTTCATCTACAGTTGCTAGTTTTTTTTCCAGAATAAGCTGTAGTGGATGGACACCCGATGGTCATGATTTGCTATGATGATGTTTTAGAGACATGGTCTCTGCCATGGCTTGCCATTAGATCCTTGGAGATCCCGGATGTCCCTCATTTTGTAAACAAAAAAGGGGCAACTTTTCCATTGTAGCATGGAATAAACAAGAAACAACAGCAGCATTATATTATTAAGGAATCAAACACAGTATTTGACAGTGTTTAGCAGAAGCATAGACTTGACATTGCTATGATAGAGTCAGACAACAAATGACCTTCATGCAGTGATACAGAAGATCTGAATCGTCCTTCCAAAAATTAATCTGTAAATATGGTGATGACATTTTGCGCTATAGGATACATTCCATTGATTAAGTGATGAAGTAATTTCCCAGAAATTTTAGTTTTGTTAAGAATTAATCTATGTTAAAACTAGTTTTTCAATTTTTCGAATTTAAACAGAGTTTTATAATTTTTTTGTTTTCTTTAAAAGCTTTTTATTGTTTTTCAAATGAAAACCACACATTTAAACAATACATTTTTTATATGGAAGCACCTTTTAACAATGTAAGAAACTAAATTTATTTTTTTTATATTTTGATATTTAGTTAGTATTATAAATTTGATTCTTTTTTAGTTAACAATATAAATTTTTTAAATACAAAATTTTAAGATAACTATTATAAGTTATAATATAATTTTTTTAGTAATTTATTTAAAAAATAAAACTAAAAAAGGAAAAATAATTTTTTTTGGTTACTACTACACGTATTGGTTCATTTGCCAAAACAAAAAAAAAATGGTAGAGTTTGTTTGTTTTCATGTTGTAAAATACTTTTGAAAAAA
>Ga0325414_1007792_pt1 | contig 11330 bp, 10 predicted proteins | sample PopdelMetagenome_8_FD_206183 | JGI IMG/M metagenome (GOLD analysis project Ga0325414, IMG submission 206183) | Populus deltoides microbial communities from Bellville, Georgia, United States - Leaf-PdKOR-R3 | ecosystem: Host-associated > Plants > Phyllosphere > Phylloplane/Leaf | place: USA...
CATATTCGGTAGGAAACGGAAGTGAAGATAAAATTCAATCAGGAACTTCTTTCCAGTTCCAAACAAGAAGTAAAAACAATCAAAAGTTGCCAGCCCGTGGCTTGCGCGGAAAGTCCAATAAAATATCTTACGTCTGTATGTGTCATTTTTAATTGTAATTATCGGCATCGATTATTCCTTGTCGTTCTTCCTTCTTTCTTCTACCTTCGAGCTTGAAACAAATTCACGGACCTGGATCATTCTAGTAGTCACCGAGGTAGTTGAATTATTGCATTTATCATAATTTCTCGGTATGGAAAGTCCTCTCTCCGAGCAAGTTTTCTGGAACCAGAATTCACCGTGGTTCTAACTTCATATATATATATATATATATATATATATATATATATATATTCAGATAATATTGTTTGAATTTTAGAAAGTATATTATAAACATCCGAACAAATAAAAAATAATAAAATTTTAAAAACAAATAATTTATTATTATGAACAGCAAAATTACATTTTTTTATAAGTGTTCAACAAGTAAATATTTTTCTTTAATTTAATTTAAGTATTGTTGTTTTTATTATTAATATTCATGTTAGAACTTTAATCTTATATATATTACAAATTTGAATATATAATCTCTATGCATGCTAGTATTTTTTTTATTATATTTATCTTGAATTTTATTTTGCATGTTTATGGATTTAAAATCACATGTATTCTAATTTTACTTTGAACAATCTTTTATGTTTTATATGCTTTTATTATAACAAATTAAATATCCATACTCCCTAATCTAATATAATACAACTTATTATAATAACATTTTTTTATAGTACAAGAAAAAAATAATTTACAATAAATCTATGTCGAAGAACTGTGAAACAAAGTAATTATTTTTAAAGGCTTTTATCATGCTTTCTCTCTCCTTTTTATTTTTTATTTTTAATTATAGTATCAATGTTCTGATTTTTGTTATCTACATGTGTGACAAGATAGACTGAGCGTGTATATTTAAGTTTTTAGTAGATATCAAAACTTTACTGGTTAAAACATAGATATATTGGCACATAAGCAATCTATATATAATAACTACAATATTATTCTTTTTAAAATAGCATCTATTTTAAGAATTTTATATAAGGTGAAGAAAAAATATGTGAAATTATACACTTGACATATAAATAGATGAGATGTACACTTTTAATGCATTTAAAGAAAATGCTACACTATATAAAATACACTTGCTATTTGGCCTATGCTTCACCACGAGTCATAATTATTTTAACAAATATTAAATATACATGTTATTTTGATATATTTTTTAATATAAAAAATTCAAAATATAAATCAAAAAGCTTATGAAAACATTTAGCAAAATAAAATCAATAATTATTTATATAAATAAATAAAAATAATAATTAACGGTAACTAAAAGGGAATCTGAAAAATTAAAAGTAGGATATAGATTAAAATATTTGATCCCATAAAATGAGACATATACTCGTTTGTATCTACTAAATTTGTTTATTGAAACTAACAAAAAATAATAGAAATAAAAAAACATATGAAACTAATTGGAATAAAAAAATATTATGCAAGGCCGAACATATTAAAAATATTATTTCAAAACAAATATTATTTTTATAAAAAAAATTCTTTAAAAATTAAATACAAAAAAATATTAAAAAAATCCTTTATTAAAAAAAAGTTGCAAAACTCATAGTCTGGATCATGAGATTAAGATAAACTAATAGAAAATAAATTGAAGATGACCACAAAACAAATCTTTTTTTTTAATATTAATAATGTAGAATGATAAAATCATGAAAGAAAAAAGAATGTTAAACTGCATTAACTTTTCAAACTCGTGATCCATGTCATTATATTAGAAGGTCCACAAATAAAAAAAAAACATGAAGCCCAGTCCCTAAAAAATAAAACATTGAATGATCAAATCGAGAGAGAAAATAAACATGCAAAAAATTATGATTAAAATAATAAGGGTGAAAAAAAAATAGAGGGCATAAAAAAAATTAAACTAAAGGGTGAAATGAAAAATAAAAAAACTTTAACAAAAAGAAAAAGAAATCAAAAGAATAAGGGCTAAATTGAAAAAAAAAAACAAAACAACATAAACTTTTATTGAATGATGAAATTTAAAACCAATAAAACTTTAACAAAAGAGTTAAGGAAAAAAATAGAAATAAAAAGAATAAGAACCGAATTGGAAAAAATAACATATGATAAATTGTAATTTAAGGACGAAATTGAAAATATAATTTTTTTTATAAATGATCCAATGAAAATAAATAATAAAAAACATAAGAACTAAAATTGACAAACCAAAATAAAAGAGAACAAATGTGTACTTTCTTTGAAAAAGAGAGAAGAAAAGGAAGGAAAAAAAAGAAATGACCATCATAGACAAACCACCCATCACCTGTCGCCACGTGCCACCTCAACAGGAAGAGAACATGATGACACTTTCAAAGACATGATAGAATGACAGGTTTGGCCACCGTATGACATCATACGCGTAGTCCAAAAGGCACGGACGACGCTCACACGTTGGCGTGTAAAGACCATGTGCCAACAACTTTTTCAAGTAAAAAAATATTTTTCTAACTTAAATATACTAGAATGCCTTTCATGAGCTTGGAAATTTAAAAAATGCATGAAAGGACAAAAATGCCCTTGAATGTATGTCTTGTTCCTTTGTATTTTCTAAGGGTAAAAATGTATTTTTACTTTATCTTAAGAAGTGAAAAGCCAAAAAAGCCTTTTGTCAACATCTTTAATTTGTTTGACCCTAGGGGTAAATAATTAATTTTATTGTTTTTAAGTTTTTAAAAGATGAAATAATCCTTAGTCAATAATTCTAAATTTTATGACCTAGGGGATAAATATGATATTTTACTGTGTAATTTTTTTATAAAAGACTAACATGCCCCAAAAAATGTTTTAATGACCACTAAGTCATTGTTAAAGACCAAATGACCCCCACCAGTAAGTCTCTCATTTCCCACCCAATGGTAAAATAATAATTTTACTATAGTAATTCACTATAAAATGTCTAATGCTACAGTGAAAAAATCACGCCCTATATATGTTCTATGTTAATTCATTTTCTATTATTCTTATTATCAAACACGAGCAAGTAAATTAGAAATAATGAAATGAATTCCAAGCAAAACCAAAGAAAAATGATATGATAATAATTCGAGGACAAAATTCAAATTGTTAGAAAATTTGTAATTATGTATATTAAATACCCATTAAAGTCTCTTAAACTTCCATGACTTTTGGGTTTAGTCTCTTGAATTTCTATGACATTTGAGTTTCCTAATGTTTTTTAATGTTTTTATTTTCTTCTCTTATAAATAGACTACTTATCTTTTATTTTAATGAATTTAACACAATTTCTATAAGAAAATGTATAAAATTCTCTTTTGGGACTTATTCTGAATATCCATGTTCTTATTTGTTCTTTATTTTTAAGATATTATTAGCACGATCACTCTAGTTTATAGTGAAATCTTGACATGCATAAACTCCTATGTTACGTGGCTTTTATCAATTTTATTTTTTTTCTTTTCATTATTGTTCATACTTTATGGAATATATTTGATTCTATAACTTATTTTGGCAATTCTTTTTGTCCTTTTTATGAATCAAGATTTGAAGTTCTTGAAGAACTAGTATTGTAAGTTCCTGAAAAATCAAATAAATTAAATATAGTTCTTGAAGAACTAGTATTTCTAAGGAATTAAATAAATAACAGTCTTAAAAGACTGATTTTTTTCTCCTTTTACATTCATGATTTTATTTAATAAGTTATTTTCTTTTTTATATATATAAATAATGACAAATATGCCAAAACTTGAATTTACCGCTTTTGATATATCTGAGAATAATTATTTGTCATGGACTCTTGACGCTAAGATTCATCTGAAAGCCATAAATCTTGGAGAAACCATCAAAGAAAAAAATAGTGCATCCTTGTAGGATTGCGCAAAAGCAATGATTTTCATTCGCCACCATCTCCATAAAGGATTGAAAGTTGAATATTTCGTAATAAAATATCCTTTTGTTAAGTGGAAAAATCTAAAAGAAAAATATAACCACCATAAGTTTACCATACTTTCTCAAGCTTGTTATGATTGGTTGCACCCAAGGTTACAAGATTTTAAATCGGTCAATAAATATAATTCTATTCTTTTTAAAATTACCTCAGCTGAAATTATGTGGTAAAAATATCATAGAAGATCAAATGTTAGATAAAACATTATATACTTTTTATGCCTCAAATATTGTCTTACAACAACAATATAGAGAACATAATTTAAAGAGGTGCTCAGAATCATGTCTTATTATGGTTGAACAAAATAACAAGCTCTTAATGAAAAATCATCAATCCCATCTCACATGTTCTAAACCATTCCCTGAAGTGAATGGAATCCTTGTCCAAAAGATAAAAAAGAATAAGGGTATATAGATATGAAAATAATAAATGGAAAAGGAGAAGAGATAACCTTCAAAAAGCAACTCATCATATCACTAGAAATGGAGACACCATAAGCCCAAACAAGAAAAGGGAGGGATTTGTATAAACATGAAGATAAATGTCATATGTGTGGCATGCATGGTTATTGGTCATATACTTGTTGCACGCCAAAACATCTTATAGATTTATATCAAGCCTCTTTAAAATAAAATGCAGTTGAGACTAATTTTATTCATAAAGAGGATTATAAAGATCATAATGCTTATCTTGATATTTTTGATTTCTTGAAAACTCATATAAGACAAAAAAAAAAAAACATGCTTAGTGGTGGGATCCTTGGGGATGATTAATATTATTTATATATTTGTATTAGGATATTTATTTTATTGTATTTTCAATAAACAATGTTAATTTTATCTCAATTAAATAATAAACTTTAATTATATTTTGAATAGAAACATGACTTTTCATGATGAATATTTATGTCTAGCAGACAATGCAATAATACACATAATTCTTAAGGAAAATAAATACTTTTAATATTTGACATTAACCAATGCTAATGTTATTATAATATCAGGTTCAGTAGACATGATTAAAAACTTCAAAAGAGCTAATATTTTGTTACCAAATAACACAAAACTAGGCATCAAATATGTATTATATTCACTTGAGTCTAGAAAAAAATTACCCAATTTTAAATATACACGTGCTGATGGTTATTATATTGAAATAATAGATGAAAAAAAGAAGAATATCTTTATATTATTTCATGTATTTTAGGTCAGAAGCTTGTACTTGAAAAATTACATGCTTTCTCTTTTGGAATTTATTATACGATCATGAAATCTATTAAAAACATTGTGATACATTAGATGTGTTCCGACCTAAAAATATTTATGCTTTGGCATGATCAACTTAGATATTTGGATCAATAATGATGTGATAAATTATTGAAAATTCACATGAGCATCCTTTAAAGAACCTAACAATTCTTTTACCAAGTGAAAATCCATGCGCTCCATGTTCTCAAAGTAAATTAATGACCAAACCATCTCCATCAAAGGTTTTTATAGAATCACCATCTTTTCCTAGGAGAATTCAATGAGATATATTAAGGACCTATTCATCTTCCATGCAAACCTTTTAGATATTTTATGGCATTGATTGATGCATCAAGTAAATGGTCACATATTTGTTTAGTTTTAGTTGAAATGTTGCATTTGCTAGATTAATATCACATATTATTAGACCACAGACGCAATTTCCTGATTATCCAATTAAGATAATTTGACTAGACAATGCTCGTGAGTTTACTTCTCGAGAATTTAATAATTTTTGCATTTCTATTGGAATTGATGTTGAACATTCAGTTGCTCATGTATATACTCAAAATGGTCTAGCAGAATCAATTATAAAACTACTTCAATTAATTGCTAGACCATTACTTATGAAACCATAATTACCTACATTTATTTGTAGACATGTTATATTACATGTTATATCATTGGTTAGAATTAGACCAGGTGCATACCATAAATATTCTCTTTTGCAACTTAATTTTGGTATACCACTAAATATATTTCATCTATGAACTTTTAGTTGTGTAGTATTTGTGCCTGTAACACCTTTATAAATGACTAAAATAAGTCCATAACGTAGAATGAGAATTTATGTTGGTTTTGATTCTCCATCTATTATTAGATTCCTTAAATATTTTAATTGATGATGTTTTTAAGGCACGTTTTAAAGACTATCATATTGATGAGAACATTTTCCCATCATTATTAGATTCCTTAAATATTTTAACTGATGATGTTTTTAAGGTACGTTTTAAAGACTACCATATTGATGAAAACATTTTCCCATCATTAGGTGAAGAAATATTAATTCCTAAAGCATGATAAGAAATTACTTGGAATAACTCGAAGTTATCTTATTTTGATTCAAGAACAAATCAATATGAGCTTAAAGTTCAAAAGATAATTCATTTATAAAATATTACAAATCAATTGTCACATGTTTTCACCAATAGTGAAAAAGTGGTTAAATCCCACATTCTAGTTATAAATGCTCCATCCATAATTGCAATCCCTGAAGGATAAAAAGACAACATAGCAATAAATGAATCCATACCATGCCTGAAGCGTGGAAGACCTGTTGGTGCTAAGGACAAAATCCTAGAAAACAAAAATTACAACAAATAAATGATGGTACTCTTGAAAAGTCTTTATCCATAAATCCAACGACAAATATTGTGTCCAAATCATCTTCTAATATTGATCATCTTAAAGAGAAACCTCCTGAAGAGGTATCTCCTGAAAAGATCCAGGTACCTGAAAATAATGAGATCTTCTTAAACTATGTTCATACAATAAAGATTTTAGATCAAAATAAAATTGTCATAAATGATGTATTTGTATTTAAGGTTGCTTTTGGCATCACTAAAATTGATGATGAAATTGAGCCATAAACTATATAAAAAAAAATTAATATATAAATGATTGATCAATATGGAAATAAGTAATCCAAATGGAGCTAAACTCACTTGCATAACGTGAAGTATTTGAACATATAGTTCATACACCTAAACGTGTTATGCCTATTGGATATAAGTGGATTTTTGTTAGAAAACAAAATGAGAACAATGAAATTGTACGATTCAAGGCATGACTTGATGCATAAGATTTTTCATAAAGACCTGACATTGATTATGAAAAAACTTATTCTCTAGTTGTGGATGCAATCACTTTTAGAATTTTGATTGATTTAGTAGTCTTAGAACTCTAGATATGTGTTTAATTGATGTAGTTACAACACGTCTATATGAATCATTAGAGAAAGATATCCATATGAAAATCCTTGAAGGATTTAAAATGCCCAAAGCCTTTTATGATAAACCTATAAGTGTTTATTCCATTAAACTATAAAAAATTTATATGGGCTAAAGCAATCTGGTCGGATGTGGTATAATCATTTTAAATAATATCTCCTAGAAAAGAGGTTCGAGAATAATGATATTTTCCCATTCATTTTTATTAAGAAAAACCATGTCCAAATTTGTTATTGTTGTAATATATGTCAATGATTTAAATCTTATTGGTACTCTTCAAGAGCTCACAAAAACTGCAACCTATTTGAAAGATGAATTTGACATGAAAGATCTTGAAAAGACAAAAAAATTCTTGGTTTACAGATTGAACATCTCTTAATTGGAATATTTGTCCATTAATCGACATATACAGAAAAAGCCTTTAAGCACTTTCACATGGACAATGATCATCCTTGGAGTACACCTATGGTTGTTTAATCCTTTGATACGAAGAAAGATCCTTTTCGACTGCTAGAAAATGATGGATGAATTCTTGGTCTAAAAGTACCATATCTTAGTGTTATTGGTGCACTTATGTATCTTGCAAATTATACAAGACCAAATATAGCTTTTGCAATTAATTTATTGGCAAGATACAATTCCAATCCCATTAAAAGACACTGTAATGTGGTCAAATATATACTTAGCTATCTCTACGAAACAACCAAAATAAGGTTGTTTTATAGTGGATTAAATTCACAATTGATTGGATATACAGATGTATGTTATCATTTTAATCCCTATAAAAGGGATAACATAAACAAGTTATCTATTTACTTATGAAGGTACTATAATTTCTTGGAGATATGTCAAACAAATATTAATGGCTTCTTCATCAAATCAATTATAAATTATTACAATCCACAAAGCAAGTCGAGAATGTATATGGTTAAAATCAATTATCCAGCACATAAAAACAAAATATGGATTGTCAACCATTGATGATGGTTCTATAATATTATTTGAATATAATGTTGTTTACATCACTCAGCTTAGAGGAGGCTACATTTAAGGAGACAAAATAAAGCATATCTCACCAAAGTTCTTTTATATTCATGAGCTTCAATAAAAAAATTTTCCCATTAAATTTTACTTTGTAAGGTTTTAATGAGGCAATTTGACATTTTTTTGAATCTTGAAGTATCTATATAAACCATTTGATGAATTCTGAAGTATTCAAAAATAACAAAAATGTTGTCCTATTTTTCCTTCACTTATGTTTTCTCCCTTTGGGTTTTCCTTTGCAAGGTTTTAATGAGACACATTTTTAGTACATGGTCATTTAAGGGGAAGTGTTATAAAATTTGTAATTATATATATTGAATACCAATTAGAGATAATTGGACTTCCATGACTCTTGAGTTTAGTCTTTTAGATTTTCATGATATTTGAATTTTTCTAGTGTCTTTTAATATTCTCATTTTCTTCTTTTATAAATAGACTACTCGTCTTGTATTCTAATAATTTTGAAAGAATTTATATAAGAAAAGGCATGAAATTCTCTTTTAAGATTTACTAGACCTATGACCTATGCTACAGTGCGAGCCTATCATTTTTTTTAATGCACAATATGAATGTTTAGGCAATGGTAATATTTGTAAAGAAATAAGAAAAATCCGATGGATCCAATAAAATTAAGTAATCTAATGGTCTGATTTAAACCATAGATAACGATAACAGATGAACCATACAAAATATTTTTAGTAACAATTAACTAAAACAAATAAGCTGCCAATATCATACATAAAATAAAAAGAAATAAAAGATTGATGGAGACTCACTGTCATTCCACTATGGATAATGCCCGTTGCTAGAAGACCTTGTTAAGACGGTCCAAACCCCATTGTAAAGGAGTGCATGATGACATTAAAAGAAGTCACATGGGTTGCTAGAGTAACACTGTAAAAAAGAAAACAAAAAAAAGGAGTGATAATTCAACTATATTCAACCAATCAATTTTATTTAACTCAAGACTAAAACTTATCTATAAAAATAAACTTAATAAAAATCAATAATTAAAAAGACCCAAGAGAACCCAATCAAATTAAAAAACAAAGGACACAAAAAATTGGAAAAAATAGAGCCTAATCTCCAATTAAATAAATACTAAAGGATAAAAAAAATTAGCTTAAAAAATATCAAACAAAACAAATAAATCTCAAGCGAACCCCCTAAAGTTGAGTTAATTTTCAAAACTTGTAACTCATAAAATCCTAAACACGGACTTAACCAAGAAGCTAAAATCCAAACAAATTAAAAGTTGAAGGATGAAATCGAGTAAAAAAATAATTTTAAAAACTTTGCAAAGAAAAAAAACAATAAAAATAATGAGGATGAAATCTAATAGGAAAAAAAAATAATGAAAGGTGAAATCAGGAAAAAAATTCAAATAAAAAAATAATCTCAGATTTTATAAATAACAATTAATAAATAGAGACCAAATATGATAAAGCAAGAACTTGAATAAGGATGAAATTGAAATAAAATAAAATTTTATAAATTATTGAAAATAAAGCAAATAATAACAAAATAACATGGATTAAATAAAAAAGAAAGAGAGGTTTAGCCCTCGTTTGGAACGTTTGATATTATGTTTCAATTGGAGGTTGGAAAAAATTTGATTTTTTCATATTTTTGGATAATTCTGATTTACTGATATCAAAAATAATTTTTTAAAAATAAAAAAATATTATTTTGATGCATTTTCAAGTGAAAAACATTTTAAAAAGCAACAATTATCATACTCCTATACACCCCCTTAATAGTTGATATGAAAAATTGTATAGCAAACACACAAAGACCAAGAAAGAGAAAAAAAATAAAAGAGAAGAAAAGAGGACCAACAAACTTATCTATGCAAACATTGTTTTTTTCACGGAAAACATACCGGGATGCATTTTGGCCCCTTGAATTAGTCGTATGCATTGTCCTAAGATGGCAGAGAGATTGACAGCCCCACATCATGCACTAGCGTATTTTTTTATTTATTAAAATACTTAAATGACCCCACCTCAACTTATTAATTAAAAAAAAGCAATAAAATGACAAAAATACTATTTAATGGAGGGGCTAAATTATTTGACATTAAAGATATCAAGGTCTTTTACTGTGCAACAAAATTTAAAATTATAAAAAAACCCTTTCATTAGTTATTTTTTCCATTCCAGGATAAATAAGTTATTTAACTATACATTTTTCTATGAAAATATAAAAGTAATCCCTAGTAGAAGCTAAAAATTTATTTTTTTAAGGGCAATGATGTAAATTTATTGAACAATTTAAACATAAAATATCCATCTTGCCCTAATTAATTTTAGAACACCAAAATTATCTCAGTACAGGTTTTTTTAAGACCAAGAAAAAGAAAATTCTATTACTGTTTACAGTTGTGTCTAAGTGAATTATGTTTGGATAAACAATGTTTTCTCTTTCTCTTTTTTTTTTTTTTAATTCTAATATCTATGTTTCTATTTATTTATTTTTTTACATAAATGACATAAATAATTCTTAACAATCTAGATGGCCCATTAAAATTTTCCATCACATCCCAGTCCAGAACCCTAAGGCCATAGGCCGAATGCAAAACCATAAAATACGCCCGTCCCAACTCCTTGTCAACTTCAATTTCTCTAAACCCAAAATAAAAAAATCTCTCCTTCACAGTCACTCCACAAGCTACCAAAACCAAACCCCAATCCCCCCTCCCTCCCCCCTCCCCCCCTTAGATTCCATCCTTCCTCACTGGGCTAATCGGTACGGTTATCTCTTCCTGTAATCAATATCTTACTTAACATCTTCACATTCGAATCTTATTAGGCCTCAGGGTTTATGGTTTTATTAGCAGCACCGTTTTTTTTGTTTATTTCATTTTAACAATTTTGATTGGTGTTCGTCGTTTGTTTGGCAGTTTACTATACTTTATGCTTCCTATAAAGCGACCTGTTGAAGCAGTGCTGGTTGAAG
>Ga0325414_1007794_pt1 | contig 11330 bp, 12 predicted proteins | sample PopdelMetagenome_8_FD_206183 | JGI IMG/M metagenome (GOLD analysis project Ga0325414, IMG submission 206183) | Populus deltoides microbial communities from Bellville, Georgia, United States - Leaf-PdKOR-R3 | ecosystem: Host-associated > Plants > Phyllosphere > Phylloplane/Leaf | place: USA...
AATTTCAATGTTGAATGATAAAATTAAAACAAAGATAAAAAAAACAGCTTGAGTCAACTCAGGTTAATTCGTCAAATTCATGACTCAGGTAATGAGATCGAGATAACTTTATAGAAAGAAAAATATATAAAAAAATTATGAAGCTTAATCCCAAATCAATCAAATGTGAAGGATGAAATTAAAAAAAATAGACTAAAAAATAACAAAAAAATGACTTGAGTTAACATTCCAAATTCATAAATCGGGTAATGAGATCAGGATAACTTTGTAGAAAGTTTATAAAAAATAATCCTAGTCAACCCAGATTGATCTGTCAAACTCGCAACCAAGATTATGAGACTGTAATAAACCAATTGAAAGCAAATTAAAATAAATTATGAACCCTGATTTTAAATTTACTCATTTTGAAGGTTGAAATTGAAAAAAAAAATCAATATAAAAATATAATAAAACAACATGAGTTTATCCGGGTTATTTGCAAAACACATTACTCGAATCATAAGACTAAGACAATATAAAAAAGCAAATCAGAATAAATTATAATTCATAATCAACCCAATATTGAATGATAAAATTGAAAAAAATACCAATTAAAAAAAACTGAAGTCAATTGAGTTACCTTGTCAAACTTGCTTCTTGGGGCCTGAGATCGCGATAATTTCATAAAAAGTAAATTAAAATAAATCATAAAGTCTAATTTTCAATTAACACAATATTAAAAGATAAAATCTAATTAATAAAATTAAAAAAATATATTATTTTAAAAAAATCAAATCAATCAGTCAAACCTATACCTCAACAAGAAGATAAAACCCACATCATGATTGTTGGTCCCCTTGTGTTGATCTCAAGGACTACAAAATCAAATATGAGGCAGAATAAGGTTAGTAAATGAAGTAACAGTTTAGGCAATTGGTTAGGTGCTTAGTTGGTATGCTATGGTCCCCTGGCTAACTGCGAGGAAAATTTTTGTAGCAAGTATGCTATATACTGGAGAGATATAAATACAAAGAAAATAGAGAATTAAAGAGTTTAGTCCAAGTTTGGTTGGAAATTTCAGGTACAGACAAATTTAAGGTACAGACGGCGTGTTTTAATTAGAAGTTCTCTCACAACGTTGTTGCTGTCGCACAAGAAGTTGTTCAAAAAGCTTACAGATGTCAAAATCTCCAATTTAGAAAATGCAGTCTCTTGTGTCCGTGTTTTTCATGTTCCTAAGGCTTTGTCTTGATCCATGACAAAAATGATGGCGGCACGGTCATTTTTCACTTTGAAACGTAACCTTATTGGAAATCAAATCAAAATTCGCATAGCTTTTAATAAAATAATATAAAAAAATTTCTGATTAATTCATCCTAATAAATCGCAATCATTTCTATATATATATATATATATATATATATATATGGAGAAAAACCATAGAATGAAGGGGAAATCTTAACCACGTTCTCTCCTTAAATTTTATTTTTCTCTTTCCACATTTTATATAAAATACAAAATGGAGTATTCAAATGCATTTTCCCATTGAAGAGTCACGTGAGATAAAAAGCTGCTAAATAGATTGCTATATATATTTTTGAAATCAAAATAAGTCCGGCCTGACGGGTTGATCTGGAGTTGAAATCGGATCGAATTAAAAAAATAAGAGAAGAAATTACTCGGCGTGATCTGACAAGATCCTATCAAAAATTTTATTATGACTTGTTAATTTTTATTTTTTTATTAAAATAATATCATTTTAATTGTTAAAAAATTAATTTAGATAATTAAGTGATCCGGTGAAAACCTGTATCCGGGACTTGGATACTGAAGGTGTTCGTAAATTGGCAATGCCGCTTGTCTCTGGCAGAGTGAATTAAGATTATTATTATCATCCCCGATGGCTATATGCAGTATAAAATGTCAAAATCAATGACTCCGTAGATTCTCTCCCTTTGAGTTTGACCACTAGCTACTCGTCGTTTATTCCAATCCTACACTGTAATTAATTAACTAACTACTTAATTAATAAACAATTAAGGCCTCCATTAATAACTTCATTGCACCTCACCCTCCTTCAGTCCACGACTCAAACCAAACCAAACCAAACACTCATTTGAACTGAACATGGAGAATCAACCAGCAACGTTAATCGATCCAAAAAGCGGCTTCTGCTCAAAGACCTACACCTATCACTCCCTCAGACCTCACCTCCAACTCCCTCCGACCACCACTCCTGTTTCCGCCACCGAATACGCCATCTCTCTCCTCCTACATTCCTCCCCTTCACCGCCACAAACCACCGCTCTCCTCGACGCTGTCACTGGCCGCCGCATTTCCTTCCCTGAACTCATTCACTTTACCGAAACCCTAGCCTCCTCTCTTCTCAACCGTTTTCGCCTCAAAAAAGGCGACACCGCGTTTATTCTCTCTCCAAACTCTATCCACATTCCGATCCTCTACCTCACTCTCTTCTCTCTCGGCGTTGTTATCTCCCCTTCAAATCCGCTTTCCTCTGAACAGGAGATTCTCCACCAAACCAACCTCTCTAAACCTGTCATCGCTTTTGTCACGTCACAGACTGCTCACAAAATCCCTTACTCGGTTAAGAAAACGATCCTCCTCGACTCGCCAGAGTTTGAATCGCTTATGACGAGTCAGACTCAAGGCACAGTTAATGGATTGGAACGAGTAAGGGTTTATCAATCGGACCCGGCAGCGATTCTCTACTCCTCGGGGACAACAGGGAGATTCAAAGGAGTGTTGCTGACACACCGGAACTTCATATCCATGCTGGCTGCTACTATTGCGACTCGTGGCGTGAAGAATAAGATCACTGCTGTCACTTTGTGTACGGTGCCATACTTCCACGCGTACGGTTTTGTATACTGTTTAAGATTGGCAGCGATGGGCAACACGCTGGTGTCCATGGGGAGGTTTGATTTAAGTGCGATGCTGAGTGCGATTCAAGACTATAGGGTGAGCCACGTGGCAGTGGCACCACCGGTGGTGGTGGCGATGGTTAAAAATGTTGGAGCAATGGATGGCTATGATTTGAGCTCTCTTGAAGTGGTGGCATGTGGGGGAGCTCCTCTAAGGAAAAGTGTCCTTGAGCTGTTCAAGGAAAGGTTTCCCAATGTGCATATTGCCCAGGTTATTATTATTGTTAATATTTTATTTGAATTTTGAATAGTATATATGCATGAAGAATTGAGATTGGATAATTAATGACTTAATGAACACCATTTTTGTAATATTGCTGTTGATTTTTATTTTTATTTTTATTTTGTTAAGAGCTTATTGGAGCAGTAGTTTATGCTGATGCTGATGATGTTAATTGTTGATTAACCTTAATGACATGAAGGGATATGGGCTGACAGAAACAACGGCCCGAATATTTGCAACAGTAGGGCCTAAAGAAAGTGAAGTCATTGGAGCAACAGGAAAGCTTATATCAAATTGCCAGGCAAAGATTGTTGATCCAGACACTGGTGTCTCTCTTCCCCCTTTCAGTCCCGGGGAGCTTTGGGTTAGAGGAGACACTATTATGAAAGGTAATCGTTCGTCTTCCTCATGACATTCGTTTTAGTGCATTAGATGTACAGAGCACCAATGTTAAGTCTATTTTGTCGTGATGGATGAAATTGCGAGAGATCAGGCCTGGTCGACTAGGATGTAGTTTTCACCTTGGTTTGCATGAATTTGCATCATTCTAGCGTAGGTTACATTGGCGATGACAAAGCAACTGCTGCAACTTTGTATTCCGGAGGATGGTTGAGAACTGGGGACCTTTGTTATATCGACAATGAAGGCTTCTTGTTTTTCGTGGATCGTATCAAGGAACTGATCAAATGCAAAGGCTACCAGGTTTATACCTCTGTCTTTGCTGCTGGGCTCATTACTATTACTACTGCACATGAAATTCAGACGTCAAATGATAAATTTAAGTGTTTTTTTTGTCTCTATAACTCGCATAACTTTGATCAATAGTTGTATGCTGCATGTGCAAATTTTTGATTGCATCAGGTTGCCCCAGCAGAACTTGAGCATCTGCTCCAATCGAATCCAGATATCATTGAGGCAGCTGTAATCCCGTAAGCCATTCATTTTTATCACCACCACAATGTTCAAGGTTTACAGTTTACCTTATGAAATTCATTTTTGTGCTAGGGCTGTTTTAAGTTTCATCTTGTACATTGCAGGATTCCTGATGAGGAAGCAGGTCAAGTGCCTGTGGCCTTTGTGGTAAGACAAAATGGAAGCATTATTGACGAATCAAAAATCAAGGATTTTGTTGCCAGACAGGTACTCGCTAAAATCTCATACACGATGATGATACCAGAAGAATTAAAAACCCTGTTTCATGTTTTATCTTTCATCCGATCTTCCAAATAATTTTGTTGCAGGTTGCACCATACAAGAGATTACGACGAGTGATGTTCATTGAATCATTACCTAGGAATGCCACCGGTAAGGTGCTGAAAAGGGAACTAATCAATCTTGCGTTATCGAATGCCACCCCTAAGCTGTAAATTTCATTATGTAATTGATGAACCTTGCAATTATATCAAGGATCATTGTGCTGGTTTTGAAAAGTTATGGATTGAAGTGTTACCATCTTAAAGTCTAAAAAGCTCCAATTATCCAAAAATACCTAGCCTATTCCGCACATAATCGCCTACTAATTTACATACAAACAACTCTGATGAAATCCTTGTACAGATAATTGTGTATTCGTACCATCACCAAGCCCTCAGCATGCATGGAACTTCCATTTTTAATTGACCATCGCACATCTAAAATCATTGATACCACACATACATATTGGTCCTCAAACTTTAAATATGAATCCCATAAGCTTCTAATTCGTTGATTTTACGTCATATCCTATGTTTGCAAAGCTCTAAATATGGATCGATAGAAATTGCTTCCATGCTTGACATTTTATTACAGACGCTAACTAAACAAGCTCTTCGAGAAAGAAAATGGTATTTGCTAAGCCAAGGCTATAATGACTTCAAACCAGGCTAACCTTTTAGATAGAAATGCTATTGGGGATTCCTCGACCCGTTACTCCAGGGCCTGAAGTGGGAAGGAGCAGTTCATATGGTGGAACACCTGCACCACTTCTGTTCTTAAGGCGGACATCCTTATTTCTTAAATGTATTATCCCTTCTATCTCCTCCAAGCGAGCAGAAAATCTGTTGAACAACTCTACTATGTCATGATCATTTATCCAATGGCTGTGCAAATGGCTCACCTGACCCAAGTACTCTTCATCTGGGGAGTGCGTAGAAAGAGTGTCCTGTGTAGCCATTACTTTGGTGGCTTGAAGTTGAGTTGGCAAAGAAGACAGGAAAGTGAGCTGAGGATTTCGGATGAACTTTTCGTAATCATGCTCATTTTCTAGTGGGATGAGTTTTCGCATGAGGGTAGGACGATTAGGCACGTACCCTCCGAAGGGGTACTGCCCAAAGTTTATAGCAGCATGCTGCCCTGATGCAATCCAGATGATTGTTGTAAGTATGCCAGATAAATCTTCTTTGGTGTTGAGTTTAGGCCACCATGGCTCGTTCCTCTTGTCAAAATGACCTTTATTTTTTATCTCATCCCACCAGGCTTGGAGCTCAATATCAGACTTGACAAAGTTAGGCTCAGAGTAGAAGTGATCAACATAAGATTCTACATATTCTTTTGTGGCTGACCAAATGAGGAGCCCGTCTGAAGCATAGGGGTAGTCTTCTATCACAAGTCTCACACCACAAGGCATTGAAGGATCCTCCACTGCCATTCCCCTGAAAGTTTCATCACAAGTAACATCTTTTTGATCATATATTCTACAAGAAAGCTAGCAATAAGATTACAGCAAGTGATGTTTAGAAACAGTAATACACTAAATGCATGAAAAAACAAAAGGGTTTATGAAATTAAAATGCATTACAGTTTTACCTGCGAACAAGATCTGCTGGCAATGCCTCCATGTCAAACCGCCACATATTCTGGTAAGCTGCAGAGCTAATCTCCATGGAATACTTTCCAGGACTGTAACAAGTCTCAATTATTCCTTCTCCATTTATTAAGCTTTGCCGTGCAATTGCATTAATTTCAAGAGTATAGCGCATATGAGGATGGAGCAATTTGTAAATGGGGTGCATTGCACTAAGCTGTCTGTGAGTTGCAATTATGTAAGTCTCCATGCAAGCATGAGTTCTCAACCTGAGAATTCAAAAAAACACAGGTAAGAGATGCGCATGCCTTGATTTTTAAAATTTCATCAAGTACAATCCATTCTTCTACCAGTGATTTACTAGCTGATGGACACCAGCATCATTTGAGCAGACATGAGCTTTGGCTAGTTTCCAAATCCAATGTGTTGTGGCATCATGCCCATGAGTGTAAACACGTTTTTCTCCAGGTGAAGAGGGTGATTGAGGAAGTGAAAGCTCAATAGCTATTGGCCTTAGCATATTAGCTCGGTCATGAAAGAAAACAGTCCTTGATGCATAAGCTTTTCTCCCTGGCAAGGAGTTCATCTTCTCCATAAATGGCAAAAGCATATCATGGTGATCGAGTATAAATAACCTATTCTCTTCAGTTGCCTGTATCATTAAGTATCAGAAACCAGAATTAGAGGAATCCAGTTTTTCAGCACAAACAGGTTTCAATTTTTTTTTTTTTTTAATTTTGTGGAATTTCAACCAGAAAAAAGAAGATGAAAATCAAAGGCATGAATCACCACATGTTTATTCTTTCTCCAGATTCAGAACAATGGAAACAGTTTTCTGTGAATGTAGTAGGAAGGCATCGAATAATGCATGATACAGGTACCTTTTCCACACTCATTCCATTAAGTTCTTGCTCTATTAATCTCTTTGTGAGTGCTGATTCCGGAGGGCCATAAACAGCAGGATCCAGTTTGCTGAGAATTGGAAATTCCTGTAAAATTCAAACAGCTTACAGAATAAGGGACATGGCAAAAAAAATTCAACCTGTAAAAAGTGACAAGTTGCGTGTGATTTGAAATACCACCTTTAAAATCTCAATGTTCACTGGATTGACCCCAGCCAAAGTCTGGCGTGCAAACTCACTGTCACGCAACCATGCAAATCTATCTCCTGAGCAGATATAACAGACAAGGTGAAAAAGAGAAGGATAGAATTGACTTGAGACTACAAAGTGCTTTTCAGATGTAATTCTAAGATAACAGCCTAATCGCTGCGGTATAAAAAAAAAGCATGCAGAAAAGACGGAGGAAGAAAAAGAGCTTACGTTTTATAACAATTGGGGTTTCATATTTCAGCAGCCTTTCACCAGCGCTAAGAACCTGTTTCATAAGATTTCCCAAAAAGGGATTCTGAGCTATTTCATTTAGCTCGTCAGATTTCAAAACAAAACCATCATTATATAGCTTATCAATATCGGAGAAGCACGTGAAGGGAATGTCTGAACTAGACAATGCTGCAGAAATTGCTGGAATAAGATTGTGAAGCAGAGCTTTCAACCTTCCAGTAGAGAACGTGTTTTGCTTGATCTCCTCGAAAGTTTCATCCCTAGGCACATACACTGGATGTGGCTTTTCAACTCGAGTTTCACAATTCGGATCTAAATCAATTCATTCAAGGCAATGCATAACCAATCAGAATAGCATTGAAAAAATGTCAGGAAGTTGTTCGAATGAAATTCTCAGGCGAACATTATACCTTTCTTGGTTGGAGATCTACCAGTTCTACAGCGCCTAGGATAAGGCCACTTCTCACAGCCCAGGGCCGGTCTAGCAAGTTCTTCATCCTTGTCAGGATTACCCAAATCATTATAAAGAGCATAATCATAAATTCTATCATGAGGCTTTCTCTTGCCCTTTCCATTACCACGAAGGCTAAGCAAGTCCTCACGCCGTAGATCTTTAATACCAGGTGGTGTTTGTGATGGTAGATATGCCTGTACACAACAACGTGCACATCGCGTAAGCAGAATGAAACACAAAAATTTAGTAGAGAGAAAAAAAACCCTGGTAAACAACACTCACTTGATTTCTGAAGATAATTCTGTCATCAGGGTTATCTTTGCACGAATGAATCCATGTATTTGCAGGGAAGAAAATGGGACCTTCATCAAAACCATGAACTACAATCTCCATCAAGTATAGCTCCTTGCCATGAAGATTGGAAACAAGAATTGCTCCAGGATTCCCAAAATCGAAGGGAACAGTAAAATCAGCTGCATATTCAAAGATATGCTCGTTATTTGATGGCTTTGGTAACCACCCCCTCACAAATGCCCTTACACTCTTCCCTGAATTGGTTTCTGCAAGAACAACAAAGCCATAAACACTCAGAAAGTTAAAAACATGACATGTTATAACATGGTCATAAATCCTTGTATACCCAAATCCAATAAACAAAGAAAAAAAACAGATCATGATCTGTCCTTTAGTTACACAGACCGGCTTTTTTGCTTTGTCTAACCATATGAATAAAAAAAATAAAGAAAGAAGCTTTGATCACTATTCACTAAAAATAAGTAACAACCACTCAGCATTAAAAAAATCCCAAAAACAGTACTTCAACTCAAGACCTGTAGCGATGTAATGAAACTGCAAAGCAAAGTTTGAAATGCACCCCAGAATCCCACATCTCATGTACTTGCATTTCAAAAATATCCAAGCTTTTAACTTTTTAGCACACAAATAACATTAAAACAAGCAAAAAAAAAAAAAAGAGTTCTTTCAAGTCATAGAATATGTACTACCAATTACCAGGATCAATCTCCTCACTGACAAGTTGAATCGAGATCCCTCTACCAATCCCATTAATGAAATATTCCCATTGATCCTCAATCTTTTCATTGATCTTCTCTTTCATCTTCTTTCTTATAGTGATCACTGCCCTCACATCTATCCCTCCTCTCCCTAATTTATCACTAGTACTCGATAACACAGTTCCATTGACTTCTTTATTATCAGTTTCCTTATTAGGTTGCTCCAGAGCCTTGTCATCATTGCTTATCACTGCCCGGATGGAACCGGGCGTACAAATGACCTTTGATCCAGATGGAACCCGGGTTTGCCAGAAAAACCCATGTTTCCAGGTCCTGGATGCCGCTGTAGATCGCCGGAAAGTGAGCTCTGGTTTGAAAGGAGAATATACCTGTTTCACTGCATACATAGTGATGAAAAGAAAGTTGACAGACAACTACTAAGGCAAAAAAATGATGTTGCTTGGTGCTGGAAGAACCGATGGAGCTGCCCTGCCTGAGACAGGGAGGGAGGGAGAGATTTCTGCCTGTATAAACTGCGTGGACTGAGTAAGTGTCCGAGTGAGAGAGCCAGTCTATAATTATAAGGTCTTCTATGTCATCATTAATAATGTTTGTGAAGATGAAGTTGAGTTGCACACTCTCAGACTCAGTTAATTGAGCGTGGAGACACGTGCCAATGATGTAGCTGGAGTGTGAGAGGCTTCCAAGTCAATTTTTTAAAAGGGACTTTACAAGCAGAACAAATAATATAATTCTGCAGGATCTCAGGACTTGCTATATTTTTTAATCATATAAAATATATACATGTAGCCACATGTTTTTTTAGATTAAAAAAAATTCTAAATATAAATAAAAAATTTATATATACATGTCCTTGAATAAATTAAAAATTACATGTGTTAAATAAAAATTAGAAAAATTAATTTACATGTGATAAAGATAAAATATTTATTTGATTATATTTATTAAATTTATTTTTTAAAGTAAGTCTTTTATTCAACCATATAATAATAGCAATAGATATTCACATTAATCAATTAAATAAAAAAAAGGAAAAAAATATAATGCAACACTACATATATTAAAAAAATTATCTGAAAATAAATATTTTTTTATTTTGAAGAATAAATTTCATTTATATATAATAAAAAATATAGATGAATAAGAATAATATATTCAAAAATTAAATACACACAAAATAATTAAAGAAATTTCCTGTCAAAAAAAGTTAAACAAAAAAAAATTCAAAGATGAGAAATATTTTAAAAATTATTTTAAAAAATATATATTAAAAAAGAAAAGGAAAGAAAAATTGTGAGGATTGTTATTTTTGTTTTCTTTCTTCCTTCTATATATATATATATATATATATATATATATATATATTAACACACACACATCGATTTCCAGGCTCCATTATTAAACCGTAACCTCGTTTCGTTGGTCGACTCAGTACTTGATCGCCCGACTCCTAACCCAAGCCAAGTTGTGAAAAAAGTTCATTCAAAGTTAATCCGATTATCTGATAAATTAATTTACAATTATTATTATAACCTTGGTGACCTGAAATCTTTCTGGGTTTCAACCTCCTAGACTTGAAGTTGTAATTTATCTAGTCAAATTTGAGAGATACCCCTCAACTCGAAATCCAAGTAACCTAGCATAACCCGAATGAAATCTAGATTTTTTTAAATATTTTTATTTTTAATAAATATTAAAAATTCAAAATTAATTTATGAATACTTTGCTTCATATTTTTTTTATAACATATATTTATATAAATTGTTTCTTAATTTTTAACGTGGAATAATTATATTATATTTCATGTCTCACATTTTATTTTTTTATAGTCTATACCCACATGCATTGTTTCAAAACTTTTTATGTGAGATATTAAAACCTCAAATATAATTTGTTTTTTATTTTCCCGGGTTTAATTGGGTCAACCCTTGTGATCCTGAACATGGCCAGTCAACCCTTAGGCCAATTTTAATAATTATGACTAACAGCCTACACCCACATGCATTCTTTCAAAATATTTTTATGTGAGATATTAGAACCTCAAATATATTTTTTTATTTTATTTTATCGGTTTTAACAAGGTCAATCCTTCCAGTCAATTCTTAGGCTAATTTTAATAATAAAAACAATTTGATTTTAAAAACCTCTTTTAAAATAATGTTGTTTTAACATTTTAAAAAGATAAAAAACTTTTAAAATAATATTATCTTAATCTTTAAAAAAATCAAAATAATATTATTATCAGCTCAAATTATCCTATCCAATTGATCCATGACCCGGGCTAGAGTTAATGACTTTATTTTTAGATAATCGGTGACCGAGATAGGTACATATTTTGTGACACCCCAAGTAACTATACTCGAGCGAAGCAATGTATGGCATTCAAACTATATTTTAAAACCTGATTAACACGAATTAAATATAGAGCACGATGTGCTATTATATACTTAAAAACACCAAGCTTCTCAAATTAGCGACGGTGGAAGATGATTGGTCTCCTACCCTCCTCTTCAAGTAATCAACAGCGCGTAGGTGTGCTCGTCCCAACACTTGCTTCACACTTCCACGTCAAC
>Ga0325414_1007795_pt1 | contig 11329 bp, 6 predicted proteins | sample PopdelMetagenome_8_FD_206183 | JGI IMG/M metagenome (GOLD analysis project Ga0325414, IMG submission 206183) | Populus deltoides microbial communities from Bellville, Georgia, United States - Leaf-PdKOR-R3 | ecosystem: Host-associated > Plants > Phyllosphere > Phylloplane/Leaf | place: USA...
AGACACTTGCTAAATTACATAAATAAGGACAAACCCAGATTAATTGGATGAGTAATTTTAAAATTTTTATTTTTAAAAATATATATATTTTAAAATATAATATTTCAAGGGAAGTTTTGGAATAAAATTATAATTTTGTCAACTTAGATAAAAAAAAATTGATTAAATAAGGACATAATATATACAATTAAAAAATATAGGGATATACTAGATACTCACCAAATAATATAAGGACAAATTCCAGCTAAATACCCTCTAACTTTATTATGCAGAGAATTTCACTAGAGCAAGCCGGTCTACTTCAGGTGCACTCAAAAAAGAAAATCCAGGCACCGATTTTTTCTCTCTAGTGATTGAGGTTTTTTCGTTTTTGGTTAATTTTGCTTTGAATTTAAGGATTTTCGTGCAGAGATCTTGTGAGATGGTTCTTGTAGCTGTTCAAATTTTGAGCTCAAGGAAGTGTGGATTAGGTCTGTTTGGTTGCTAGCAAAATTCGGTGCAGAATCTCCAGGTTCTTCTCTATGTGTCTTGCTAGGTTTTGTGTTTGCGTAGTCTTTAGGTTAATCTAATTTTTCTGTTTTAGGAAATTAAGGCAAAGAATATCTGTCAAGCTTCGTTTTTTCCTGTAACAAGTTGTGATGCATTGAATTTTAAGCAACGATTCTATCCTTGCAGAAAGGAGTCGTGATCGGTTGTTTTATTGAAGAGACATGGCGCAGCAGAGTAATTGGGAAGCAGATAAGATGTATGTGATGGTTTATAAGTATTTATTTTCTAGCATTTGTTTTTTGTTTTTTTTTGCTGATATCTGTTATTTTGTTGGTATAGGCTTGATGTATATATTCATGATTATTTGCTGAAGAGAAAATTGCATAATTCTGCGAAAGCTTTTATGGCGGAAGGGAAGGTTGCCACTGATCCAGTAGGTAATGTTGTTTAGCTAATTAATTGCAGTAATTTTAACAAATTGTTGATACTTTATATACCCTCAAAAGAACAATATGCTGTTTTGTTGTTGACTGATTCTTATTTTGTTTTTAAAATGCAAAAATTGCACCGCGCGGTTTGTGCTATGGCTGTTGTATTTGCGTAATTTATCTTGCTCTGCCGGTTGTTTGAACTTCTTGTAACTTGAAGTAGACTGAACGGTATGCTTAAGCAGAGGTTGTACAAGGTATTTGAGTGTTTTTTTTTTGTAGCAATTGATGCACCTGGAGGATTTCTGTTTGAATGGTGGTCTGTCTTCTGGGATATTTTTATAGCAAGGACCAATGAAAAACATTCTGACGCTGCTGCGGCATATATAGAGGTGCCTTCATGTTGTTCAAGTTAGAGTAATTTGAATGGTTTTTTTTGAAGGGTGGGGAAGATATAACAACTAACCTGAATAGAACTTTCCATCAAAAACAGGCACAACAAAGTAAGACAAGGGAGCAACAACAGATGCAATTGCAACTCATGCAGCGTCACAATGCTCAGATGCAGCGAAGGGATCCTAGTCATCCAGCTCTTTCTAGTTCTCTAAATGCTATGAACCCTGAAGGGATGATGGGGCAGCCATCAGCCAGTGTATTGGCTATGAAAATGTATGAAGAACGTATGAAACACCCTCACTCTATGGACTCTGAGACATCACCAGCTCTAATTGACGCCAATAGGCTGTCCCTGCTTAAATCACCAACTGTTCAACAAGGGTAAATGTCCTTCTATTTTTAAATGCGAATTTCATCTCTAATTTTACAATCACTCGACAAGGTTCAGGTGGGTAATGGATTTCTCTTGTCCTTGCTGATTCAGCCAGCTAGCACAGGGTAATTCTGGGAACATGTCGGCTTTGCAGCAAATCCAGGCTCGAACTCCACTGATAACTGTAATTGCTTGGACTTGACCCTTCACTTACATTTTTGCTACTCAAATTTCTTGTTCCTTTCAAGTATTTCCATTCTACCATGCATTACCTGTTAACATGTTGAATTTTCAGGACATCAAAAGTGAGATTAATTTGGGCCCAACTCAGAAAAGTTTGCCTATGGATCCCTCATCCATCTATGGACAAGCAATTTTGCAATCAACGTCTGGTCTAGGTGGAGCAGGTAATTTCAAGAAGAGATTTTCATATAAAACTTTTGTCCTTGTTATTGCAAGTACAATTCACGTTTGCATTCATGTTTTTTTCTTTTGCCAATTATCTTTCATCTCATCATATTGTAAGCTTCTGGGGCATGGTGGAGTGAACTTAAGACCTATATGGCTAGAAATTGAAGATGCTTCACAACATGCCTAATTTGAAATGTCTCAGGATCTCTAGAAACATTGGATGTAGAAGCTTAAATGTTTAATTTATTTGTTTTAACACATGAAATATCATACCTTCCTTCAGGTGTGCAAGCTTGGTAAAACTCTTATTGTGTGTCCCCTTGTGGGCCTAGATTGAATAATGCTTACCAGTTTGACAAATAGATGGGAGCGGACCACACCTACTGTGCTATCATAGCACCCTACCCAAAAACAAATTAAAGAAAGAAAGAAAAAAAAAATGTCCTGAAATACATGTTGAATAAGTTATGTTCTCTGATAAAGGTCATTCAAAACTTTAGATGAAATAACTATTGAGCAAACTGGAAAGATTGCTATTGCATTACTTAAAATGGATTGCCTTTACTTCCTTTACTCAGGACTAAATCAAGGTGTTACTGGTCTTCCTCCATTGAAGGGCTGGCCACTAACTGTAAGTTTTCTTTTGTTTTCCTGTGCTGGATATTCAATTCATCCTTTTATTTGTGTATGTATTTCTGGGTCCTGGAACTTATAGCACACCAAATCCTACAGGGAATCGAGCATTTACGGCCAAGTTTGGGTGGACAAATGCAGAAGCCTAATCTGCAGACTCAAAATCAGTTTCTTTTGGCTTCACAACAACAGCAGGTCTTGGCACAGGCTCAAGCACAAAGCAACCTTGGAAATTCAGCTAACTATGGAGACTTGGATCCACGAAGGCTAAGTCAGTTGCCTAGAAGTAGCTTGAATGCAAAAGATGGCCAATCCACGAGAAATGATGGGTCTATATGTTCTCCAGTTCAATCAAGTTCACCAAAGGTTTAAATGTCTTCTAAGATGAGGAGACTGTCCAACAAAAATAATCCTTCTCCCGATGTTAAATATATCAAATAAAACTCAGCCATTGAATGTATATCCTGCTTTATTTCAGAAGATGATGCTTTTGAAACTTATGAAAACATGGTTTTGATATTCTAAGGTCTCAAAAGGAGAGGTCTCTCTGATTTCTCTCTCTCTCTCTTTGGGTGCTGTGCAAATGTTTGACTGTGGAACTGTATGCAAAAAATGTGTTGCTATGGATATTTTTTGTATAATCATGCCAGCATAGTGAGTCTGAGTCTTACAAAGATGTCCTTTTGAATTTCCGCTCCATTTAGATGTATCCTAAAATATTTTATATAACTGTAATCGACCCTCACAACCCTTTTTCCTAACAACAGTGATTCAAGACTCATTAATCTCCTGTCAGTTCTAAATACCTTCCTATTGTCTCTTGTCCTAACAACAGTGATTCAAGACTCGTTAATCTTCTGTCATTTCTAATACCTTACCATTGTGTATTTGCTGGTGTTCTGACAGATGAAGATGACCCAGATGCAGCACCTTTCGTCTCAACAGCAGGACCAATTGCAGCAGCAGCAGCAGGTTGTAGTTGTTCAGAATTAGTTACAAAGCTCCCTGTATCATCAAATTTATAACTATAAGTGCTATTTATAACTGTACAATACCTCCTTCAATTATATGCTTTTCTAACCATTGAAGTTTGTATTATCTTATTTATAGTCTAATTGCTGGCTGCAGACTAACAGGAAAAGGAAGCAACACTCCTCTTCTGGACCTGCTAACAGCACCTGTACAGGAAATACAGTGGGCCCATCACCCAACTCTCCTCCATCAACTCATACCCCTGGTGATGGAATGCCAACAACCAGTAGTTTTCAGCATGCTAAAAGTGTGCCAAAAAGCTTGATGATGTATGGTCCAGAAGGGACTGGAAGTCTTGCATCATCTTCCAATATACTGGTATATATTTTTACATTTCACAGCTAATAATTAGGGAAATATGCAGCAGACGCGTATTCAGCATTGGTATCTTCATTATGAGCTCAAAGTTTCTACTATTTTAACAATGAATGAGATGCCTCATAGTGGTGTAGTGTATCAACATTATATACTGGTAGGTTTACAATGGTGGCAATGTGGGCACCTACCAAAATTAAGGGTAGGCTTACACATAAGAGAAGATTTTTTTTTTTGGGTGAAAAGGAAGGATTACAAGAGAAGATCGCCCCCCAAAGTTTTTTTTTCAAGAAAATTCATAACAGCCCTTAATAGTCCTAGGACTTTCCCCTTTTTTCTTGTCATGGATCCCTCCTTGTCATATGTCCTAAAGAATAGCTTTGTTTAGAATAATTATTTATGAAATAATCATTTAAATGGAATATTTTGTGTTTTTCAATTCAGTTTTGAAATGATAACTTTGTTTAAATCCAGTAATACATATTAGAGTAACACTATTTTGTGGAAAAATGCCTATTGAAATAGTGTTTTATTTTTGCACCCCTAACCAAGAACCCTAGCTCCACACTGCCCCTGTCAATCCCCTAACAAAGTAATGGAAGTAAAAGTCTAAATTTGGAAGTCTATCCCAATTAACATGCCTTGTCCTTGCTGTACTCTACTCTGAATTTGTTGTCCACAAACTCCTTGAAATGTGAGTGGGGTTAACCAATTTATGAAACTAGCCTTGGTACATTCGATGGGAGCCGTAATTAACCATTAATTAGGTGTATTGTCTCATGATAAAAAAGAAAAAAGGAGATCACCATAATGGTAAGCAAAAATATATCTAAATATGACTACTACCATAGTAAGTTAAATTTGTAAATCATGGAATTATTAACTGAAACATAAAAAATTAGCTTTAATCATTACTTGAGAGATAGCTGCTTTTTTTCCCAGTAAATGATGTCTTCAATTTTTTTTCCTTGTTATTTCTTTCTTTTATGTTTTCTTAGTAAATAGGAGGACAAATACCATTCGCATGCTTTCATTGTAAAAGCATGTGTGTGTGTGTGAGAGAGAGAGAGATCTAAACCCAATTTTATTTAGTTAAAATTAATAGAAATAAGTAATTATCTGATATTATAAGTGATTTTGATAATTAGTTCAGAATATATTTATAAAAGTATAATTTTTCACAAGGAATAATTAAATAGTAATCTGTGTGAAAGAAAAGTTAATGATTTTTGTGAATTTCTTTATGTTATTTTCATTAATGTGAAATACTTATCGATTTTTGTGACATTATTTTCCTTTACATGAAATCACTGTATTGAATTTGACTCCCCTGAAAATAAATTCTGGATCAAAATGGCACTGTTAGATTTAGTTTCCAGTCAACGTAGTTGTTAAGAAACAGTACCCTTCAGTAATGTACACCACCATGAATCTCAGGAGTTGTATAAACTAAAATGTGACGATGCATTTGAGGAAGTCATTTCTTGGTGCAGGAAGACATGGATCGTTTTGGAGATATTGCTGCTCTAGATGATAGTATGGAACAGTTTCTTGCACCCGATGGAGATGGAAGGGACTTGTATGGAACAGTAAAGCAAAGTCTCAGTGAGAACCAAAAGGAGTCTTCTAAAGGTCGGCTGCTTATGGACATCTTTACATCTTTCCTGAGTTGAGAATGACTGGTTTCTTATTTCATTGTTGGCCACTTTCTTCATGTCAGGTTTTACTTTTGGTGAGGTTGGCTGCATACGGACAAGAAATAGCAAGGTCACTTGCTGTCATTTTTCTTCAGATGGAAAGTTGCTGGCCAGTGCTGGACATGACAAGAAGGTATGGTGCATGTTACTGTTAATAATAAATCCATATTTGAGAAAGCTATTTACTGGATGATGTTCTATCCCATTAGCATAAATATGGACATCTTTTCTTTATATTACCCAAAATAATGAATACTGAGATATGCTTACTTTGTGTTGCGCGTATCAGGTTGTCCTGTGGAACATGGATAACCTGCAAACAGAGAACACCACTGAAGAGCATAAATCAGTCATCACAGATGTTCGTTTTAGGCCAAATTCGTCTCAGTTGGCTACATCTTCAGTTGATAAATCTGTGCGATTATGGGATGCAAACAATGTGAGTATCTTTTCATCTTCTTGTGATTGGGATGTGCATCAAAGTCTGTAAGGTGCGGGGTGCAGCAATAATCTTTGTATTTCTATGGTTTCCATGTCTTGTTGTTTAAGCAATCTTACAATATATCTTATTGTTGAAAATGGTTTATTCATTTGAGTTTTCGTTGCAGCCGAGCTATTGTTTGCATGAGTATACAGGGCATAGTTCACCTATCATGTCTCTAGACTTCCACCCCAAGAAAACTGATCTTTTCTGTTTTAGTGACTATGACAACGAGATTCGTTATTGGAACATCAATCCATTCACAAGTGTTCGTGTCTCTAAGGTTCACTATATTTTTTAATATTCTTGGCTAAGTATTTCTTTCTTTCATTGTTAAGCTGCACTTGATTCTCTTTCAGTATAACCTTCCTACTAATGATTGAAAACAAATAAAAAAAACTTTCACTTAGGGAGGCAATGCACAAGTGAGATTTCAACCTAGAGTTGGACATCTACTAGCTGCAGCATCAGAAAAAGTGGTGACCATCTTTGATATCGAAACTGATAGGCAGATTCACTCATTCCAGGTATCGCACATAAAGAAATATGCTGTGGTTGGTAATTTAAAAGTCCACGCATTATTTTTCAAAAATAATTTCATTATTCAAGTACATAATTATCCACTCCTATTATTTCCAGGGGCATTCTGAAATGGTAAACTACATATGCTGGGATTCACGTGGAGATATTTTGGCTTCGGTTAGTCAGAACTTGGTGAAGATTTGGTCGATGACCTCAGGGGAGTGCATTCAAGAGCTCAGCTCCAATGGGAACCAGTTTCATTCTTGTGTTTTCCATCCAAGTTACTCCACTCTCTTGGTTATCGGAGGAATCTCAGTAAGTCGCATTCCTTTATAGAATCATACTACAGACAATAATGGATGAACCTTTCTGATGACTGGCTGTTGATTTTATTGTAGATATCACCTGCCATTCCATGGTTAAGACATTGGTTCATGGTAGTAGTGATGTTAGTACACAAATAGATGGTGACAATTCTTGTTGATATTTCCGCATCACACCAGCGAGGCTAATTTCAGGCCTTTTCTAAATGTTTCAGGAATGAGCCTGTAGTCCTTCCTCCTAACATTATATCTGAAACCAGTCCAGTGCTGAATTTCTTTATAGCTAGGGTTTTCCTTGTACATGAGATCAAACTCTACTTTTTCCAGCATCAGTATCTTTGCTACAATATCAATTACATTCCAAGCATAGCAATGAATTCAGCTTATCTTGTTCCTATCTTTGCCGGATTTCTTGACATACTGCAATTGTTTTTTCAAATGTGGCTGCAGTCGCTGGAGCTATGGAACATGGCCGAGAATAAGAGCATGACAATCCCGGGGCATGAGAACATAATCGCAGCCCTGGCGCAGTCACCTGTCACTGGGATGGTTGCTTCTGCAAGCCATGACAGCACTGTCAAGTTATGGAAATAAATCCAGAATGTGGCCGTATGGTGATCAGTTGGTGCTGCTCTCACTTACATGTAGATCCTAAAGCTAGCAGTCACATGGTGGTTAGATCACTTGTATAATTTTCTTCTTTTCAACTGCTACACAGCATATAAGTGTTGCTTATAGGATGGTTTTTTTCATCGTTAAAAGTAATAGAGCACGAAGCAAGTAATTGAGCTAGTAAACCTAAGAAAATAGTTCTAGGAAAAAAAAAATCCCGAGAAATGATTTATTCATAGCTTAATGAATACATAAATAGGTAGCGTCTGATTATAAATGAAGGTTTTCGAGTTTTGTCAGCCAGGAATAAAAAAAAAAAAGGCAAGTTGCTAGAAGTAAAATAATATACGTAAAGTGTTTATTTATTATTATTTTTTATCTTAAGATAGCGGTTCGTTATTATACCAGTATGAGAAGATTTCTAGGTTTTCTCGGCCAAATATAAAATGCAAGTTGCTAGAAGCAAAATAATACACGTAAAGTATTTATTTATTTTAAAATTCATGGTTCTGCACTGTCGTGTTTGTCGTATATTATGGTATATAGTGTTTTTAAAATATATTAAAATATTTTTTATTTTTAATATTATTACATTAAAATAATTAAAATATTTTAAAAAGCATGTTAGATTATAAAAACAAACACTAGCGAAGACCATCCATAACAGGAACGATAGATAGTACAGTTATCGTGGGAGATGACAGTGGAAGAGGTTGACAAACATAAACATAGATTATAACACTAGATTATTTCACGTCTTATGTCGCGGGTAAGATTAATTTTAGTATTGTCCACGTATCTTTTAGCCAAAAAAAAAAATACAAAAGTTATATAGGAATAAGAACATATTAAATTCATCCAAAAATAACTTATTAAATATGTCCTCTAGGAGGTTTTGATAACTTTATAGAAAATAAATAAAAAAATTATTAAACCCAGTGTTTAATTAATCTAATATTAAATGATGAAATTAAAAATAAAATTTAATTAAAAAAATTAGTGAGTTAATTTGGGTTAACTTGTTAAACATGGACCATGGACAATGATAACCTCATAAAAAACAAATTAAAATAAATTATGAAACTCAATTTTCAATCAACTTAATATTAAAATGGTGAAATTAAACAAAAAAAACACAAAAAACTACCTGAGTCAACAGATCAAACTTATGACCTGAGTCATGAGACTAAGAAAACCTTATTGAATGCAAATCGAAACAAATTATAAAGTCTAATTTTCAATCAATATAATATTGAATAATGAAACTAAAAACAATCAACTAAAAAAGATAAAAACAAAACTGAGTCAACTAGTCTAACTCGCGACCTGTATGATAAGATCGTGATAACCACGTAGAAAAAAAACTATAAATCTCAAATTCCAATCAATCTATTTTTTAAGAATTCAATTGAAAAAAAATGATTGAGTGGACTCGGGTTAACCTGCAAAACCCGAGTCAGAAGACCAAAATAACTCGATAGAAAGCGAACTGAAAAAAATTATAAAGTTCAATTTATAATTAACCTAATATTGAAAGATGAAATTAAAAAAATTAAAAAATAATATGAGTTAACATAGTTAACCTGCAAAACTTGTGTCGTAAGTCATGAGATCATAATAACTACTTAGAAAGCAATTGAAATATATTATGAAGCTCTATACCTATTAAATTCAATGTTAGATGATAAAATCTTTTTAAAAAATAAGTTTAATTTTTTTTAAAAAAAAATCCTAACAAATTTCAAGTGCTAAAGTGGACAGGTGTTTTTCTCTTTATTATAATAATAGTAAAAAGCCAAGTTTTTTTTTATCATATGTTATTTTTTAAAATTTATATTAATTTTGTGATATTTTTTTAATAAAATATTTTTATACTTCTATAATCCATGAGATTAAATATTTTAATATATATTTAACTTTTAACTTTTTAATTTAGTTTTTAATTAATATTAACAAAAAAAATTTATATTTATTGTTACATATAATTCTCAATTTATTTAAATAAATAAATAATATTTTTATTAACATTAAAGATTTTTTTCATGTCAAAAATATATTGGGAACCATGCACATTCATATTTTGACATTAAAAAAGCTTTTGATCCTATCAACGACAAAGCAAGGATTAACGGGAAAATTTTATGGTATATATAAAATAATTCATGATATTTTATTAATTATTTAATATAATTAAATTTATATATATATATATATATAAATTATTAAAAGTAATAAGAATATTTTTATCTATGATTTTTTTATATATTTATTTATTTATTTTTAAAAAATAGATCTCATAGAATAATTAATAAAATATTACTAATTAATCTCAAAGCAGAATAAAATTTAATTGATTAATTAGTTAGATTTTAAAATTAATTGTTAAAATTTTACTTATAAATGAAAAATGTTAGCAGTGCCTATGTTTTTTATGTTCAGTTTTTTTATTTATTTAACCCATAGCAGACAATTGTATATTTAATTCAACTTTATATAATATTACATGCTAATGAAGGTATAGATGCCAGGTGGATCGACCAACCACGCGCGAGTTCAAAATGGGTAAAGTAAAATAAAATAAAATAAACTACATAAAAATTAATGCACGTGTGTATGTATTGTAATGTAAAAGCCACGTAGACAAGCCATGGCCATCTATCAATTCGGGCAGTACAGCACATAGCCACCTCGAATATCCTTGTCCTCGGTTGGTGCGTGTAGTAGATCCCAAACCGAAAGAAATGGGAAGCGGTAAAGTGATTGACGACGCCGTCATGAATTTCGCAGTGACCGGAAAAGATCATCACTTCCTCGTCGACGCTGATCTTGAGGAGGAATTCTCCGATTCCTTTCGTTGTTCCGTTTGCCTGTAAGCTCTCTCTCTCTCCCCCCCCTCTCTCTCTTGGATCTGGTTTTGTATAATCTGTGCCTACTGATACTGTCATGAGTTCTTCGCTGTACACATGGATAATAACAATTTATCTATTAGCCTTTTTCAATCCTTCTAAAACAAAATTTTCATGCTGAATATATGGCAAGTATTCAAGAATTTCTTCAGCTATTGTTAGTGTTAGTTGTTTGTTTATAGAGTGATTAAGAACTAATTCTAATTTACTATTGGTTTGGTCTCAGGGATCTTCTATACAAACCCATTGTGCTCTGTAAGGCATTAATTGTTTTTAGCAAATATGTTTTTATTTTGATTATTAAAATATGATCTAATTCTCTGTTTTTTTTTATTATTATTATTGTTTCATTGCAGCTTGCGGCCACATTTCCTGTTTCTGGTGTGTTCACAAATCTATGAATGGTCTGAGGGAGTCTAAGTGTCCAATTTGCAGGCATCCATATAATCACTTTCCAACCATTTGTCAGATGCTGCACTTCTTGCTCTTCAAGTTGTATCCTATGGTGTATACGAGGAGGGAAGAGCAAACTCTAGGTCAGCATCTCCTTGTTTTTGGAATGCCTTTTTTTTTTCACCTGCAAACTTTTGAAATTGCTTGGTGTGATAATGGAACGTAGAAACACGAGCTGAGAAAGACTCCTGCTCCTCTCGCGCTTTATTATTACCCTGACGAGATCAAGGTCTGATATTTGTTAGATTTTTGCCTTGT
>Ga0325414_1007797_pt1 | contig 11328 bp, 4 predicted proteins | sample PopdelMetagenome_8_FD_206183 | JGI IMG/M metagenome (GOLD analysis project Ga0325414, IMG submission 206183) | Populus deltoides microbial communities from Bellville, Georgia, United States - Leaf-PdKOR-R3 | ecosystem: Host-associated > Plants > Phyllosphere > Phylloplane/Leaf | place: USA...
GGTTGATAAGCTTGTTATGGGTATTTTTGTGTTCATTTTGATTGTTTGATTTTAAACTGAATTGTTGGCCTTAGTTTTAAAATATCTAATTCACCTCTTCTAAGGTTTTTTTGGTTCAAAATTGATAGCGGAGCAAGGGCTATTTGTTATGGTTTAATTATCTAAAAGTAAAAATCATAGCATTTAAGGGATAGAACTTGACAAAAACTCTTGTCTTTGATATGAATATTTATGGAAATTAGAGTATTAGGATGAGAATCATTATTGAGGGAATAAATATAGAAATATGGGATATTGTAAAGAATGGGTTAATTAGACTTTGTAAAGTTGCAAATGGGGGAAAATATTTGAAATAAAAATATGATTTGAATAAGCATTAGAAGGGAGAGTTTTGATTGAATATTAGTGCTATGAAAACTATAAACCCCAAGATAAATTGAAAATTATCAAAATTATGGTATAAAGAGTTAAGAAAGATAAAGAAGAAAATTTTATGGTAAAAAATGTAAATATTTCTAGTAGCAAAACTAGTCTAGCTATTTTGAGAAATGACTGGATCGATATAGTGAATCGGTCAGATCATTTTTAAAAACAATCAGACCATTATGGCCATTGTCTTTTTAAAACTAACGGGGCTCAACCAAGGGAGAAAGATAGCATTTTCATTTCTTTTTCCTTCCTCTCACCTTGAAGGGTTAGAAAATGATTGTTTGGAGTGAAAAAAGAGGATTTTGAGAGATAAAAACACTTGCACACTAAAAATCAAAGAGAGAAGATTTAATTAGAGAAAAAAACTAAAGGAAGAAGAGGAAAAGAGAGAAAATTTGGAAAAGCCTTGATGGGTCGACCTTTGAAATACCTTCAGCAACTGGGTAAGACATTTAAAACCCTTTTGTATCAATTAGAACAAAAATGTAGTGATTTTAAGCAAAATTTATCAAAGAATGGAATTAGGGTTCTTGACATAAATTTGGGAAAAATATGAATTTCTTGGAAATTGAGTTCCTAGGACCCTTATAGGTTGTTATAGGAGTGAAATAATGATGAAATAATGAAGAAATTTAAATAGATAAGGAAGCCCAAGGGGCCGGCCATTTAGGAGCAAAAATGGGAAATTTTGCGTTTATGATTGTCCATTAATTGTGTAATAAGTGTATGTATGAACATGTAAATAATGATTTTTGATTGAGTTGAATTAATGAAATAATTGAAAATAGAAAAAAAATCGAATGGTTGGACCTAATAGGATGAAATCACAAAATTGTTAGATAGATTGTAAATTGTATTGAAAGTTTGATATTTGGATAATGGTTTTGATGAATGGTTCTATTCTGATATGATAAAGAGGAAATTATTTTATATTTTAGGAGTTGAATGCCTTTGAGAAAATTGTTGAACTTTAAGTGAGTTTTTGTGGCATTTATGCTTGTAGTTGTGTTTAAGATTTAACCAAGATGTAATGAAATTCGTGTTTATTTATATGCAACTAAAATGATATAAAAAAGAGAAATGAATTTAATTATGGATGAATAACCGGTGAAATTATAATAGGTATTATGACGAGTGAAGAGTATTTTTGGATACAATAATGATAATGAATTAGAAAACCTATCAATACAAGGTATATCGTTGGGGTTGTTTAACTAGTCGAAGGTACTTGGCATAGCTAGACTGTAGGTAGGTACATCGACACCTTGTAAAAATTCTTCTTTAAAATTTTTCATTACTTTCACGTGTTAATTAGTTGATATATGAAAATTTTGGATAATGATATTTTTAGTAGACCTATATATATATATATATATATATATATATAACATAAGGATTGATTGTTATTTGTTAAAGAATGTAGGATTAATTGGCAACTAAAATGAATTAACTAGATTATTGGCTTCTGAATAGGAATGCTGAAATGATTGAAAACCAAGATAGGTTGACCGGATTGAATGGTATTCATAAGAAATACCTCGATATTGGTTTCCGAATGATAATGCCAGAATGATTGGCAACCAAGATGGGTTGACCAAATTAATTAGTATTCAGACCATAATATGTAATTCAAATACTAATTATTAGTTAGTATTTTTGTGTAGATCTAGGTACATATGGACTATTATGTTGTAATATTAAGCTAATGGATTGTAATTTTAAATACTTGATTTTGTTATATAATTAAACTAGCAATTATCACTACCTAGTTAAGGTGATGTAATATCTTTAGTGATATAATTTGTTTAACTTATATCTTTGTATTTATTCAAGTGTTAGATGGTGTAGAATTATTGTATTGTTTTGATGTTTTAAATTATTATGATGGATATGAAACAAATAAATGTTATAGTGATATAAATTGATGGGAACGAAATATGGAATGATGAATATAATGAGATGAGATCCAAGATGATTGGATCGGAATTGAGGTGATAAGGTGTGGTGTTTATAGTTATAAAGTATTATTTTTTTGTGTTATGAATTTGATGTCAACACTTGGGATGTCCCAAACACAAAGGAAACTTTACTAAAATTTCAACAGAATCTTAATGAGTTAGTAAAATGGATATTTTTAAATCAATCCGGTCAACCTATTGAATTTTCAATTAAATAAGTTGACCATTTCATCGATCAGTAAAAAACAATTGACACTTTTTTTGGATTAAATATAATAAAATTTGTTTTTAAATGTTGAGGATATTACACAATCTTAATGAGATAGTAAAATGGATATTTTTAAATCAATCCGGTCAACCTATTGAATTTTAAATTAAATCGGTTGACCATTCCAAACAATTGATATTTTTTTTGGATTTAATATAATGAAATCTGTTCCTAAATGTTGAGCATGTTACACAACCTTTATGAGATTTTTAAGATATTCCATATTCTTAGTAAAGTTTATGCTTTCTTAAGTGGCAAGAAGATATGGGATGCTCTTAAGAAATTATATGGAAATAAAGATATATTTTTGAAGTTAATAAAGATGTGAGCATAAAAGAGGTTAACATAGAGTATTATCAATAATAAAAAGAATGTAAGCTAAAATATGGATCAAGAATTTTGAATAAATTTCAAGTGAGATATAAGACAAGTTTCGATCTTAAGAATAAACTTCAAATGGTTTAATAGAGAATGTACAAAATAAGGCTCTTTCCTGCAAAAACAAAGGAAAAGGATATTCAATTTGTGAGACAACTCCTAATTGCCAAGAGGACAAAGATAATGAGGCAATAAATGACTCATTGGAACATTTTTCTTATGATTAACTTCATAATGAATTTATTGAATTCTATGATTTTTATTTTGAGAAAATTCTCTTAGAAAGATAAATTGTTTATTTTTAAAATAAATTGATGTTTTAAAGAAAGAAAATGATTTGATGATTTCAAAGCTAAAATAATTTGTTGAAGTCAAAATTGAAAATAAGCTTTTAAGAAAAGAAATGAAGAAATATATTGCAAAATAAAAATTTAGAAACCTAGCTCTCTTTAAGTTGAGAATGATGATTTTAATTGTGAAAATAAAGTGGCTTATTCTCAAACTCAACTTGTTATAAATTGTAAAATGACTTAAGAAATATTTAGACTTGATTGATTGATCTTTAAAAAAGTGTTCAAAGAAAAAAAAAAGTCATGTTATGGCATCTGAAAAGCCAAATTTTGCAAAAAGAGTTTTTATTGTTTGCAAATCTTTCAAAGACAAAAATGTCCAAAGTTGTTTTTTTATATAAAAGCAATATGTTCTATCAAATCTCATCCAACTTATAGAGAAAATAGATTAATATTGTTAATTCATGTTCTTATAAGAAAATTGGTCTTATTATTTGCAATTATTATGGATTATATGGTCATATTTCACATATGTTATTGATAAAGAGAAATTGATATTATGATCTGAAAATGATTTGAGTTCCTAAAAGAACCACCTATTTTTATTACATAAAAGCTAACCTATATGGACCCAAAGACATTGGGGCCAAAAACAAAAAGTGTTCAATGTTTTTTAGAATCTCGTAGATCTTATTAGACAATATTATGTTGTTTAAGGTTTATGCAAAGATTAACTAAATATTAGTTTGTCCTTCTAGTGTTTAATAAACTCTTCAAGGTTGGGTTGTAGTAAATCACAAGTCATCTAGTCTTTTAGGGTTTGTGAGAGGATTAATTAAATATTAGTTCTTGCTTCTAGTATTTGATAAACTCTTAGAGACTAGGTTATCACAAACCACAAACTGTCTAATTAACTCATCTTTCTAACAAAGAAGGATTGATATTCCTTATATGCTAGCTCTTTTTTCTTCTTCTTTGTATTGTATAATGTCTATTCAATAGAAAAATATGATGCACAACATTTTATTTATAGGAAAAACATGATAACCATATTAAGAGAAAATATCATAAATTTTATTTTAGGATAATTATTAGAAATTTATGCAATCAAGTCAGTACTTGACTTTCCTATGACTAAGATTGTAATCCCATATGCTATTTCTTGAGTGCTAGATCATTCTTTTCTTTATATTGTATATTATCTCTTCATTAGAAAATATGAGGCATAATATTATAGTTATAGGAGAAACATGATAGCCATATAAATAGTAAAATGTCATCTCAATTTAATTTCTTACAAATGATTCTTAATATGTGTGACCCATTAGATTCCTAATATATTGACCCAAATGTAAATCATAATACATATAATTAAGTAATTTAAATCATTTAACTTATTATCAATTCAATAAATTCATTGATTTATATTTAAAGATCAAGTACAATGTTTAATAATATATCATGATTCTTTAAATATTAGAAAAGTCATGTGGTTTTACATAACATTTTAGTGACTAGTTTCTTAGTATATTTATTATTCTTTCATCACTAATATTTTAATTTAAAGATTTGAGTACAAAGTGTGTTTGCTCTATCAAATCGCATTTGTTCTCGACACCATACTCTTTGATTATTTGAATAAGTTTTGAAAATCATTTTAAGTCTCATTTCACCTTACCTCAAGATTTCAAAATAAATACCATTATAGAACATATGAAACAATTTTTTTTCTAATTTATCTAAGACAATAAATCCTTTTTTATCACTCAAATGTCTTTATATAGTTTTATGTTATATCCAATATTTACCTGTATGTTACTAATGTAAATCAATGAGCATTGCCAAAGAACTCATCAGAGGTACCAATTCAGCCAATTACAAGGTCTGAAACTAAAAGGATACAAGAGAAATTAATTAGGTTGATTCTAGATGTTTGGGTTAACAAGTTGCAAATTTATCAAACTAAACTTTTATGTACTGTCTGAGACATATTTAAAGCTACAAGTGGAGTTTTATTGCGATTCTAGTTAGGCTAGAAACTAAACATGTTAAGCTTTATATTCATATTTGGTAGGCTCGGTAAATCATCCATAAAATAGATAATAATATGTTTGACATCAGGCTTGAAATCTACCAGTAAACAAGAAAAGTTGGAAAATGATTGTTTTCCATATGATTTGTGGATTCCTACAAGGCAAGGATTTAGTTAAATGTGGAATTCTTATTTTACAATGATTCTTTAATTTCAAAAAGATCAATTAGGTAGCAATTTATGTTTCCTTTGTTTTGTGGATTTCCTTATTGACAAATTTTCTTTATCATTTAAGGATATTAGATGCGGTTTTGGGCTTATTTTTTCTAATATAAAATTTCACATTAACATGGATAACTTTCAATCCAACTATTGGATTGGGATAAAGTCTTCCCAGAAGCTTTTAGATGCCTTATGTTATATATAATCAAAATTTCATAGCAATTGGATATAAGGAAGACCTTGTGATCAAGTCCGGAAACCACTGTGCAAGAATTGCATTATTTTTCTAGTTGGTTTAGGATTATTTTTCTTAATTTATTTAAAACTTCTTGGTTATTTTCCAAATATGTTTAGGAATTTTTACCTATTATAAATAAAGTTATTTATCTTGTATTTAGGTTTTTTATATAGACCTTGATTTCAAAATAATATTTTGTATATGAAAGGTTGCTCATGCTATAAGTTTTTCATTGAACTTTTCTTAGACTTATCAGAAATCTACTGTCTTTATAGAGTTCTTCTTTTATACCATTAGTTCATGATTCATTATAATCATAGGGTTAAAATTTCTTTCATTTAATAACTTTGGTGTCTTGGTTCAATTAATTATTATGTCTGGTTTGATCTTTAATCTAATTTTAACTTTCTTGTGTTGTTTCTTTCTTGCATATGGGTTCAAGGGTTCCTACCCTCAGGTTTGCATCATTTACCCTTAATTAAGAGTAACATATGATTAAGATCAAAACATAATATTTTCTATATAAAATAACCTAGAGATCTCAAGTCTAAGAATCACTTAAACAATTGACACGTAAGTCTTTCCACATATACAACTAGCTTGATTTGTGAGCTATTACCTGCCTTCACTCAAGATTAAGTTACTAATTATAGTTTCTTTTTGTTAGAAGAAAAAAATGAATAATAGGTAGCATATTGATCGGAGAATCAATGTCGGATCAACATATTAACAATGGTCAATCAATAGATTAACATCCAACAAATCAATAAAAACGAGTCCAAAAATTCTCTAGCTACTACCTCTAACCTAATGCCTTTCAATCAAGTTGAAAATGCCCTTAATAGTTTTAAGGAATAATTAATTTGAGTGTATATTAAAATTCATATAAGTAAAGTTGTAGCTTTGTATGATATGATATAAAAAAATACTAATTTCATATTAGTTAGCTTAACAACTCAAGTTACAAAAAAAAAAATCACATCCTTTACCATATCTAATTGGATGGCCAAATAAGAAATCTAAATTAAAAGTAATGGAATAATGTATTTTCAAATTTGTAATTAATTAAGTATTAAAGGATGTACTTGTAATATTATTTCATTAAACATTTATCTAGTGATTTTTGGTAGTCCTTACCTATAGGACAAAGATGGAGTTTTACATAGAAGCAATAATATTTGAAAACTTGTTAGACTTGTCAAAGATGGAATTAGTTATTGCATTTGTCCTACTATATATCTGAAAATGTTTTTTTTTTTGTGACTACTTAATAAATTAAGCATTTAGTTAATACTAGTCAAAGTCATCTCTTACTTTCTATTTGAATAGTTGGTTTTAAATTACGTAACATTGAAGATATGCTCAATGCTAATAAATACATATAAATTCAAAAACAAAAGTCAAAATCCATAATGATATGGTCTTTGAGATATCTATAGAATATAGAGTGCCACCTCTAAGAAAAAAAATGCAATATGAAAAGGTTTTGCTACTTGACATTTAATTCCTAAAATCAACACTCCACATGTTCTTGCTATACCTAAATTAAGACAACCCCGCGAGGTAAAGACTAATGCTTATATAGTCAATCGAGTAGTTTTTTTTATAAGGTAAACCACTATATTATCATTCTGAATTATTTTCAATTTTAATTTTGAATTATCCTACCTTTGAAAAACAACTTTATAAGGAGCATGAAATTTCTTAACTATGACAAGTTGTAATTGAAAACGAAAGTAGTCGAGAAGTCTTCTCAATTATGAAAGACAACTTTTAAGGGACCAAAAGCCTTCTTAAAAGGGATGTTTGATCCATAATCTTATTTTTATTATGTAGTCATGTAGGGTCCGATTATTAGATGCCAACACACACAACCTCCTTAAATGCAAGCCTATTTTTTTATGGTTTTTTTAGGATCATAAAAACAAACCTATATATTTTATTTTTTTTTAGTTTAAGGAAAAGAAGAAGACAAAGGGAAATGAGAGAGCACAAAAAACAATATGTAGTGAGTTTTTAGGATTGTAAAAGACTAGTATCAAGTAGTAAGTTAGTAAGTTATCTTGACCTAGGATTAAAGTTCGTAATATTTTCTTAAAGTTAATGGATTATTTTTTCATTGATTTGGTTGTGGATGTTTTCCTAACTAGGGTTTTACCATGTTAAAAATTAGTGTTCTCTATCTTTTATGTTTCTTAATTGCTTAGTTATGTTATCAATTACTTATTTATGTATACAATTATTTCTTAGGTTATTGATTTGAGAGTTTAACATCAAATCTAAAAAAAGGTGTTATTATTTTAATGTTATTTACTTTCAAAAACACACACACACACACACACATCTTCATAAATATTTTTCTTAACAGTGTGTAAGGTCTTAATTATTAAGTAGTTGTATCTTACCCCTTTTCTCTCTCAACTTTGACTAAAATATTATAACATGATTCATCACTATAGGTGGGTTTAAGGTTGTGTTTACACCAAAAACAAACATCCACGTATCAATCATAAAACAATGATTATTCCTAATAAAATAAAGGAAGGAAACTAAAATTGATCGTGAGTAGTGGAATTGACCGTGTTTGAAAAATCCTAATCAATTAGTTGACTAAGCTACCAAAAGTCATGATCGATCAAAGGAGAATGATTGACCATAAAAGTTTGGATGTATTAGAAGAACCAGAAAGCTTGATTCTATTTAGAGAGAGTCTATAATAAAATAACTAATTAGAAGTCACAATGTTAGCTTAGGATTCAAATGGTATCAATAAAAAAGTATTTTAGTTTGTATTGAGATTTAATAAAGTCTCATTGTCCAATTCAAATACTTGTGTAGGATTAGGGTAATATATTTAAATAAAATTCAAACTCTATATTAACATATAAAGGTCCACATAACTACTTTGAAAGATAGTTAGCCCTACTTTAAAAGATAGTTAGCCTTATGCATGAGTTTCAATACAAATTTATCTTCCTTCTAGTTTTTATTACTTTTGTCTATAGCTTTATTTATTGTTTTCTTTAATTCTTGAACTTTATAATGTTGGAAATTTGTTTTAATTAACATGATTAAACAAATTATGAGTGAATGAGAAATTAATCTCAAAGAACCATTGATTTTTTCACTAAAAAAACCCTTTTTTTCTACATTTAATTCTTGATTTATGATGGATAATCAAAGGTTGATAATGGTAGAAATTAATTCTTATCAACTCTTCAACCTTTTAGCTTCTAAAATTCACTATATAAATAGGGGTAAAGGAATAGTTTTCACTTGAATTTTTCATATTTATACACACTCTTTCTCATCTTATTTTTAGTGTTGTTCTTCTCCTTTTAATGATTTGTTTTGCCTCTCAAATCTAGATCTTATATTCTTCTTGTTGACCGATATTTGAGTCATATAATTTTTTGTTCAAAAACCTTGTTTAAAAGTGTATCTAAACTAAAGTGGTAGTGTTGGAATCTTAGAAGATATATTGTGAATATCCTAGTTGCATAAGTGAAGAGCAATAAAGCTTTAAGGATAAAGAATTTGTTCTTGACAACAACAAAAGATTCATTCTTTAAAGTGTTTCAACAAGCTAGTACCTTTCTTATTTTAATTTAAGCATAGTTAATTTTATTATTAATATGCATACTAGAAATTTGATTTTATATCAACTACAAGTTTGGATAAATGCTTAGTATACATACTAATATTCTATTATTAATTTTTGTGTTGAAAACATGTTTGCCATTAGTTATGCTTTTATATGCTTATAGTTTTAAACATGTATAAACTCTGAGTTTTTATTCGACATCTTTTGTTTAGCATGTCTTTATAGTGATAAACATGTATAGAAATTTATCCTATCAATCAACATTCTTAATTGAAAATTTTAATTTGGAGATTGATATGTTTAAGGTTATTATAATTTGCTTCATATTTGTATAAAATAGGCATGTCATTGTCCGGATCTAGAACATGACAACTATAGCAACAAGCACAACAACCAATAATTGATATTCTTTTGGTTTAACAATGCTTAGGAGTGGAATTGGATCACATTTAAAAAAAAACTAAATTAATATTTTTTTAATATTTCTATTTTAATATATTTTCAAGCAAAATATACTTTTAAAAAAATTAATATCGTAATCTCAAGCATAATCTAACACTGTCTGCAACAACTCGTCTTTTAGTGTCTATAAAGCAAGTTTGTATATTGATCTCTATAGAAAGAAGTCAGAGAGCTTCCTCTCGATAATTTCCTGCCAATCAAAATCAGTGTAGCCCATGATGTTAGTATGGCCATTGCGAGTCATAATAATTCGAAGACCAATTATCCCTTTTAGATACCATAAGATATGATTTACCAAACCATGATGTTAAATAGTTAGAGAATGCATATATTGACTAAAGAGACTGACAACAAATGTAATATTCGATCAAGTGATTGTTAAGTAAATTAGCTTACAAACAATCTTCAAATAGTGATTGTAAGAAGCATGAGGTTCATTTGAAGGATCTGATGTTAATTTGTTGTCTAAAGGATATGCAACAGGCTTACTATACAACATATCGACATCCTTCAACAGATTAATAACATACTTACGTTGATTTAAAAAAAGTCTTTTAGTAGAAGTTGTCATTTCAATGCCTAAAAAATACTTCAAGGAACCAAGATCTTTAATCAGGAATTGTTGTTGAAGAGACTTCTTAAAATGAGTTATTGAATCACCATTACTCCCACTTATAATAAGATCAACCATATATATGAGCACAACTAGCTTATGAGTTAAACCAAATTGAATAAACAAGGAAAAATCTGTAAAGCTTCTTTTAAAACCAAGAACTTCAATAGCAACACCTAATTTTGCATGTCAAGCCCCAAGGACTTTGCTTCAAGCCAAAAATAGATTTATGAAGTTGGCAAACTAGTGTAGAATTGCCACTCTAAAGATGTATAAGAGGAAGTTTCATGAATACTTCTTCTTTAAGATCTTCATGTAAAAATGTATTTCTTACATCCATTTGATATAGAAACCATCTCTGGTTGATAGCAACGGATAAAAGGACTCTGACAGTAATCATCTTGGCCATAGGAGCAAATGTTTTCTTGTAGTCAACACCAAATTTTTGAGTGAAACCTTAAGCCACAAGGTGAGTTTTATGTCAATCAATTGACCCATCTGACTTGAATTTTGTCTTAAATATCCAACGACAACCTATAGCTTGTTTTCCAGCAAGTAGTGGTACTATACTCCATGTGTGGTTTTCAGCATGAGCTGTCAGTTCTTCATTCATAGCATGCTGCCGTACTTCCTGCAATTATACTTATTGGAAGGTCTTCGGTTCATAAACATCTGATATAGAAGTAAGAAATGCATTATATGCTGGAGAGAGTCGATGATAAGACAAGAACTTGGAAATAGGATACTTCACATTGTAGGTGACATAATCTTGCATTCGAGATGGTGGTTGACGTGTTTGGAGTGAAATTCTTCTAATAGTTGGCAAAGCATCAC
>Ga0325414_1007798_pt1 | contig 11327 bp, 8 predicted proteins | sample PopdelMetagenome_8_FD_206183 | JGI IMG/M metagenome (GOLD analysis project Ga0325414, IMG submission 206183) | Populus deltoides microbial communities from Bellville, Georgia, United States - Leaf-PdKOR-R3 | ecosystem: Host-associated > Plants > Phyllosphere > Phylloplane/Leaf | place: USA...
TTTCAAGTCAAAGGACAAGGAATCATGGTGATGACTAGAAATCTAACTGCTCTGGAATAGAGCTTCAAAATAGAATAATCAGTAGTCAATTAATTGGTTATAATAATTATATTTATTTTTTATACTTAAAATAATTAATAATTTATACTTGAGACGATATATGTATCCACTCGAACCCAGCTTTTTTTTTCCCGAGTCTCGTGCATTTCCTCAACCTCTCGATCTCGAATCTTGTATATATGATCTATGAAATACTTAAAAAATCGAATCATTCAAAAGGTCTCGTCGGGAACATATGTTAGACATTTAACATTTAAGGGCTCAATTAAAACATTATGAAAATATCAGGGTTGATATTAGAAGATCATATACTATCGAGTTAGGTGGACCAATATGAACCTTAAAAATGATTCCCAGTCTCGATTTTGATTTCAAATAAATTTTTTTTACCAGTTATGCGCTCAGGTTTCAAAAATTCCCAGTTATGTTGTTCTATTTATATTTGATCGTTGAACTCTTTTATTATAAACGATGTCAATTTTTTTAGTGAAATCCATATTTTTCTTAAGAAATTCCAACATAATTCAAAATTATTGAAGGACAGATTTGATATAAAAATTTGTTCGAGAATAAAGTTGATATTTTCAGGTTTTTATTGAGAAGAAGAAGAATTAAAGGATAATTTCATTATCAGTGTATCAATTTCACTCATTTTTTTCAATTGAGCACATTTCTTCATCCAAGTACACTCATTTTTTTTTAATCTCAATCTAGTAACTCTATTAATTGCTTTGGCAGACTGTGATTTTACATCTAAATTATGTTTGTTTTTATATTTTAAAAATATTTTTTAATAAATTTTTATTTTGTTTTTTTATTTTAAATTAATATTTTTTTGATGTTTTTAAATTATTTTGATGCATTGATATCAAAAATAATTTTTTTAAAAATAAATAAGTATTATTTTGATGCATTTGTTAGTTTTAATTAATTAAAAAATATTTTTTAGTCTTTATATAAATGAATATCGTACATTAATTAAAAGAAGTTTATATCTTAAAATAACGTATAATATTTTTTTAAAAAAATTTATTCTAAATTTAAACATTTTAATTTATTAAAAATAATGTTATCTCATAGGGTTTTTTAAACTAAAAAAACCTTAGAAAATGTAGAATTGATTGAAACAATAAAAAAATGTTCAATGTATTATAATAAAAAAAGATTAAAGTCCATTTACTAGATTAATATAAAATAAGAATTGGATCACCAACAAAGTTTCAAAAGCAAATGACTCATCATCAAATAACCAAAATATTTACGGAAAATGAGAGTATTTAACTAAAGATTCTGAAGAAAAAAAACACTTACTTGAAAAAAATAAAGTTTATATACTGATTGAGAAACAGATATGAAGCTATATACTAATAGTGAAATTATCCTAATAATTAACATTCGAGTCGAGGAAGGCCCCTCTTGTTTCCCCATTTGTCGCCCACCCCTCCTGTTAATTCCTCCCATACGAATAGTAGTCAATTCTTGTATGAATAGTTTTAAAACCCGGTTTAGTCTAGTAGGTAAATCTGAAACTTGACTAACCTGAAACTGAAACTGGATTGGGTTAAAAAAAATAGAGAAAGGAACAACCCGGTATGACCTAGCAATTTGATTGACCCGGCAAGATCAGTTAAAAACTTGATTGCAACTTGTTGACTTTTATATTTTAACTAAAATGACATTGTTTTGATTTTTTTAAAAAAAATTTAACCCAGATGACCTAATCAAAACCCAGAGTCCAAGTCTTAAACTGAGTCGGGTCTAAAAACTATACCCATATGGGTCATGTAAGCAAAATAATTGTTACATAATTAAGCCCATGAAAAGGCATGATATCTCAATAGAAGGCAAGCTAGCGCAGGTAAAACCAAATATACATGTACGAGAATTATTGCTTTTTAAAATATTTTTTCATTTAAAAATATATTTTTTTAAAAAATAATTTTTGAAATTATCATATCAAAACAATTAAAAAACATAAAATAATTAATTTTAAATAAAAAAATTAAGGAAACACCTCTCCAATCACGTTTCCAAACGGCTATTTAGACTGCAATGATGAGTGCTTTTTTAAATTATATTTTATTTAAAAGTACATAAAATTAAAAAAAAATTATTATTTATATTAGTATTTCAAAATCATTAAAACTAATTAATTTATTATTTTAAAACTAAAAATATTTTTTAAAAAAGCACACTAACTCAATGCCAAACATCAAATCCCCTACTTGCCACTTCACCTCACTCCTCTGCATCACGCATTTGCCCCTGCCTCGCCCCGGTCATGTATAGATACCACCGCCTATACGTATTTTGTATTATTTAGCAAGGTGTTCGTATATGTAACGTATGGTACGGAGAGAGGATATACTTAACCTCCATCATAAGTATGTGGTAAACCCTGTTGCTATCATCCCACGTGGCCACGTGAACGCTACTTTGAACTGGTGATCGTAAGAGATGTGGGGCCCATTGCATGAAGGTCCACATCTTTTGGTGCGTGCCTTCTAGACAAAGAAGGCCACACTGTCCGTCGTCGCAAGTCACAGGATAATTGTTCCCGTCTTTTCTTTTTATTTTTTAATTTAAAAAATATTTTTAAAATAATATGATTTTTTATATATATTTTATATACTGTTGTAATGTAATAATATTAAAAATAATTTTTTTAAAAAAATATTTTGAAAAACAACTGCTATTATAATATTAAACGAGCTACAAGAGATAAAAATACAATTTATTTTTGTATTTGTTAACTTTAAACATATTTCGAGTTTGTTTTGCACTGTAATGACGGTTATTTTTTAAGGTGATTTTTATTTGAAAATATATTGAAAAAATAATATATTTTTTTATTTTATAAATTTTAATTTTAATATTAGCATATTAAAATAATTTAAAAATATAAAAAAATATTTTTTTAAAAAATACTTTGCTTTCTAAACATAAAAATAAACAGTATGTTTCCCTTGATAAACAAAACGTGGCAACATTTTAACATGTGATAACGTTTCTCCTGTCCTCTCCATGTCTTTAACTCTTTTTTTTTTCTTTCTACTTTTCCAATAAGTGCTTTCCGTTTTCTTTGTATGTCGCTTGATATTATAGATTCTAAGATCGTGGAAAAGCAGTACAGCGCCTTTCCCCGCTACAAATCTCCGATTATGCGTGGATAGTTCCTGGGTTTACACTTAAATTTCAAACATTTTACAGAAAAATCTCCATTTGCGGGTGGAAGGTTCTTGTGCAACAGTAGGCTTTGTAGCCCAGGTGCTTAAATAAGTCACAGGCCTTTGACTCCCCAATTAAGCTCACGTTTTATTGGACCCACTGAAATTACGAACGGACTACTATTTACCAATCAGCGGCTCGTGATCAAGCCCATGATCTTGTTTCCAAATTTACAGTCACCTCGTGATGTACATTTTAAGGCCCAAATATTCAGCGGACAGCTAAACATCAATCATTCAATTGACAGTAAAACACCGATGTTCGATGTCTAGAACTCTAGATCATTGTTAAACTTGATTCGATAGGAGGCCAGGCTCCTACTTGTAGTATTTTTATTCGTGCTGGGTTCCAGTGTGGTGGTGTCTATCAAGTAAAAACGCTGAAAGTCCACATTGTTTTCTTTTTCCTGAGCATAGAATTTGCCGTGTTGTTTAATGGATTAAAAGTCGAAAATGTTTACTGTATCCTTCCACAGTATATTTATAAAAATGCTTCTGATTGTAATTGTAATTGTTTTTTAAAATATTTTTTTATTTAGAAATATATTAAAATAATATTTTTTTATTTTTTAAAAATTATTTTTTATATCAACAAATCAAAATAATCTAAAAACACTAAAACATATTAATTTGAAATAAAAAAAATTTAATTTTTTTCAAAAACGCTTTTAAAACATAAAAATAAACAGAACTAAATTATACTCTTAAGTTATGAACGGTTAAAGCATAATAGAGATTTATCAGGTGAGTTTACTATCTTGTTGTATAATATTTTTTAAATAATTTTTTATTTTAAAATAATTTTTAACACTAGTTTATCAAAATCATTAATTTTTTTAAAAAATATTAATTTAATATTTTTTAAAAAATCAATAATACTTTTAAAAAACATTTACAGAGGTTATGATAAACACCCTCCCAATTGAGTTATGAAAAAGATTTCCTAATGTAAAAAGATTTGTATTTAGAATCTTTAGAATACTTGTTGAATTATGATAGCTTAACCTTATAATTTTTCTATGCATTTAAAATTTTAAATGTATTGTATTTGTGTTAAATACAAATGAATAATAGAAAAGAAGGAAAGTTTAAATTCTTCTGTATTTAGAGTTGGTTTGTCTTTTCTAAAAATATTTTTTTAAAAATTAATTATATTTTATATTTTTATATTATTTTAATGTGCTAATATTAAAAATATTTTTAAAAAAATAATAAAAAAATTATTTTTATATATTTACATGAATAAAAACATTATAATATCAAAATCACATACAAGAACTCGCAAACCATAGTTGGTTGCTGACCTCGCCGTCACGCCACTCACCACTTTCCTTCCTTCTTTTCGGCCTCGTCGACAAGGGGCACCAAAATTGCGCCCATCACCCCTCCCTCTCCCTCACCACGCGCCAACCATATTGCCTAGTCGCCCATCCCTCCTCCGCTTCTTCAATCTCTACCGCCAACACACCAGCCATGAAGTTGTATAGAGGATTAGTGAGAGAAATTAATGTTTTTTTAGACAAAAAAAACACTTAAAAAATGCACTTTCACATTAGGCAAAAAAAAAAAAAAGGAAAAGGGGATTATTACTGAAAGTCTCACAAAATTGGTGTAAAAACAAAATTCCTTACCAAAAGATTATCCTGACAAGAGAGAGAAGCGCTAACCCAGAAATAATATACATATTACATGTTTGGTATGGTTTTGGTTGGTAAAGGGTGCAGTCAAGTTTGTGTTTGTGTCTGTGACTGGGGAGTATGTTTGCTGGATTTAGCTCTAGACACAATTTGGTTCGGGTTATCCTTAGCTATGACAAGAGTAAGAAAATTTAAGATTGGATTGAATTTATTTTTGTTTTTTATTATTTTGAAGAGCTGGTGTGTGCTTTATTTCTTGGATAGGAAAAAAAAAAAGGAATAAATAACAAATGTCACCATAAAAATAAGTCACTCGTTTAAAATCAACAATTGTCACTAATATATTGTACAAGAATAAAATAAATAAAAACTATTTAGTAAGTAGTGTAAAAACTTGGGATTAAGAGATTTATTTTCCTTGTGATTTCAAGTTCGAGCCCTGTAATTTTTAATATGATAGCCACTGAAAACTTATATGGTTGTTAATTTCAAGACTCGTAGGATTAGCTGAAGCTGGCATGGACATCTATATTAATAAAAAAATAAATAAATAAAATTTTTGTATATAAACATGCATAGTACAAGAAATAACCTCAAGATTTAATTCATCAATAAACTCTCTCTCGTGTATCCTATTCTTGTAATTTACTAATATTTTATCCTTGAAACATGAACTAAATTAAAAATATTTTATTTAAAAAAAGGTAGAGAAAACTGCCAAGTTGTAAAATGTCAGCTTAAAGTAAATGAATAAACCACCAAGAAAAACACAAGCAAGTGATTAAACTCGTTGAAACTCACATCACCGTCTCCCTTGTGAACAAAGGAATTATACTCTTTAAACAGATAGACTTTCACTTCATGATCTCGATCTAGTCATTTTCTAAGCTTACACGTTCGAAGGTCAAGCATAGGTTGAAAGTCCAGCTTAAATCGTTTGTCTCGCAAAACCTTTCTCCTACGCAGGAAATTCTAGCAAAGACTTGCTTTTTTAACCTGGATTCCATCACGGGGTTGAATATTTCTTTTTTTAATAAAAAATAAATTAAATATACAGGACTTTTTAATATGTTTTTTTATAAAAAAAATTTAATTGTAAATAAAATATATATATACTTACATCTAACTAAATATATCAAGAACCATATGTGTTAATAAATAAAAAAATTATCAACAATGACTAAAAATATAATTTAAAATATTCAATTTTATATATTCGGTGTTTAATAACTTTACTTATTAAAATTAAATTTTTACTTAGTTAATTTTTATTATTATTTTAAATAGATAAACTTTCACTCTAGCACCGCGTTTGGAATTACATTCCAAACAATATTTTATAAAAAAGTTATTTTTCTATATTTTTATATCGCTTTAACGTGCTTATGCTAAATTTTTTAAAAATATATTATTTTAATATATTTTTAAATAAAAAAATATTTTAAAAAATCATAACTAACATAATCTTACAGTGCTTTAAAATCTCAGTATTAGAGTTTTCTAAGCTTATACTTTCGAAGGTGAGGAGTAGATTGAAAGTCCAGCTTAAATTGTTTGTCTCACAAAAACTTCCTGGACAGCAATTTTTAGCAAAAGATTAAAAGAAAAGATTGGTTGATGTACTTTCGGAATGGGACGTGTGATATTAACCATAAAAAACCAGTGATCCGATAAAAAAAAACCATGATAAAATAATATTGAGAAGCAAAAGAAAGGCTGTGGATGGGCTTCCAAGAACAGAGACCCAGAAGACAATAGCTACAGTGGATTTATTTGGAGGTTTTGTTCGAGGAAAGATACCCAACAGGCCCGATAATCCAGAGTGTCATGGGACAGTTCCTCGAACTGTGTATACTGGATGGCATCGACGGAGGCTGCCCATGTGATGACAGAGTCATGGATGTTCGAGTCCACACTTCGCACGATGGATCCGCCATTAACCTGTTCATTGGATATTGATCATGAGCACAGATATAAACTCAGTCTGGGTTGATGGGTTGCAGATTAGAATTAACTTTCTATAGCAGATTTACTTGACACGTGACAATAACATGTTAATTAAGTATTGGTCCCAGAATTTTTTATTTCATAATCTGAGAAAAAACCCATTTTAAGATAAACATGTCCTTAAACCACTAATATGTTTGGCTGTCAGTTTCCATCTGATACCTTCCTCTGATAGAGGACAGCTGCCGGCCTAATTTATCCGTATCTTGAGTAATATTATAGGTTTTAAAATTAATAACTATATAAATTTTTAGTAATCATCACATAAATAATCATAATTAAAAAATAAAAAAGGGGCTTATGAGATGGATTTTGTGTTATATGTGAAAACATTAATTTGAAGAGAGTTGAAGTCTGTAATTTTTATAAGAATTTAGGACAGTTAAACTTACTTATTTATCTGGACTTGTAAAATATATTTTATAAATGTTGGGATTTCCTCAAATTTTAAAAAAATATATTTGTAGAGAGATTAACGTAGCAAATTAAAGGATTTCTTATTTACTTTTGCATTTTTTTTATGATAGCACTGTTTACAAATGAATTTTAATTAAATGAAATTTTAATGTTTTTATATTATTTTGATGTATTGTTATTAAAAAATATATATTTTTAAATACTTTAAAAAATAAATAAATACCCTCAAAAAAAAAATTAAATAAGAAAAAAGCGGTTTTTTCAGTGGCCCTGGTGAGGTATCAAGTCGACACCGCTGATTCCGGCTTTATAACATTTAAAATTCCCAAAGCAGGCGCAAATCCTGTTAATTAAAAAACAAAAAGAGATGTATCTCGGCGCGTGCAAGATAAAAGGACAGTACTATTCCTAGGAGGAGAATCCTTGAACTAGCTCGAGAAACCAGCAAGTAGCCCGTGCAATATACATGCCCCTTGGTTCTTCGATCTCAAGGCAAGGGACTTGCGAAGACAGAGTTTCAATGATCAGGATTCGTGTCTAGATGTCGTCATGCTCGGGCATTCTGTTTTATCTTACATCATACTATCATAGAAAAAACGCGGGCTTAAGTCGAAAAAAGAAAAGATATGCATATTAAGTTTCTAAAATTTTTATTAAATATTTTTAATGCCTCGACTTCAATTCTTTGTTCGAGTAGGTCAATTATTTTTAGACTTTGTGTCGTGTTCTTCATGATAGGCATTAGAAAATCGACTACATGATCACTATCCTTTCTTCCCCGTCCAACTATTGTAAGTGTGGCGCAGTAGCTGCCTGAAAACTCGTCAGAAACTGTCCTTGTTTCCCCCTTTGACTCTCTATGTGCCCGTATTTCTACTTTCAAAACACTATTTACTCACAAGGTTTCTTCGTCTTTTATCTCACAATTTCACACCCAAAATTATAACCATGACAAACTAACATGGTACACAAAATTTATTTAATGAATAATTGGATTGGTTTGGCATTGCTTGGCTTGATGGGTTAACATAAATTACAGTACAAGTTAAGTTAAAATAAGTGATAATTGATCCGATTAAATTTAGATCATTCTATCAACACCTAGTTTAATTTTTTTAATAATATTATTTTATTTATTAATTAACCCTTTAAATGTTTAACATGAGAGATCATGTTGAATTTAATAACTTTGACAATCCTCATATTTTAAAGGCTATAGAAACACGACTAGGCATAGTTTGAAGCAATATACAAGTTTTTTTTTTTATTTCATGAAAGATCTAGTAAGTTAGAATGTGATGGAGGATCATTTGGAAAAAATAAACAAATGAAGAAGGTGTTTAGCGTTGCGGTTGCGGTTGCGATTGCAAGTGAAGTTATGTTAAAATATAATTTTATAATATTTGGTTAGATATAAACCATATTTTTTATGTATGCGAGACCCACTATAAACTGAGGTTGAACCTTGGTTTATGAATTTTAGCAGGTAACTGGACATGCAAGTAAAAATTTCAGAAATATAGGGATAAAGAATCTTGAATAATAGAGACAAAACAATAATTTGTCAGAAACCACGTGAAAGTAATAAGATATTCAATATAAAAGTACATCAATATTTAAAATTTTCAACTCGTACATGTTAAAACTTGTGCAAACAATTATATTGAAAGCAAAATATGTATAAAAGATACGTAGATAAGCTTATTTCAACAATGTCGACAAACAAATTTAAATTCTTTATGCAAGGCATCATTTACTTTTTTTTATATAAGAGGGGTGCTTATATCATGTATTCCAATAAAATAATTATCTTCAAAATAAACATCTCAACTGTATTTATTACAAGTAAGTGAAACACCTTTGTGGTCTTGACAATTTTGTGAGAAAATTATTCTTTCCAAGCCTTTGATTGTTTTTTTTTCTACAGAATAATTTTAATTATATTTATGGTGTTTTATTAACAACCTATCAATTTTTTTTATTTACATGTAATTGAAGTTATGAACGATCCTCGCTTTAATGCCATATTTAACGAAGATTTTGATGATGATTATGATAATACAATGAACCACGTTGTAGACCACATTAATTATCCTAGTTGTGAAGGTAGTGGCGCCTCAGTTTTTTATGCTGGAGATGACGATGATGGAAACGACGATGTCAGTAATGATGATGATGATGACAGTGATGATGTTCGTGATTTTTTTTTCAAGGAGACAAATTGATATGAATAAAGTAATTAAATGTACGGCTGGAGCTATAAACATGTATTGTATTAATTATATGCATAAAGAACCATGTATGGTTTCATACAATACATGGATGAGTTGATTAAATGAAGTTTTATGAGATCATTGGAAAACGATGTGTTAACATGCTTAGGATAGACACAACCACTTTGTTGAGTATGTGCAATGATTTAGAAACATATTATGACTTAAAACCTTCAAGAATAATTAACGTTATTGCAAATGTGGCAATGTTTTTATATATAATAGCAGTAAGGGGGGGTCAAGTAAGGAGGTGCAGGAGAAATTTCAATATTCAGGTGAAATTGTTAGTAGATATATAAAATAAGTTATTAAATCATTATGTTTGTTTGTTGTAGAAATCATAAAACCAGTATATTCATAATTTACCAACACCCCAATAGAAATTGCAATGAATCCAAATGCCACATTTCAAGGTAATAACTATTTTTTTATGTTGTTTGAATGAATATCAATTATTTTATTAATGTTTCTAATTACTTATATTATTTTTTCTGTGGAATTGTGTTGGTACAATTGATGGCATACATGTTCGTGTTTGCAGATCATCTGATAATCAACTATTTACTGAAAGAAAAGGTGCACCAACATAAAACATCATGGTTGCTTGTAGTTTCGACATATAGTTCATGTTTGTGTGAGCAGGATTGGAAGACATCGCACACAATACACGTATTTTTCTTGAGGCTATTGACAATAGTAGTATAAATTTTTCAAAACCACCGAGAGATTGTGATTTGATATAAATTGAAGAGCTAATAATTTAAGTTATATAGCATTCTTTTTTAGTTACTGAAAAAAATTAGCATGTTGTTCTTATTTACAGGTAAATACCATTTGGCTGATGCTAGATATCCCAGTGAATATGAGTATTTAGGTTCTTATAAAGGCGAGAGGTATCACTTACAAGATTTTAGGCGTCGTGGATAACCAAGTGGTCGAGAAGAAGTGTTTAATCGTGTACACTCATCACCATGTAACATGGTTGGGTGTTCTTTTGAAATATGGAAACAAAGGTGGAGAATTTTGTAAGATGTGTCTGCTTATCCATATAAAACGCAAGTTGAGATTGCTGTTGCATCAATGACACTACATGACTATACTAAAAGGAGATTGCAAGATGATGTGGTTTTTACTGAATATGATCATAATCCCACTTTTATTTTGAATGGTTTTTTACTAGATATTGTAGCTCGCTCAGATTGTCAAGAATCACAGAGGCCTTCATATATGGATTTTGTATGCAATTGAATTGCAAATAGTCTGATAGGAAAATGAAAAAAACACAAAATATAAGGATTATTCATTTCGTTATGTAATTATAATTATAAATCTATAATATTTGCAATCATACATACATACATACATATATATATATATATATGTGTGTGTGTGTGTGTGTTTCATTTTAAATTATTTCATAATCAAACCTCAATATAAAATTATATTAACTAAAAATATAAAACTATTTTTTATTTAATTTTAATTTTAATTACAATTTTAACCAAATAATTAAATTTATTAAACAAATCTCAACTAAAAATTTTTTTTTATAAATTTTTTTTTTAAATTACAACCATGTAAACAACTACAATACCAAAGAGACCCTTCGGCTTCCTCCCTTCTCTTTTCTTCAATATTTTCTCAACTTGCACTGCCAAAAGATTTTCATTCCAATTAAACGGCTGAGTTTCGTGTGTCTCGTTTCC
>Ga0325414_1007801_pt1 | contig 11326 bp, 10 predicted proteins | sample PopdelMetagenome_8_FD_206183 | JGI IMG/M metagenome (GOLD analysis project Ga0325414, IMG submission 206183) | Populus deltoides microbial communities from Bellville, Georgia, United States - Leaf-PdKOR-R3 | ecosystem: Host-associated > Plants > Phyllosphere > Phylloplane/Leaf | place: USA...
CCTGAAGTCACATGGAAACTTCTTAAGGGCTTCATCTCCGCGTTAAGTCACTGTTTCTTGCGAGATTGCCTTTGTATCATTGTCATAAAGTGAGAGAAAAAAAAGTAGGATTTGATTCAAACACAGTGTTATAATAAAGACAATGAATAGAGCACCAATAATTGATAAAAGGGAGGGGAGTTTTCTTAATACCCAACTTCCTCTCCGTTTCCTTCCCTTCCCTACATGTCGGTTCGCGATGATAACAGGGGCAGTAGGATCCTTTCCTTTCAAACCATGTGAATGCGTTCAAACTTGGGTTGACCCGCGGGTCAACCCACAACCCAAGCTTTGGGTGAGCTCTATGTCAAGAACTAATTTTATCATTAATAAAGTCGCCCTCTCTTCATACTTGTACTTTAAACAGAATGATCAAGTTAGCCGGGTAATGATTAAGTTTTTTGTTGTGTTGAGTTTCCCTTCTATTTGGAAGATGGTCATGTGAGGATGGTCTATTTATTTATGTTAGATTAAACCCAAATCCATCAAGTTTCGATTAAACACTTCCATCATAGTCGTCGTCGTCGTGGTTCGATTGAGTTGAAATCTTGCAGCCACACTAACAACACGAGGCTCTATAATCTGATCACTGTAGATCGAATGGTATTTTTGTTGATGAACACTAGCAACTATTTTGTGGTGGGATGTTTATAGAATCTCTTATAATCTTGTTTTGTTGCCAGGAAATTATTACTTCTCTAATCCTATTTAAAGAGAACAGTTGCAGCGGGAATTTTGGAGGTTTCGTAAGAACCACCCATGCACCTTGTCTGTTTGTGGTTGATTTGAGTAAATCCCAACTCAATCTATCATTTCTCTCAACACTGTATGCTTTGGAGAGGATAACAAGTCTCTCTTAGCTCTTCCAACCTGAGCTCTCCTTATGAGGTTATCGTAATCATTCTCCTCCATTGGTCCAAGAGCAAGGATGACCATATCGGCAACTATAAGATGTATATTCATGCTGGTGTTCAATAGCCTGATGAAGGTCGATTTATACCGGCCAACGGCTAGCCTTGTCAAGCTGCGAGCCCCCCTTCCTCTGCGATTTTGTAATAGAACCTTGCACTAGCAATTTAATCTTTCATAAACGCTCTCCAATTGTAGGTGACCTTTATGGAGAAAACATCCTAATCGCATAAACCAAATCGTTCGAGCTCATCCTGTGGAAGCTAAACTCTCCCTGTCAAGGCACTGAAAGAAGAAAGGAGTTGAAACATTTAATGAGGTGATTAACCATAAGCAAATAAATTAGTGGCAAAAACTTGCTCTTCCCACACCTCTCTATAAGAGTGTCTGTGAGTTGATTTGCAATACAAAAATGAACTGCTGCATTGTAAATACTTTGAACAGAAACAGAAGAAGATTCAGGTGCAATCCCCGTTACTGGAACAGTCATGGATCCAGTTGTGCCAGCATCATGGTAGCAGTAAAGGTGGATGGCCCAAATGCTGTCTACAAGGGCACTTCTCTTCTTGGTAGGTGGGAAGAAAGACTGCAGGACATCTTCAACGGCCGCCCCTATGACATGGTTGATGCTGCACTAGCTTATTGATAAGTTTCCAAGTTCTGTATAGACATAAAGTAGTTGCTCAGGACATTTTCTACCTGAATCAAATTCCCCTCTAGCTTGGTTTCTTTCTCAATTGTTTCTCCTCAAAGTATTTATAATGCAGCAGTATACTACGGTATGGCAAATCAACTAACAAACATCCTTAGAGATGTGTGCGAGGAGTAAGTTTTTTGTGACTTATAGTTCTCTCATTAGGCAAATGTAAGGAGGGGAAGTATTGGAGTAATGCATAGGAAGGAAAAAGGGTATCAACACTCAACAAAAGGTTGGTTAAAGTTATCACCGAGAGAGGAAATGGTGCCAATGAAAAAACCTTGGAGCTTACTCTTAAGAGAGGCTGCAAGACATCTTCAATGCTGGACACCCTCCCCCTGGATATGCTGTTCATACTGATACTGCTTCTCCAAGTCCTGCTCAGGCATTGAGGTGAATAGAACAATCTACCTTGGTAAGTTTTTGTGACAAAACAAGCCCATTTCTTAACAAAAGTCCAAAGTAGCCCATGAAGTTAGAATACTTCAAAATGTGGAATCCTGCCCTCAAAAGGCCCAAATATTGAAGGGAAATCCATATTTCAACGGGATTGGGCTAGTTTGTGGTTAGGGCTACTGATGAATATATTTGAAAATAAGCATTCAAACCTTATGAAGTTGAAAGAGCAGTGTTAAATTGACCATATTATATTAACTCATAGACTAGAAAAACTAGTATATTTGACCTCTTGATATTGGCTTTGATCGCTATTAAAAACAGCCATTATCATTTACCATTAATAAGAATGATTAAGCACCTACTTGACCCAGTTTTCCTATTCAAGTGTAGAAGCGAGTTATGTTTTCCTTAAAAATCAAACTCTAAGATCAGCAAGCCTTCTCAAGAGTTCATGTTCATGAAGTTCCTAGGCTACTTTATTTCTTTCTTGTGTACCATTTACTTGCTGGTCTATAGCCAGCTTTATTATTTTATTCTAGTCATGGTTATAAAACTTAAATTCCTAGCGGGTTGATTGAGGATGTGATTCATCTAAGATTTAGATTAATTTGAGTTAAAAAAAAATAAAATGAAAAGTACCCTAGCTTTTCAAAACTCAACCCTCAATTTATTTAATTTTTTTATTAAAATAATGTCATCTGATTCAATTTTAAAAAAAAATTAAAAAACCAACTCGAGTTAATCCTCCCGACTTGTAACTCAAAACTTATTCAAATGGATTTCTAAATTGAATTTAAAAACTGCAATAGTGGTGAAAACCGATTAAATTTTATACTGTTGGATTTTAAAGCTGTTCTAGTGATGCAACCGAATGAATTTTATACTATTTTAGGTTTGGAGCAAATTATCTTTCACTAATCTGTTATATTATTAGAGAAAATTAAGTAACTGAGGTGAAAATGACACATATATGCAGACTGCAATTCCTAGTTTAGTATCATTGGTGGAATCAATGATTCTTTTTCTTCTTTTGGCTCATTGCTTTGGAACAACCAATCAAAGCCGTTCGGCATTGTTTTTTCCGGTCTCCAAGATGTTCCTTTTTCAGATCACACTTTGTCTTTTACATTGACTTTTACCTGTCAAATTTCCTTTCTAGTTTTGGCAAGTATGGCTAGATCCCAATGGATTTAGTGAACTTTCTCAGCACCTCGCTGAGCTGGTTCGGTTGAGCCACTGCAAAGATGGTCTCATCAAGTCTCAACTTACATAGGGTGCATCACATCAATGGACAGTCAAACTGCCAAGAAGCAGCTCCAAACAGGAACTTTCAGCCTTGTAGATGGACCGAATCCTGATGTTGAGATGTTCCAGAGGAAGCACTACATAGAACTAGTCCAACTGACGCGCATCATGGCCTCCATAATTGGAAAAGGACGTCAACATGACCTATCATTTGATTAGTTCATTCACGGGGGAGGGTTTTATTTTACTTCTATACTGTAAAACTTCCTGCATAATCACTTCAGGACATAAATAGAATCGAAGGGTGTAGGGAGGCATCAAGGTGATCAAGATTCTTGTTGCATAGTCTCAAACAATGTTTTGGATAGGTTGGTATTGGACAAAATCTAGCATCTTCGTAACACCCAATATTCTCTAAACACCACATTAGGGACTCATGTCTTTACTGAAAAATATAAAAAAAACTACAAGTTGTCATGATTTTGTAGAGCAAACTGCTGTCCTTGATAAGAGCAGGCCATTTCAATAATCCCCCATTTTTTGCTTGAAAAATCTAGTCAGCTGAAACTAGCTAGTTGGCAATTTGCATGATGCTATCATCAATTTCCTTTTGATAAAGAGATTGAGAAGGAGAGGAATTAAGGTAGAGAGACAGCTAGTTAATTGACCTAACATTGCTAGAGAGTATAAATGTTTTAGCTGTTCGATATTGCAATATCATGATCAAGTTATTAGGTAACGTTTTCTGATGTTTTGAAGGAAGTTCTAGATCCTTTCAAGCCATTTTATCATTCTTCTAGAGAGCTTTTTCGTACCCGAGAAGAATCGTTAAACGTTTCCGGATGTGTTCTACATTTTCACTTTCGGCTAAGCCTTGCACTGGGGCAGATAATGGCAAGTTCTTGCACTCAATATCCTTGGTTACAAGAGCAAGAGCTGAAGTGATCGCAGCTCCTAAGAGATCAAGCCAACGTGCTTTTCCTCGGCTATTAAAACATGGAATTCCTCATACTGATCTTCAAGTACATGAAATTGTTGAGAGGCAGTCTCAGGCTAACAGCTTAAGCAAGCAAGATATCTGTAGAAAGCCGGAGTTCCATCCAGCGTTTCTTGAAGAAGCCTATGAAAGGTGCAGAAACATTTGCGCCGAATATGCCAAGACTTTCTATCTAGGTAACATTCATATCCCTTCCACATTGTTCATTACATGTATAGTTCTAGATGTCATGATTCAAGGATTTCTAGATGATATGAGAACTATCTCCTCGTTTCGATGCATGCTTGATTGCTTACCAGATCCCATTAGCACAGGTTTCCAACCTGTTTTATGATTTATCAAAACATTTAATTTTCCTATATATGTCATCACAAATTGTGTGGCAAAATAATGATGGTCATTGTCTCTCGATGCAGGAACTCGGTTGATGACAGAGGAGCGACAGAAAGCCACATGGGCAATTTATGGTAAGAGATTAAAGCCCAGAATAGATAAATTAGTCCTTCAAAGACAATACTACCAAATTATTTATAGCTCCAAGAAATTACTTGAAAAGATATTCAGTTCAGAAGATCGAAGAAGCAATTCAATTGATCCTAACAGTCACACTAGAGATGAATTAAGCAAAGAGATTTACATAAGAAGTAAACTATTATGAAAGTCGTTCTACTGCAACTGAGATATTTTCTGCAGTATGGTGCAGGAGGACAGATGAGCTGGTCGATGGACCTAATGCAGTGCTCATGAGCACTGCTGTTCTTGATAGGTGGGAAGAGAGACTGCAAGACATCTTTGATGGACGCCCCTATGACATGCTCGATGCTGCACTTACTGATACAATTTCCAAGTTCCCTTTAGACGTTAAGGTGCTTGGAATATTTACTAGATGGATTAATTCCTAGCATAGTGTATGTTCTCAATCTGATAGAGTTTTTTTTATCATCTCACAGCCTTTTAGGGACATGATTGAAGGTATGAGAATGGATACGAGAAAATTCCGTTATGATAATTTTCAAGAGCTCTATCTTTATTGCTATTACGTTGCGGGCACAGTCGGCCTAATGAGCGTTCCAGTGATGGGAATTGCAGCAGAATCTGAAGCTTCTGCTCAAAGTATTTATAATGCGGCACTGTACTTGGGTATTGGAAACCAGCTTACAAACATTCTTAGAGATGTGGGAGAGGAGTAAGTTCTTTTTCCCACACAACTTCCATTCAGTTTTCTCGTTTTAATCTTTTAACTTAGTTCAGTCCTTTTTCTTTCAGTGCTTTGAGAGGGAGAGTTTATCTACCACAAGATGAGCTTGCACAGTTTGGGCTATGCGACCAGGATGTTTTCGCAAGAAAAGTCACTGATGGATGGAGAGAGTTCATGAAGGAGCAGATAACAAGGGCAAGATTCTATTTCAACCTTGCAGAAGAAGGGGCCTCAAAGCTTGAAAAGGCTAGCCGGTGGCCAGTATGAACTGAAAACTTTCCATTACTTGCATGATAAATTTGCAACACTTCCAACTCTAACCTATATTGTACCTTGAGATTTTTCATATGCTGACACATTGGTCTGTGATTTGTTGCAGGTATGGTCATCCCTACTAGTATACCAAAAAATCTTGGATGCAATTGAGGATAATGAATATGATAACTTCACAAAACGAGCTTATGTTGGAAGAACAAAGAAACTTCTCACATTGCCCCTGGCATACACAAAAGCTCAATCAATGTCTAGCTTGATCCTTCAGTAAATCAAGATTTTGTCAACAGCCCTAAGGTGGGGGAGTTATGACAGCAAACAGTGGAGAAGTGGAGTGAATAGTGAAACAAGATTATGCTTGTGTATCATAGAGGAAATCGTCAAAGTTTGAATGTTTGTAAGATTGGTTCATTATTGCTTATATCAGGTTCTCAATTCTCTGATAGAACTAGAATTTTCATGGAAAGTAAATTGCACACACATTTCTCAGTTTTCAAAACTATGACCTTTGCTCAAAAATTGCTTGCACTGCAAGTGTCAAACTTCTTTGAGGCATTTATCAGGCGATATGCTGTTCTCTATATGCTCACAACAGAGAAGACATGCTGCTATGGCATCCATATCCTGTTTTGGGTTCGAGCTCTCTCCCTTGCACTAAGCCTAAGCGCACAGATGAAAGGAAAAATATATTAAATAATTATAATTATATGAACTGAAAGCATTTCAATTCATTAACATTAATACCCAAATAAAATTGGGCTCTAAAGAAGAAAGAAAAAGAACATTTATTACATGTTATAGCATTGTATCTTTAGGTTTTTGGCCCTCATTACAGTCGACTTCCCTTGTTGGAATTATCTAAAAATAGACAACGCTTTAAGGTTGACGATTTTGCAAGAGATTCCAAGCTCAGTGGGCATTGAAAATGACCATACCCATTGCGAAAGATTTCAAGTTAAATGCAGATTCAAATATCAATAGATGCCATTTGCCTTGAGGTGCTGCCTCAACACTTTCAAACCGCCTGCCTTCCGTTATCAAACAAATACTGGCAATCATCCACCCGCACCATAAATGGCATAAACCGTCCACTCCCACAAACCACCAGTCTCTTATCCATCAATTACAATCCAAAATATCAAGGAACAGCCATTTTAGCTCTCCACAAAACCTTTCAAGGGCGGGGGCCAGCTGACAGAGACAGAGTGAACTGTGAATGTTTTGCTTCAATATTTCTAGAGGGAGACAACACTTCACGTAACTTCGCACTGGTGACATAATCAATATTTTGACAATCCATGATCAAGGCAACTATCATAGAGAAGATGATAGGGAAAAACCGCTTAGCCCACAAAAATCTATGTTTCGCGGGAAATCACAACCGAAGCTTGGAATGAACTGTCATGGGAAACTGAAGAGGGGGTTTAAATTCAATTCAGGTTCAGCTTTCGTATGCAATGTGCAATCAAAAATTATCTAGAAATGTTACGGCACCTACTGGAACACTTGGTTAGAAAAAATATAAAAGCACCCATTATAAGTCAACTCATTGTCTCTCTACACATACCCAACCCTGAAACAACCATCCTTCTACAAAAAGGAATAAGATAACAAAAACAGAATCAAGGCAAAGGAATAAAAGATGCCGCATTGTTTGCTGGAAATGGTACATTTGCGGCTATTTGGTCACCAGCTCCACTGCTTCCTCTTATGGAAACTCTAGCATAATCAGCAAACCAATTGAATCAAGGAAGCTCCACCTGCCTGTTATACATGCTTTCTGCCACCCACCCCACCCACCATCATTGTGAATTTATACTCTTAGATTTGAAAAATGCCCTCAATAAGTGAACCAACCAGGAAGCACTGGCTGTAAGGATTCGGCATCTCCAGACCAGCTTCAATCATAGGAAATAATCTGGTGTTCTCCGGGTCACATCTGGCTCACCCCTCCTTGGAGCAGGCTCAAACTGCAAACATATTTTGAAGATATTATTTTGAGCCTAACTTATGTGACATTACCCATAGAGTGCGCTCTAGCATCAGACACCAACCTGAATGAATGTGTGACCCTTGCAGTCATCAACTTCCAAAATAGAAGCCATGTTACCACAGCGGTAGCAATAGTTGGGTGCACTAAAGATAGTAACCACCTTTTGTTCCTGTCACGAAAAAAAAAGCACAATCAATCAGATGAAATTTGCAAACCAGAGCAAGAAATTCACCAAAAGAAAAGCATCAAAGGGAAGTAGTTACATGGCCCCAGTTGTATCCTTCCATAACCAGCTGGTGAGCTCTAGCAATCAGCTTTAAGTTGTTTGTATGGTTAAATTGCTCAGATATGTCCTAAAGAAAAAATATCCGTAAGCATCCCAAGAAGAAAACTCTGTTCTGCTAAAAATTAAGAGCATGGGTTGAAAAGAAGGGAGTGGAGTGAGTATATTACTTGACCAAAGGTATATCCAGCACCCCTAGGTGAGATGCCCCAACCACAGCGATCATCAGGGTCAGACCACAAAAGATCACACATGGGACCCTCATGGGGAACTTCTTGAACACGATCAAAATTACGAATATTATCAAGGGTTTCAATGGAGGGTGATAATCCACCATGGAGGCAAAATATTTCCGACTCAACCTTCAAAAGAGAACAAAATACATATATGACACCATATCCACATTAAATGCCCTAACTAAGAAGTAAAATCTATTGTACATCCAAAAAGGAAAATGTAAATTTGGTATTTTTTTTTTCTTCAATTATCTTGGTAGCAAAAATATTTGTTATTTGATTATTTTTTACCCAGCACTCACCAATGCTGTCAGTGGAAAATAATCAAACAGATCTGTAAAGATCTTCCAAACATTAGCATTGCCATACCTGCAAAAAAAAAACAAAACACCATAGATACTTATCTTTTCTGTACATACTTGTGCCAAAAGAATTGTATAAAACCATTTGAATAACATGATATACAAAGTTAGAAGATGTGAGAGGAGAAGGTTCTTGGAAGCCTGTTTTCCAACTAGTCAAAAGTCTACAACTATCATCAAGTCCACTTCCTTTCAATTTCAAGGACTGTGGGGGTTGAGGGTAGAGTTTTCATTTACAGGCTAGTCCACTTTGTCAGGTTCATCAAAAAGTAGTATTCTTTTTTTATATAAAGTGTAGTGTTGAAATTGCACAGAGAATTCCAATTCTCTGTAACAACTTATATTCATGCATATAAAACATGTTACAAACCAATGCAACAGTCGTCCAAATTAAAAACACAGAAGTCCAACCGCAAGACACCTAATGCACTAACATGCAACTTAGATAGACACACAGTATGTCCAGAGTTTCAGTTTGCACTATGCAAGTATCTCTTGTTCAGCCTACCTTTGATTTCCCATGCTTTGAGAAAAACTTCATTGTAATGCTTTTTTTCCTCTTGCTTTCTCCTTATTTTTTTTTTGTTATAGCTTTTCACTTCTACAAGCAACCCCGTTTCCTTATCCGTGTCATTCATAAAATCATATCCAGGTCACAATTGTAAGAAAGTAAAATTTATGTTTATGCATACTGTACACAAGAAACATTAAGAGGGAACTACAAGCCAAAGACTGTAGGATTCCAAACTAACTTGTAAGTTAGGATGTAATTCCATTAGACTAAGGATTCAGAAGAACTCACTTCCGCAGGCATTCATCATAGAAACCATAAACTTGAGTAATCTGAAATGGGAACAAGCATCCATAATCAGCCCAATTGATTTGATGCTGAGAAAAAGCTAGGGTATGAAAGAATTGAAATCATAAAATGTTTAGATGTCTTAAAAGTTTACACCCTGCCAAGAACAGTACCACATTCAGTTGCAAATATAATCAATTAATGACCCTTCAACCTAGGATAAAAAAAATTATAGCATCAGTTGGCAAAATACATTCGGAAGCATACCTGACGACTTTCATGATTTCCCCTTAGAATAGTAATCCGTTGAGGATAACGCACTTTCAAGGCAACCAGGAGCTGATAAAAAAAAATCAATCAGTATCACATCTAAAAAGTTAAGAGCCTCAACCAAACTAAGGCCAAAGTTTATCAAAATTTGTGTATAGGTAAGAGAATGTTAGAAGTGTTCCATTCAACACAGCTTAATTTATATGTTTTTCCAATTCAAACCAGAAAGACTTTGGCATACATACAGTTCCATGGACAACTCTAAAAATACAACCTATTATAATGGCATAGATACATCAAAGGAGAAGGGAGACATTGATGTTGAAATGCATGGGGAAAAATAGAAAGATGGAAGTACTTACTGTTACGGTTTCTACTGAATAATAGCCACGGTCAACATAATCTCCCATGAACAAGTAATTTGTATCTGGACACTACAGCAAACAAAAATGCACAAGTGAACAACACCAAACTAGGTGAGCACAAGACAAATGGTGGAAGCTTAATACCTTAGATGATAGCATGATAATGAAATAGAAATTAAAAATAGTAAAATGTGTAATGTACTCAGAATGTTGTGGCATCACTGGCACTGTCAGAGATACACCATGTATGATGATAAATAGCAGTCAAAGGAACCTCAACTAGAAATCCTTACATTTCCAGTAAATGTTAGAAAAACTAACAGATGATAGAGAAAGGGAAGGGTTGATCCCTTGCTATTGCAATGGTCTCCATAGAAGCTAAAGAAAAGGAGGAGGAAAGAAAGTGCAGTAAAGAGACTCCATGTGTATCTTCTTAACTAAAAACAAATGCAAGATTGTGACCATTACAGCCACAAGAAGAAAACTCATAAAGGAGATAACAACTGGCATTAATTTGAATCGCCATGTCTGCAAATATTAGAACATAAAATTGCTCAATCAGAAACTTACCTTCCCACCAATGCGAAAAAGCTCAGCTAGATCATGAAATTGACCATGGATATCACCACAGATTGTAACAGGGCTTTTAACAGGCTGAAAGATGTACAACCAAAGAAAGTCAATTACAACTCAGTGGATTCCAAAGTCCTAAAAAGCTCATAGCTTGCATTGAGGAATAGATAGCAAAAGATGGATACTGAACTGAAACATAAAAATGGCATATAAAAAATCCTAGAACTTATGTTCTGATAACAGGAAAAAAAAAAACAACATAAGAGTGTAGAGTACCTGAACATTGCTTTCATCCATCAAAATCTCCTTAGCTTTCTCGCATAATGCCCTTACCTGAATCATAAAAAAACATTTCCATTGAAAACAGTATCCCCAAAGAATAATCTAGGTGTTCCCAGTTTTGAAAGCAATCCTCCTAAAACAAGCATCAACATTGCACACTTACTCCTAGACTTGAATATCTTAGCATCCACTTCAAACCAAAATAATGGATCCATGTCACCCACCAGAATCCAACTTCATTAATACATCTAGAAAGCACAAGTTCGAAGTATCCACTCCGATTTAGAATACCCCACAAAGAACCAAATTTCAATTATGGCAGCTTAAGCAGTATAATCCAATAAGCAAAGAGCATCATACTCCTGTTCTCTTAACCTTCCAAACTATGAAGAAGTCTTCCAATCAA
>Ga0325414_1007803_pt1 | contig 11324 bp, 8 predicted proteins | sample PopdelMetagenome_8_FD_206183 | JGI IMG/M metagenome (GOLD analysis project Ga0325414, IMG submission 206183) | Populus deltoides microbial communities from Bellville, Georgia, United States - Leaf-PdKOR-R3 | ecosystem: Host-associated > Plants > Phyllosphere > Phylloplane/Leaf | place: USA...
TTGCATAACATATAGCATAAAAATCTAAACTAAACCTTCCTCGTGGGATCGACCCCTTGCTTGCTCTATACTATCTTGTGTGTTTTAAGCTAGGGTAATTAATTTGTGCGACCGCGACATCGCAACAGTATTTTTTTATTAAGTAATGTTTAATAAGATAATGTTATATTTTCTTTTCCATGTCTTATCCTTATCCCTAGATTAGTTTTTTTAATCTTACTTGAAATTTACGCATAGCCAATAGCAAAAATATAATATTTAGCTAGAGCATGTGTAATCCAATTTGATTTTGAAACCATGTATTAAGGAAATTATAAATCATTATGTTTTATATCAAACCATGTAATTAAATCTAAACCAAATATGATCTAACCGAAATTCAATGACTTGGCCAACCAATTGATCCGAATTGATGCATAAAATTTGATATGCAAAGATTTAATTGAACTGGATTAATCGGTAAAACCCGAGTTGGTTTTTATAATAAATGAGAAAATTAGTATCTTATAGAGCTTGAAATTTATATCTCTACTTAGAGATGAGAAAAAAAAATCATGATACTCAAAATATTTGTGAAAACTAACTCAAAATTAACTGAGCCAAATGGCTTTGCAAAAGTGGTGGATATTCTCAGTTTGAAAATTAAAAAAATGATCCGCTTCGGTTTAGTTTTGGTTTTGAATTCTAGAAACAAAAAATCTGACTATATACATGACATTATAGCACATCCATAAGATATATCCCTAAACCTAAATTTACCTTATCCTCTCAAAAGCTTTATTCTAAAAGTTCATTGGTTGGAATCAACCTAGACAATGAATATACGATAGGAATGACAAATGCAAAATATTGCAAATAGGACTCGCTCCCATTTCGACACTTAGGAGTTCCTTTGGAAGCAAATCCAAATTGGCTCTCAATTTGGAAACCCATAATAAATAGAATCCAAACAAGACCAGGCCAAATGGAAAAGATGTTTATTGAGCATGACAGGAAGAATGTGTCTTATTAAAACAGTGTTGTCGTTCCTCTTTTTATATTACATGTCCGTGTTTCTTATGCCAAAAGGAGTTGCTAGGGTCATTACTTCAATTAGAAGGAGATTGTTATTGTGTGGGGATTTAAAAGATAATTTTATTTATTTATAAAGTTGCATGACAGATGGTGGTCAGGGGAAAGAATAGACTCTATGTGTTGGTTCACTGGAAGACAAGAGCAATGCGTTGCTATTTAAATGGCTATGGAGGCCATGGGGCAATAATTTAGGAGGCTGACAAGAGCTTATCAGTAAAAAGTATCAGGTTTCCTTCACTAATAACCTACCAATACTTCATCCACCTCTTTCATAAACATGGCAATCCATAAATTCTTTAATCAATATAGATTCTGCAGTTGAAGAGGCTTTGAAGAATCATTGTTGGTATCAGATTGGCAATGATGGACACATCCATTTTTAGACAAACAAATAGTGAAGAGGCTTTAAAGAATCATTGTTGGTATCGGGTTGGCAATGGTGGACACATCCATTTTTAGACAAACAAATAGTTATCTAGTGGGATGTTAAAAGATCTTTATCCACGTTTATTTTCCTTATCCACATCACCTTCATAATGTTTGCTGGATATAGGGGAGTACATCTTAGCTTAATGGCAGTGGAGGCCATACTAGAAAAGATGCTTATGGCAATTAAAATAGGAGCAATTATAGAGTACGACTCAACTGATAGTAGATATAACTCTGTATGAAAACATATTTGATACAAGAATATGGGGAGGAGAAGCAACTGGTGCTTATACTATCAAGTCCGAAAGTGAATTAATTGATAACATCATTTATCTAGAAAACTTCCCTTACTCTTTTTTTTCGTGGAAAGAATTTCCCCCACCGAAGATCAAATGTTCATGTAGCTGCTAGTACTACATGACAGAGTGTGTATTAGAGCCTTCCTAGCGTATCATCATTTGATACATCCCAGCCAAGCAATATATCCTTTCTGTGAACATGAAACAAAACATGATAATCATATTTTCCTCTATTATTACCACATGTGGAGACTGTGGCAACAATTTCAGAACTGGTTTTGCATCTTTAGGTGTGTCGCACCCTCGCGGCGGAGCGCGACGATCCTCGATTGATTTCAGGTTATTTGTTTATTTGTGAATAAGGGAGTCCCCACCTAATATTATGGTCACTAGGAAACCTAACTAGTCTTTCAGAGATTCTAAGGCAAGTGACTAGTTGTGTAAAGGGAAGATATTAGCACTCCTAGTACGCCCTACCTAAAATAAACTGCTTGGTGTTTGGTTTGCCTTATAATTGCTATGGTGTTGATATTCTCTTAATCCCATCAGTTTTCCTATGATAAGTTTGCTATGATAAACAAACTTGGACTCAAAGTCTAAAAAGAAAGAAACATTGGTCACTGTGGATCACACCCTTACATATGTCTACGAAGTACCGAGGAGAACCAATGCAGATCTCTTGAAATCTGTGTTTGATTAAGACTAAATTTATAATCTATGATTTATGAGATAGGTAATATAGAAATCTAAGGAGATTCAATGTGCTTAAGAGCTTATTTTTTCCTTAGTATTTCAAGTGTTTGCGACTCGTAAATCACAAGGAAAAGGAACAAAGATTTAGAAATCTAAGGAAATTCAGAGCGCTTTAAAAGCCTCCTTTTGCCTTAGTGTTTCATACTTTCACGGCTCGCAAACCATTGAGTAAAAAATTGAATATCCTCAATTATAATCGAGACTTCTTTCAAGAATGTGTGATGACTTATTATTTCTAGAAAATTATTTTGGATATTAACTACTTGGGGTTTCTTTATCCAAATATTAACATCGAATAATAACAAGTTATTCTCAATAATATTTTGGATATTCATCCCTTTGGGATTTCTTTATCCAAACATTAACGGTGAATAATAGATGAATTCCCCCCTAAAAAATAAGATTTTTGTATTTTTTGGAATATTGGCCTATACCCTTTGGAGTTTTACAAACATGTTGTAAAATCCCAAAGGTGCAAGAAAATAATTTTTTGTTGTGTTTAAGAAATCCATGCGAAAACACATTTTCGAAACTTCAATTATTATTTTTTTTAAAAAAGGTTCAATATATATATATATATATATCTTGTGTGTTGCATACGGCCAATATTCTAACAACAAATGCAAAACAATACAGGGAAAGAAAGACTTACCTGGCGAGGCAGCAGCTGGAGGCAAAGTGGAGGAATACAACTGGTTGCTGCTCATGAAAGACGTCCCTGCTCACTGTTCACGGTGGAGCCATGTTTGCCGGTTGTTGTCGCTGCTAGTTTCAGACGCGGTTACAGACGAAACGGGAAATGGTGACCCGCTGGCTGGTCGATATTTCTCCTCTGTTTCTCATGTTGTTGGAAGGGAAGGATGGCTTCTGCTGATTCTGCTACTGTGGCTGAGGAAAGGTGTGGCTTCTCTTGGTTCCATCACTGCTGTTGACGAAGGATATGGCTGTGGCGGAGGCTACAACTAGGCGAGTGGCTTAGCTCATTTCTGGTCGTTGTGTTGACAGAGAGGGAAGGCCTGTAAGTGGTGTTCACGGTGGTTGTAAGCTGAGGGCATGAGGTCTGGCGAAGGGAGAAGAGAAGCTTGTGTGCAAAGGGAAAGTTTTACCTAAGAAAGGGGGAGGAGCAGTAACGACTGTTGTGGAGAGGGAGAGCGGCGCCGGCTGCCTCTTGGTTGGGAGAGAACACCGTGAGTTTATGTTCAATTGAAGAGGGAAGGTTGTGCGTGTGGGGGCTGAAGGAAAGAAAAAATAGAAGGGGAGAAGGGAGAGTTGGTGCTATGGTCGGGTGTTTGTGGGGGTGTAGTGGCTAAGATGGAGAAAATAGAAGGGCTCTTGCTGGTGGCTGGCTTAGAGAGGAAAAAAATTAGAAATATGGGGGCAACGACTTGGTTTTGCCAGGAGAAAAAAATTAGGTTTAGGGTTTTTTTGTGGTAGCCCTAAATTTCTCTCTTTAAAAAAAATATCCTTTGTAAATTTTCTTCTCTTGTGCATATGGCTGGAGGTTCACTTATATAGAAAATCTTTACACGTGTTATTTAAGGAAATATTGCAATAATTATTGCATAGATTGTCTTCTATAACCAGCACCAACAAATCCTATATATATGGTATTTTATATTGCAGTGATTATTTTCCATAACCAGCACGAATCAAATTATATATCTATAGTATTTTATATTGCAGTAATTATATATGATTCAATAATTATCTCCTTGACATATTGCTTCCTTAATATTAGTCTTGATGCTCTATGTTATCGCCACATGTAAACCCTTATTTTTTTAAAAAAAATTTATCAAAATATAGGTCAAAAATTGGGTAGCAACAAGGTGCATGCCAAATAGAATAGATCAAATTATCAGCTAATGACATGACATGACAAAAAGCAAGTTCTAGCAAAGTACTTTAATGACGATATCATATGACATTTTATGGGGGTATTGGGACTACAAGGAACAAGCTGATCTTTAAGGATAAGATGTTGGATTGGAATCTTATTCTCCATCATCTTACACTTTGGTTAAAATGTTTTTTTATATATATACATTCATTAATGTTTTGAATTCTAGTTTACCATAGCTTTAATGGTAAATTGGTTTCATCAATAATATCTCGATTATTAAAAAAAAGGTAAAATAATTCGTTCGTTTCTTGAAAGGTAATACATTTGACTGGTACACTGACTTGAAATCTAGCTCAATCGATAGTTGGGAGCAATTAAAATGTGAGTTTCTTAACCGCTTTTACAGCACTCATCGTGTGGTTAACATGACTGAACTTATCAATACACGTCAGTGGAAGGAAAAGCCTGTCATCGACTATATTATCGCTGGAGAAACCTTAGCATCAACTATAGAGATTGACTCACTGAAACTTCTGCATTAGACATGTGTATTCAAAGGATGGGTTGAGGACTATGCTATATTTTACAAGGCATCAAACCAAAGTCTTGTGAAGAATTGGCTACTCGAGCACACGACATGAAACTTAGCATTACGGTAACTGAAAGCTTATTATTACCTATGCAAGACCTCAAGAGAAATAAGCATGAAGGTCGTAGATTTAGAAAGAATGCTTTAAAGGTCAAGGGAAAGCAGTCTTTAGTATTTAGCTATATTATTTTAAAGGTACCAACTGGAGTTAAGAGGAATGATAGTGCAAGACCGACAACTTTTTAAAATGGTGAAAGAAAAAGCCATCCCTAAAGAAAAAAAAGGTTGTCTTTCACCTTTTCACTTACCGAATATTGTTCCAGTAACATGGCCGAATATCAGGCCTTAATTTTTGGGTTGGAAATGGCGGTGAATATAAAGATACCTTATTTTAAATTTTTTAGAGATTCTCAATTAGTCATTAGACAACTCCTCTTATTTTATAAAGTCAAGAAGCCAGAATTCATCCTATATCACAAGTATGCACTAAAATTGATGATATCACTTGATTGTGTCACTTTAGAACATGTACCTCGAAAAGAGAATAAACAAATCGATGCTTTAACAAATCTGACGTCAACATTATCATTATGTAGTGAGGAAGTAAAAGTCTTTTTTTTTTGTCAAAGATAAGTCATTCCACCAATAACTTATTACGTAGAAAAAAAGAACAAGTTGGTGCAATTTCTGTTTACGAGATTGAAAAAGAAGATTGGTGCCAACTTCTTATCGACTATTTAAGACATGGTAAGCTATCTAAAGACCTATACCATAAGATGAAAGTGAGGTGAAGAGCTTCTCGCTTCATATACTTTCAAGGCACTCTTTATCGACACTTTTTTGATGGAGTCCTTTTGAGTTGTCTAGGAGAAGAAGAAGCTACAAAAACACTAAAAGAAACACACCCGAGGATCTGTAGAGCACACCAATCAAGTCCTAAACTTCACTTACAAATTAAAAAAATAGGGTACTACTGGCATACAATGGTGAAAGACTGCAAAGATTATGCTAAAAAATACCAAAGTTGTCACTTGCATGTTAATTTGGTCTACCAACCACCCAAACCTTTACACCCGATAATTGCTTCTTAGCCCTTTGATTCTTGAGGACTTGATGTGGTAGAACCATTGTCGAAAAGCTCCAGGGGGCATCTTTACATGTTGGCCGCAACAGATTACTTCTCAAAGTGGATAGAAAGTGTAACATTAAAAGAGGTCAAGTAAGAGACAGTTGTAAACTTTATTCGAACAAACATCATATACCATTATGGGGTATCGAGATATATCATAACTGATAATGGAAAAGAGCTTTACAATACAACCATGAACAAGTTGTGTACACAATTCAATTTCAAACAACATAACTCTTTTATATATAATGCTCTGACTAGTGGCTTGGTATAAGTCTTTAACAAGATCTTATGTAATATTCTTAAGAAGGTGATGAATCGCTTGAAGAAGGATTGACATGATAGAATTGGAGAAGCGCTATGCACTTATTGTACTTCATTCCGAATGCCAACTCAAACTATTCTATATTCTTTGGTATATGAGGTTGAAACTGTTCTTTAAGTAGAATGTTAAATTCCATATTTAAGAATTGCAATCCAAGAAAGACTCTCTAATGAAGATAATGTCTGTCTATGCTCTGAAGAGCTTGAAGCTTTAGAAGAAAAAGTCTTAAAGCTTAACAATAATTAGAATGTTATCAAGCCTGACTTTATAGAGCTTCCAACAAAAAGATGCAACCGCTCTTATTCCAAGTAGGAGATCTTTTCTTGGTAGTGCGATGCCTGATAATCATGTCAAAACGTAGGGGTAATAAGTTCCTCTCCAAATGAGATAACCCTTATGTGGTTCAAGAAGTTTACACCAATAAAGCTTATAAAATTGTCAATGAGAATGGATTAAGGATTGGGCCTATCAGCGATAAATTTTTAAAAAGATACTATGCTTGAAATCTGATGTAGCTTCTCACATATACTTGCTAAAACTACAAACAACAGAAAAAAGAAAAAAAACAAGAAAATTGAACTATGTTATGACTTGATCATTTATCCATAAAGATACATAGGCAACTTGAAACTCTTTTCGAGTACAATCAGGTAAAAAAAAAAATTTAATTGACAAAAAATCCTATAAACTACATTGTGACTTGATCCTTTATCCATAAAGGTATGTAAGCAACTTAGAAATTATTTTAAGTACAGCTACACCATCCTTTAAAACTATTCAAACTCATATGATTGTTCGCGTAAAAAAAAAGGTAAATAAACCTGACAATATAATCATGACATGGAAACCCAGGTAATAAGATGCAAACGTGGGCAAAATATAAATTTTATTAATTGAAAAAAGAATTCTACTAAATAAAATATGTATTCACAACATAAAGTCATGAGCTAATGTTATCAAAACTAAAAATCATTCCAAAGCATGAGAAACTATCGTATACTATGGCTTCCAACTATGTCCTTTTAACTCTTTTTGTTTGGTCTCCAATAGTCCTTTTAATTTTTAAAGAATGACTACATTAGTTTCACTTATCACAAGGGAATTGAATATTATGGTGATCTCTGCTCGAATACCGGATGTGATTACTTTTCTCTTAAAAAGCTCTTCATCATGTGCCTTAAGGGATGGCTCCAACTTGGTCTTTCTGCTCTGCAGCTCCATCAATTGTTCCTGTATTTTTGTTATCTCAACATGAGTGGTGGAAATAGATCTAGATGTCTTCTCCTTAAAAGTTTCAGAATTTTTGAGCCATACTTCAAGCTTTTTAACGTCTAAGGCTCGCTACTCTAATGTCATAATAGGAGACAGTGAAGACTCTAAATGGATAAGCTTTTTAACATATTTAATCACCTCAGACAACATTATTCTAAAAGAGGAGCAATCAACCTTTATATCTTTTATGGAGTGAAGGATCTTCTCAACTTCACTAACCAAGTTAGGAATATAATGGACCGGTGTATGAACAAATTTATTTCTAATGCTCTCCCAATACTTAATAACAAATTCAGATCTTATCTCGTCTATTATGTCATTAACACAATACCTAGTAACTCCTGAAGGCTCAAAGGCAGTTGTAGGTCCAGAAGTATGCAAGTTAGTCCATATATTATTAAGGACTGGTGGAGGTGATGCTATAGATCGATGTTTAGACTGCTCATGTGGTAAACTAGATGAAGGATGAGAGTTTCCAATCCCAACAAAATATTGAAGGGATTACGGTTAGAAACAGATGTAACACTCAGTTCTGGCTTAATATACATATCAAAGTCATTCCCAAGGTTCTGCTGACCAAGTTGAAACAAAGAACAATAAAAAAAAGAAAGGTTAATATATGATAAGTAACATGAATTGAAGAAGAAAGAAAGTGTCAAACCAATTCATCAATATTATTTGGCATGATTGATGCACCAGGGACTCCATAAAAAAAACTCAGTCCACAGAATTGAACATTTTTTTGGTATGTTTTAAATCTTTTCAATGATGATCATTATCTTTTTGTTCACCATCCTCAACATTTAAAATTGATTCAACAACATTTTATTTCTTCTTCTACACATATATCGTTGTCAGCATCTTAGTAAAAAAAAATTAACGAGGTACATGAAAAAAAACAAGTGTTCCTTTACCAATTATGGAGAAAAAGATTGAGCACTCCTTTCTTATGCTCCTGAGGAGTTAATGGATTTCTTCTTGAGGGGATGTTCTGAAGCACTCACTCCCTTTGCCCCAGGAATCACAAATGGTGTCTTCTTTATATCGGCACATAATTAAGCACCATCATCCTTGCCTAAATCAACATCAACTGCCTGCTTGTTTCTTTTATGGGTGTGAGAAATTCTTTTCTTCTTTGTTAAGTTAGGGTCATTCTTTTTTTCTTTTGCCTTCCGAGATACTATAGAAACATTAATAGGATTTTTTAAAATGATTTTCATCTCTAGTGGATAAATTTTCGACCACTTTGGAGTCAATCAGTCCATGTAACGTTTAGTAACCAAAGGACATCCAACACTTGGGGGCAGTAAAAGCTTTCACTGAGAATGAGTGTTGAGTTTAGTAAAGCCATGTCAAAGTTGAAACACATCTTTCAAGGTTGGAACCCAAAGTTCTCCCTCTAAAGTCACGGGGAATATGTTGGCAAATCCAAATTGTTTATTAAATCTATCAGAATAATAAAGCTCAATAATACAAGTATTATCATAACAAAAAGTCAAATAGCCGAATCAAATACATATAAAGTAGTCACTCTTGAGGATCGATAAGTTTCCATCATCACACAAAACAACAATTTTAACCATGGAAAGTATTGTAGGAGATATGATTCTCTTGAGATTTTTGAAAAATGAATTAGCTTGAGATTTATTGAAAAAGAGAATTGCTTTCCAGCTGCCATAATAAACGCTACTTTCAAAATAATAAGAAAAATAAAACCAACATCTTTCTTAGGAAATACAAATTTGTATAATCAATATGAAAGAAAAACTTCTAAAGAAACTTCATCCTGAATATGAGAAGGGACATTAAGCTCTTTAAGTGGATACATGAATTTGCTAGACCGAATACGAGACTTGTCAATTGAACCAGATGGATAAGTAATCTTATTTGATTCTCTAGATATAATCATAGAGAAAGACACCTTGTATCTCAAATCATCTCAGAATTAGAAGTCTACTCAATCTTGAAGAGTCATTACATAGTCATTATCAATAGTCTCATATTCTTTATCAAGGAAATAAATAGATACTTATAGCTTTTTGGAAGAAAAAAATGTCCTTTCTTATCAGCTTCATTAAGTTCATCAGGAGAAGGGGTAACTTCATCATAAAAAGTGCTAAACATAAGAAGGCCGCTACATGATTTCAATTCCTAAAGTGACACAAACTCATTGTCATTCGGGGTAGATAACGTGTTAGTAGAAGGATTCCAATGGTTATAGAAAGAAAGGATAACATTTATTTGTTAATTATATGTAAAAATGGATGTAAAAATAGTGTCTCGAATATGTGCCCTCTCGAGGATAAGCTTGTAGTGTTTCAAAATATCTTATGTTCATTCCCAATACTTTATACTCAAGTGCATAAGATATTGGGAAGTAATCTTGCAAGTAGCATCTCTTGCACGTTTATGGTAGTCTAATGTGGTAGATCATCTAGAAAAGTTGTTGAATTTAGAAAGAAGAACTAAAGTTGTAAAATTTCTTGAGGCAAACTACCATGACCATAAAGTTCATAAGAAGTCTTTAATGACTAAGAAGTTGAATGCTTAATGCTTTTGGAAGACCATTTTTTAGCAAATGAATCAATGACAGGTTTATATGTACGAAGGCTTGTCCAACAATACTTTTCCTCAATTTTTAAGAATTTTTTTTTAAAAAGGAAGATTTCCTATAATTGACCATGTAAAAAAACACTAAAGCAAATAAATAAATATTTTATGTGTTGTACATCAGATATTGCAATATTTTATTTTATAACTCAACTTTGAATAGTCGAAGTGACTTCTAAGGGGAAATATGAGATGGCATCGAAAAGGAGAAGGCAAATGAGTGTCTCGACAAAGTGTTTTGATGGAATTACTAGTGTAGCAGTAGGAACTCTTGGTCTTTACGAATAACCGTTGCTTGAGTTACCAACGTGAGATAGAATACTGCTATAGAATTAGAAGAAGTTGTTGTGCACGACTGCTGCTCGAGTCATCGGTGAGAGATAGAAGACTGCTATAGAATTAGAGAAGCTACTGTGCATGAATAATCTCTTTGTGAAAGCTCTTTGCGAAAGAATAGCTCCTGATGGGATGTTAATCAATAGGAATAGGAGAATCTGCTGCATCGAATGGCATCTTCTTCTATTGGCCTGGTAAGAGCAAAAGTGTGTATGACTTGCCTCGGTTCTCTCTGAGAAATCCTGTTCAAGAAGATGGTAATATTGGTGTTATTAGCGCAAAGAGAACTTGTTGAGGAACACTAAATCGTTAACATGGGCACTGAATTCTAAATTTGTTAGTGCAAATAAGTTGTTTTTTAAAGTAATTCTAAGAGAAATTGGCAAAAAGAATACACACTCATCAGAAAGAAAAAAAATTTGAAAAAGAGCCATGCATACCTGCTAGGACTGGTGGAGGCTTTACAGACAGTAATGCTCTTTTATATCCACCTCAGGGATCCTTTCCCAATCTAAAACAAAGATCTCTCTGGTTCTGTGTGAGCAAAGTCGGCAAAATGTGAAAAAATTCGTTTCCTCTTCTAAACTAAAACGGGCACACGGGGAAGTCAAATTTTATTTCCTGTTGCAAGTATAATCGCAGTTAAAGCAAAAGGGCACAGTTCC
>Ga0325414_1007805_pt1 | contig 11323 bp, 6 predicted proteins | sample PopdelMetagenome_8_FD_206183 | JGI IMG/M metagenome (GOLD analysis project Ga0325414, IMG submission 206183) | Populus deltoides microbial communities from Bellville, Georgia, United States - Leaf-PdKOR-R3 | ecosystem: Host-associated > Plants > Phyllosphere > Phylloplane/Leaf | place: USA...
CACCTCTTTGAGCTACTATGGACAAATAAACTAACCCAACAGACATTACTTGACTTTGTTAGGCTTGTAACAATGGGGTTGGGTGGCTTTTCTGTTCTTTTTTCATTGCTAGAGTCTATTTGCCATAATCTATTCAGAACAGTTAATTGAAGTGTAGAACATTCTGTAAGCTATGCCTACACATAACTTCAATGTGTGTGATATTTTCCAGCTGATCCAAGATTGAACAATTAGATAGTTGGCTTAGATTGTTTTAGGCATAATTGGAGCAAACATGCAGATAAGTTCCTTGAAATTGTTAGGCTCAAAAAGGGTGTGGTAGGGAAGGAGGGTTCACAAGCAATTTTGTGATTCTCTGGAATACTGGTTCACTATATTTCTTTTTGTTTCATTACGTTTCATTTCTTTTCTTTTTTAATTGGGGAGGGGGGTTGGGGGTTGGTCAAGGGGATGGAGGTAAGAATTCTGTGAAGGCAGGAATTACCAAATAGCTTAATAGAGTTGATATGGCTGATATGGATGGTGCAATACTGAATAGATGAGTGATGGAAATGCATGATATTGATACTGAATGCTAATGGAGCCTCTAATGGGATATTATATAGTGAAATGTGATCTAGCATGCTGTCAAAACTTTTGCGGCAGAAACTTTCCGTCTCATCAAGTTTCAAAAGCCTCGTTACTAGAGGCATGGGATCCGCCTCAAGCCAATCCATAGACAAGGGTTCCTCAGAGTCAGAATTTTCATAAGATTATATTAATTCAACACTGATAGTTTTTATCTTTCTTTTCTGTGAAAGTCAATTATAAGGAAGCCAAGAAAGTGCTTCAGATATGAATGTGCTTTCCAATCTCATTTAATACCAGCTAAAGTAAACTTCAGAAAGCTTCAAATAGAGGATACCCTGAGGAAGATAAGTGATCCTTCTATTAAACTAATGATTAGAAAGGGAACTTTTCCAAGAAAGAATAACAGTTTTGAAATTTCTGTCTAGCCAAACAAAACAAAACAAAATATCTGAAAACACTGCATGCTGCCACAAATTCCTCTCTTCTGCTAAAAAATAGATAGTATTTCGTGGAAGCTATTTGGTCCTTTAAAGCAAAAATATGTAGGTTATGCAAAACTATGGGTACTTAGGAAATTATAGGAATATGTTACATGCAGAATGGATGCCAAATTACCTCTATGTTACAATGTACTAATTTATTGTTATTTTCCTTTCCTAGGTACCATTCCCTTGTTAAATTGGTTAAGGTTCTTGTAAGACAAACTCAATGCTGCAAGTATGCAAGGTTAATACATAGGCACTGCTTTGTTTCATCATTGAATCAAAACGCCATAGAAAATTCAAACTCGGTGTTTGAGGTAAGTTTTCATCCTGGGACCTCCGTGAAGTCTGAGAGGTTTGTGACTAGTTTAATTTCCTTTTGCTTGCCAGAAAATTTATTCCTTTTGTGGAAAATTCTCTTTTAGGGGTGTAATTTGGAGAGAGAATTCTCTGGGAAATCACATGCTGTTGTTAATGAACGCCGTGATAAAACTCTGGAAACAACTGATCCTCAGATAGTGACACTAAAATCTTATTGCTCAAAAAGTCAGGTTGTGTCATTTATATGGGCTGTTTGTAGAAATGTAGTCCCTCCTGAGTTGCTAGGAAATCATGTCAACCGAAGAATCCTAAGGAGAAATTTAGCAAAATTTATTTGGCTCAGAAAGTTCGAAAAATTCTCACTGAAGCAATGTATGCATAAGTTGAAGACTTCTGGGTTTCCGTTTCTGTCAGACAAACACTGTTCATGCTTCTTGGATACTCATATGCTGAATAATATGCCAGGTCATACTGCAGGCTTGCATAAGGATTTATATAAATGGAATGGTGCTGCAAATGATTTGAAACACCTATTTGTACAGAAATGGATATATTGGTTCTTTTCATCTCTGGTTGTGCCATTGGTACAAGCCAACTTCTATGTAACTGAAAGTGAGCATGGGAAACATGAAATCTATTATTACAGGAAGTCAATTTGGGAGAAATTAAGAAATAGAGCCATTTCTTGCTTGGAAGACCAGAACTATCAGTGCTTGGATGAAGCTAGTGCTGAAAGTATCACAGGCTGTAGGTTATTTGGTTTCTCAAAGCTCAGGCTTCTTCCAAAGAAAAATGGAATAAGGATGATAGCAAATCTTAAAGCATCATCAACAAGGCCTAAAAAATCCACTTCTAAACTCCAGTCATTTCGAATGCAGAGAAAAAAACAATCCGTTACCAAGGTGGTCAAATGTGAACATTTTAAGTCTGTAAATTGCGTTCTACGTGAAACACATGCTGTTCTGAAAGGTATACAGTTGAAAGAACCGGACAAGCTAGGGTCATCAGTGTTTGACTATAATGATATCTACCGAAAGTTATGTCAGTTTAAAATTTGTTTGAATAAAAGATCGAATATCATGCCTGATGTGTTCATTGTTGTTTCTGATGTATCCAAAGCATTTGATTCCATAGATCAGGACAAGCTGCTTTGTGTCATGGAAGATGTCATATATGAGGATCAATATCTTCTAAAGCGATTTTGTCAAGTTGTCAGCACTAAAAAATCTTTGTGGGCGCATGAGCGCCTTATGTCAAGAGATCAAAACATCACCACTGGTCTTACAAGATTCAGTTCTTCTCTCCGCTTTGGTTCATTGCATACTGTCCTTGTTAATCAGGTACTATATTTGAATCCCTCTTCTGTTTTTCCAATGTTCTTTAATTAAATCAAACATGTTTAATTACTTTTTTATTTTTCATCAACTTAATCATATAGGATCATCTATAAAACCTTGTGAAGAAGTAAATGGAGGAATCAGATCCATCTAACCAGCTGCAAATAGATTTGGATTGAGGTTTAGAAGACCATTTGAATCTTGCAAAGGACAACACGCATGGAAAATGTAACAGAAGTTATAGGTATCGATAGCAAACTCAACTGAATCTTGTTAAACACTGAGCAAGTTGAATTTGTGGTGGGCTTGGGATTTTAGATTGGGATTTGGGTTAAGATTTGATGTATGTGGAATTGCAATGGATTGAGGATATGTTTTGGGAGGATATTTACCATAGGAGTGAATGGTAACCGATGTTTCTGTAGGAAGAAAAAAATATAATAAAAGAAAGAAAAGAGAAGAGAAGAGAGCAGAAGAAAGAACACACAAGGCCAAAACCCTCAAAACTACACTAAAATACTCAAATTTGATTATTCTAAGTCCTATGATTACATAAAGTACGTGCTCTTTATAGAAGCATCAAACACGCTAGTTGTGCTAAACTAAGCAGGAAAAAGAAAACGTGCATTAATATTATTCCTCGGCAAACAAAATCCTAAATGCACTAAGTTTACAAAAAAATAACTATAATTTCTAAACTTACCTATCATTGACTGCATCATTATCCTCTCATTAGAAAAACTCTTCCTTGAGTTTCATAGTGTTGAAGTAAGAATCTTTTTGTATTTTGAATATCTAGGAACATGCTTGACTTAACTTCTTTAAGAAATAAGAGGATGGATGAAACCTTTTGCCTTTTAAACTTGGAATGGTAAAATCAACGGCCTGTTCAAAACACACATTGTTTGGTTGATTTGCAGCTTCAAAATTTAATTCATCATCTACCACAAATTCTTGAGTCCTGATGAATTTCTTATACACCAGCCAAAAATTCCATAGATTTAGCATCTTTTTCAACATCTCCAGCTTCAGATTCAATGTTTTTCTCCTTAGATGCAACAACCTTGTTGAATTCATCTTATTTTCCTCTTTCTCCATAATTGTTTTTTGTTGCGAAACAGTATGTCCGAAAGTTATCTTTTGGACCAACAACACGAAAATGAGTCTACAGCTGCTGTGAATGAGGTGGAATATTACTTGTTGACAAAAATAATAATAAAAAAATTAAATAAAATCATCCCGTATCACGACCTGGTTTCTTACTCCAATGTCAATTAATATGTTAACCTAACATTTTTATTCTAATTTCAGTTTATTTTATTATTATTTTTAGGGTAAATAGTTCAATATATCCTTACATAATAGGATAATTCTCTTATCTGTCATTATATCTCTAATTGTGCCTGCTTAATACTTGAATAAAATATTGTTTTTCAATATGTCCTTCCATCCATGTACAAGTCACATGACTTTTCTGTTAATTTAGATAGAAAAAATGGATGGAATGATATTTTGGAGAAAACTCAGGGTTTAAATAGACACAATTAGAAATATAAGGGCATGTTGAAGAATTGTCCCATTATACAAGGATAGATTGAGCCTTTTATTCTCATTTTTAAAATAATGTCAATAATGGATAGTTGTAGCAGTAAGTGAGCTCCTCGTGGAACTTTCAACGATGAGATTCAGACGATGAGATTGAGAGTTTGAGTCTCACCCACTATAATATGTAGTTAGTGGCATATACATCTTTATGTGTGATCATAGCTACTGAAAATTTCAGCCTCGACATTGGTGTAGCGAGGATTCTTTAGATAAAAGATAACACTTACATTACTTAATTTGAGCCCTTGAGAACAGTAATTCCATTAACCACCAATGCACTTTTCTCATTGATTCACTTTCTTGAGCCCATTTTGCAAATAGCCTTGGCAGTGGGATCTCATTTATATCAACAGAGTAATAAACCAATCACTCTTTCAAACATATACAGTTGGCTTGATTGCAGAGGTATATAGATCTCACTGATGCAGGTATGTAATCTTGTCAAAAGCTAACCGTTGAAAATTTTGTCTTTTGTTATGTTGCAGGGGCGCAGTAGGTATCTGAAAAGGGAACAACTCCTGTCCAATCTCACTGAGCATGTGAAGCGCAATGTTCTTCAGTTTGATGATAAGTTTTACTTGCAAAGAAAAGGTATACCTCAAGGAAGCATTTTGTCTTCCCTGCTCTGCTCATTATACTATGGGCACCTTGAAAGGAATGTGATCTTTCCTTTTCTTGAAGATCTATCAAGAAGACATTGCTATCAGGATGCCTCTGCTATAGGAAGTAGCAGTAGGGATAAAGTCATCTCATCTCCTCATTACATGCTTCTTAGGTTCATTGATGATTTTCTTTTTATATCAACATCTAAAAAGCAGGCTGCTGGCCTTTTCTCTCAGTTAAGGAGTGGATTTAGGGATTATAACTGCTTCATGAATGAGGAAAAGTTTTGTCTTAATTTGGATACTGAACTAGTATCAGGGCTTCAGTCAAACAAGCTCTATGTTGGTGGGGATGGTATCTCCTTTCTTCGATGGAGTGGCTTGCTTTTAAACTCGTGCACTTTAGAAGTCCAGGCAGATTATACGAGGTTAGTTCTTTGAATTGTTGCTGGATAGGTCTTATCCTATTGCTTACTTAGACTTTTCTGTTGTGTTGTTTGGCTGGTAATTTTAATGGATGCCATGTAGTTCGTAGCTATAGGCTGTAGGCCCAAAGACTTTGAGTCTTTGAGATTTATTTCTGGACTTGTAAATTGATCCAAATAATCTTACTGTGATGGAGAATCTGTTGAAGATTTATACATTATTTGACTATCGAAGGATGTTCTCATTTTTGGAGGTACATTTCTATTATTATATTACCCAAAAGAGATCCTTTTTTTCCAGTTCAAAAAACGCAAGATCTTCTTTTGGTGTGAACTGAATTATCTAGGAGAACATGATGTTAATGAATTTTATAGGATATTTAGACTCATTTATTTATTTGTGACTCTTAAGGTTTGGCACCCATATAGAGCACATTAGACTGTCTTTATGAGTTAAAACTGTTTTTTTTATGAAATTTTGCACTAGAGTTACCAAAGAGATGGATATCCTCTTTGTGTTTTGATCTGGATTCCCCTAAGGTGTTGGTTCCTCTTGTTCATGGAACCTTTCCTTTTGGTTCTGCATCAGCATGTTTCATATAGCATTCATCACTCAGATTTGTTACTATACATTCTATAGCATTCAATATTTGTGTTTAATGTGTTCAAGCAATAACTTGTTTAATCTACTAAACAGGTATCTGAACAACCATTTAAACTCTACTCTTACTGTCTGCTGGCAAGGTAAACCTTGTCAACATCTAGAGAGGAAGCTGTGGAACTTCATGAGACCTAAGTGCCATCCCATATTCTTCGATTCTAATATAAACTCAGCACCTGTTGTCAGATTAAACATCTACCAAGCATTTTTGTTATGTGCAATGAAGTTCCATTGTTATGTCTCTAGCATGTCGTTCCACTGCCATCTGAGTGCAACATTCTACGCAAACATGATTGAAAGGTCCTTGAGGTTTGGATCTAATAAAATGGCTCTTTTGTTTATTCTCTCTCTCAGTTTCTAAAATGGATCTAGAATAGTTTAGCATTTTTTTTTTTAATTCTTTTCATGTCTATTACCTCTTGTTCTCTCTCTTTGTTTATTGACTACTAGGTATATGTATGTTCTCATAAAGAGAAGGATGCGTTCTATGCACCTTGGATCTTGTTTCCACCCAATTCTTCAATTGGAGGTCGGAGAAGTTGAATGGCTTGGGTTGAATGCCTATATCCAAGTGCTGAAGAGAAAACAATCGCGGTATAAGGAGTTGCTCTCTCGATTGAGTTTGAAGTTATCAAAACATAGAATAGGCGGGAGTACATCGTCTCATCTAAAATATGCAGTTGATAGCTCCCACTCCTCTTTACTTTGGAAAATCAAGTATTAGATAGGTACGTGATGATATCTCAAAGATTAACCTGCCTCTTTCATTTCTGACATCACTTGTACTGTCCAACTACTTTAAAAGAGTGTTTCTTATGAGGTTGTTAAAAAAGGGCTAACTCAAGGGATTAACGAAGGGTATGATGTTTTAGTTTGAGGGTGTTTAACAAGAGATTAAAAAACTGTTTGCTGGTGGGCTGGCTGCAGCGAGGATCATATGAAATTTTGATTTCAATAAAAAATATCTGGGAAAGCAACTCTAATTAATTTTTTGTACTTAAAAGGGTTGTCACCTAGCATGTGCACCTATTTGAATGACAAGGTTTTTCTTGCCCCCTTGACTTCCAAATCCACCGTTTGCCTGTTCACATTTTGCAGTAAGAAGTCAGTTCATTTTACTCTTGCAGTTCTTAATTTTGTGCTCATGGATGATTAATATGGTTGTTTGCATCAGTTTCTGTTTCAAACTCGTATTATGGACATACATGGTAACTTTAGAAAGCATCAAATGGCATGAAATGATTACCTCATGTGCATCTATCACAAGCACTAAATCTGGGAATGTCGTGTAAATTGGACTTGAATTAGTTTCTGTGAATTATGATGAATTGGTTTTTCTGTGTCTTGTAATTTTCTTATGCTTTATTGTTTGTGCTTGATATCTGTTGTTATAGATAGTATGCAGTGCAAGCTCTCTGACGAGTTCAAGAACACTAGAAACGGGGATGGAGCCTCAAAGTAGCACATATGAAGTCCATAAGAATCCCACCAGTCCGGCAGTGAAGATGCCCTGTAAGGAGGCGTGCGGTATGCACACGCAGGTTGCAGCATTTGTCTTGAAAAAAAAGAGAAGAAAAAAAAGATGTCCGCCTGCGCTTAAGGCATATGGGAGGGTGTGGAAGCCTATGAAAGTTCCTATTTTGATGTCGTTTTGAATATCCATATTTAGATGTGTAGAAAGTTTTCGAAAATTGAATTCAATTTATGAAAGATTAAAAAAAAATTCTATGTTTTTATTCATAGAATTAAAGAATTTTTGGATCTAGAAATAGAGGAGTGAGTCTTGTCATGATCAGTGATAGGTCTTGGATTTTTTGCATCATTAATTATTTTTCCTTAATATATTTCCTTTTTTTTTCTTTGCACCCTAAAGTTGAATGCCTTTAGTTATTTATTGTTGTTTTTGTAATTTTTTAAAACTCTAATTAAATTACATTATGAACTTCATGCTCATCACTACTTTTTTTTTTTTTTTTAAAGTTTCTTTTTTGAAGAAATAACCACAAACAAAATGGTATTTCACTATTTGTGATAATAGCAACTCCTTTTTTAGCTATTTATAAGTTTTGCAAAAGAGAGTAACAAGGCAACTGTTACACTTATATATTAGAATACTAATTTAAATGTTTGTTGCTTGATTAATTGGTAAAAAGTTATGAGGATGAAATTGAATAAAAAAAATTAAATTAACTAAAAAATTATGATAACTTGTGTAACTCGGTTTGGTTTAAAATTAAATTATGTGAGAGATATCTTAATGTCACTTAAATAATTTAGCAAATTCAAAGATAACTTGCTTGATCAATAAAAAAAATTGAGAATTAAATTTTTTTTAAAAAAAAAAATTTTGACTAGACTTTTTATCTAGCTCTTGAATAAAATTAAACCATATAAGAGTTGCTTCAACGTGATCCAATTAACTTAGTTACAATTTAGATGATTGGTAAAAAAAATCTGAGGATGAAATTAAAAAAATTAAAAAAAAAGAAAGTGGGGTTGAATTGATAAATAATAAAAAAAACCTAATTTCATCAAATTAGATTATAAAAAGATCTTATTGGAAGAAAAAAAAATCAGAATTTTTTTTTTTAAAAAAATTGAGTTACTTCACTAACCATAATATTTTCCAAATGTTTTAGATATATTAGATAATATGCTATAACCAATCTCAGTATTAGAGAATAATATAAATCATATCTTTAGATCTCACCTAACAGCTTAAACTATTAGGTTGAGATAGTTCTTTGACATGGTACCAGAACCTTGATGATCAAAACGGTCAAGAGTTCGAATCTCACCATCTCTATTTATTTGATAAAAAAATCAAGTACAATGTAATGTGGGTCTGTATAAGTTTCAAGTCCAAAGGACTTTCACTTAAGAGGATGTATTAGAAAATAATATTAAATCATATCCTGAGATTTCACCTAACAGCTTAAACTATTAAATCCCTATTTTTATCATGTTCTACACTTATTTTTAATTGACAACCAAGAAACTGCTCGAATTGCTGGACTGGTTTGCTTCACTATAAAAAATCATATGTTACCATGAAAAACTTGTTCTTGGTTAGGTTATAATTTTTTTTAGTTTTGATAATAATTTGGTTAAATTTAATTAACTTAGCTAAATTTAATTCAAACTTAATCAGTTTGATATTAAAAATTAAAAAAAAAAACTTAAATAATATTATTTCAAATAAAAATAATGAACTAAATTAATCCGAAAATTAATATATTAATCCATTAACTCAGTGATTGAAGATTTGTTTTTCAGCTCCCTACACCTATTGCTCCTTCTCTCTCCCTTTCAGTACACTACACATACGTGACATGCAAACCTCTAAACAAATTTATCTATCTGATCTTGTTTTGTATGAGTGCCAATAGACATATATATATGAAGTATTCTGCGTTAATCTTAATTTTATTATCTCCTTTTATTGCATGACAATTTAGTAAGATTTTTAATAGAACAAAAACTGACACGAAAAATCAAGTATTTTCACTAATTTAATCACTAACCATAATATTATACTTCAAAGAAGAGGTTTTCATGTGAAAACAAGAATTAAAAATTATAATTATTAAACTCGATTTCATATAGCGAGTTGATCTGGTGACCAATCAATCTAAAACTTAATTCGTATTAGATTTTATTTTAAACTGTTTTGGATGTTAACCATAATCCGATTAACCCAACTGAACCTGAATAAAACCCTCTCTAGTAATTATTTAATTTTTAGTTTTTGTCCAAAATAACATCTTTTTAGGATTGATTTACACGGAGCTGGTTTTCACGTGAGAACAAAAATAAAGAATTATAGTTATTAAACTCAACTTGATATAGAGAGTCGATCCGGTGACCAATCAACTTAAAATTTAATTTGAATGAGATTTCATTTCAAACTATTTTGAATATTAATCACAGTCTAGTTAGCCCTGAACCGGAATTAAATCATCTCCAATGATTATTTAGTTTTTAGTTTTTGTTTGAAATAACACTGTTTTAGAATTGATTTAGATTAATCTAGTTACCTATGGATCAATCCAATAATCTAGTGATCCGAGCTCTTAACTGAGTTAAACCCTGGATTAGACAAGACAACTATGAGAACCAATACCCAAGAACATATGACTTCGAAAACGTACAAAAATGGAGAAACAGCAAACAAAAAGAAAAGGAAGAATGTAGCAAATGGGTCGTGTCTTTTGAAGTATACACAGCTAATAAATTATGTGCAATGTATAAGAATGAACAGCCACAGCCTGCGATATAGTTATCAGCCCCAAGTTGTCGAGAACTATTTCTGAATACTCCTAAAATCTTTCTACGCCATAGAGAGTAACTCGGCTGGCCGTAGCTACTGCAAAGAAAAGAAATGAAAAGCATCGATCCCACTCTCTCTCTCTCTATGTATATATATGTAAACACCAAAACAAAGCCATCTCCATCGATAAAAAGCTAGCATTCTCTCTCTTCTTTCAACAATCAAACAAGGAAAGGGAGAGAATTTTAGTCTCTATTTGAACATCAAGCATGGGAGGCTGTGCTAGCGCACCAAAGGACTTGAAGGATGATGCTGGCTCAGCCCCAGTACCCGAGCCTTCCAAGGAGGAAACCGTGGAGGTTGAGCTAGAGGGCGTAGAAAAGGTTGCAGAAGAAAATGTTGAAAAGAACGAAGAAGATAAGAAATCCCTTGGATCCTTGCTTGATGAGATAGTAAGTAAGCATACACCTTACGATAAGTTTCTCATCCTGTATGTTATCTTTTGTGATTAGCCATTTTAATACTTTTGCAGGATGAAATAAAGAAGGGATCAGCCAAGGAAGGCGAGGCAGAAGAAGTTCCATCTGAGAAAAACCAAGAACAACGAGTGACTTGAGAGGAGAGGCAAGGCAGCAGAGGCTCAGAAAGAAAACGATTTGAGGATTATATATATATATATATATATATATATATATATATATATATATATATATGGGAAAGCCACGGTTGTGAGCTTGGTGTGTTTGAAGAGAAATTTAAAGAAATGCATGCTTGTGCTATTTCGGCAGATGCATGCCCATCATTTCGACAGGTTAACAGTAGTGTTTGTGAACATTTTTATTTGGACACAGAAATGAACTTAGTTTTTCGTTTCTTGAAGTCTGTTGTCTTTGGAATTCCCTCTTCTTTCTCTCGTTTTTTTTTCGTTTTTCCTCTCTCTGCCAATTTCCATTCCAGTTTTGCAGTTAGGGGTGAGCAAATCAAGGTTAAAAAACAACATGAAATTAATCAAATCGAATGTGTTTTGAATTTCTTTTCTTTCTTTTTTTT
>Ga0325414_1007807_pt1 | contig 11323 bp, 10 predicted proteins | sample PopdelMetagenome_8_FD_206183 | JGI IMG/M metagenome (GOLD analysis project Ga0325414, IMG submission 206183) | Populus deltoides microbial communities from Bellville, Georgia, United States - Leaf-PdKOR-R3 | ecosystem: Host-associated > Plants > Phyllosphere > Phylloplane/Leaf | place: USA...
CTCACCCATACATAACCCCAATTGGTTGAACCTGTCACCCTTCTAAATATTTTTCTTCAATCTTAAACAACTCCTTACTTAATACTACTCCTTTGTTATGCCTATTAACTAGTTTTCTCATTACTTTTCAATTTTCCCAAATTCCCAACATGAACCCTAAAATCAAAATTAGGATTTTTCCAATATGTTTCAAGGTAATGAAAATTATTTGATTCTACACCTTTTAAGTTGTATTAACACCATTAATTCATCAAGATTTTTAAGAAAACACTTTCCCCTTAGATATTTCTTCTTGGCCGAATCCTTTACCCCTAGAATTCTTAGTGGTTTTCACAATACTAACATTCAAATCTCTAAAAATAAAAATTTTAAAAACTCAATCTTTCATCAAGATTTCATGCATATAACTACATATATTTCATCAATGATGTTCCCTTAATATTAGTCATGCATAAATTTCAAAATGAATACACACCAAAAAATCCTTGTCTTTGTCGAACCTCTCTAGGGTTTCTATCCAAAATTGTTCTTCAAGATTCTTGCTTAGTTATACCAATTATCCTTATCTTGAGGTTATACTATGTAATATTTGCAAAGAACACATTTTTCGTAATTTCTCATAAACCCTAGTTTTTACAAGAATTGAGGATTTTTCTTTTTACCCCACAATCTAACATCAACATATATTATTTGAGTTTAATAGACACTTTATCTTATTTCTTGAACTCAATTGACACTCACTTGAACAAGCTCTTTAAGTTCTTGATTATTTTTTAAGTTTTTGTTTTTCTTTATTGTGTTTCTTATTAGACATGTTTTCTTTTTTTCTTTTTTATAAAAAAACAATGAAAGCTTTCACTCCCACAATACCCTATATACTCTTCTTACTCTTCTTTCAATCGCTCTTGACAATATTTTTCTCTAAATGTAAGAATAAGAGCTACAAGTTTAAAACTTCACCCTCACCCCTCTTAGAAACCATTGGCCTCCTCTCTTTCTTTTTAAAAGAGAGCTTATTTTTTTAGTTCTTAAGTTTCCTATTTCCCAATTATGGTACTCCCCTCCTAGGTCAATCATAGTGTTCAACCCTAATCCCTTTTTTATACAATTTCACCCCCCCTTTTTTTTGTTCGATTTTCTCTTCTTCTATTTATTTAGGGGTTTTATAGTTTTTTTTTACCTTTTTATTCTATTTTTTTTAATTTTATCCTTTAATATTATGTTGACTGAGAATTAAGCTTCATAAATATTTTTGATTGAATTACATTTTATAAGATTATCCTAATCTTATGACTCCGGTCACAGGATTTATCAGTTGATTTGGATGATTTCTTGTGTTCTTTTTATAATTGATTTTTTTTTATTTTTTTTTATAATTGATTTTTTTTATTTCACCCTTCAACATTGGGTTGATTAGTGATTGAGTTTCATAATTTTTTTTATTTTTTTATGGGGTTATCCCTATCTTATGACTCATGTTTGGAAGGTTAATCCGAGTTGACTTGACTTATTTTTTTAGTTGAATTTTGTTTTCAATTTCATTATTCAGTATTGAGTTGATTGAGAATTGGGTTTACTAATACTTATTATTATTATTTTCTTTCTATAGGGTTATCAGAGTCTCATGACATAGATAGTTATTATAAAATGTACCTATATATATAGAATATACCTATACAGGAAATATTATAGGCATACTCTTATATTGTAATTTCCACCATCACTATTGTATATTGCCCTATACATATATATAGAAAAGGTTGGCTAACCAATAGGTCAAGCCTCCTAATTATTCTCAACTATAGTGGTTTTGACAGGTTAACTCGAGTTGGTCTGAGTCAATCTAATGTGTTATTATTTTAATATTTTTTTGAAAATGTTGTTCTAATTTTTTTTAAAGTCAAACTATATCTTTATCGATTGTTTGGGTTGTCTTTGAATCTGTTAAGTTTACCACGTCACATGAGGTCAATCCTCATATATATTTAAAAAATAAAAAAACAAATACATTAACAATGTCTGAATATTTTCTTATGTTCAAAATAATATGACCCGTACTATAGCATGAGTGATGATCTAGTACTCATTAATCAGGCATTGATCAATAACTATATATAAAAGTGCAATTTAAAAAAAAAAATTTGGTAAACTATTATACCCTTAAAAAACTACTATCGTTATAATTTACCTCAATACCAACATGTAATCTTACTTTATTTTGTATGAGGCTAATCACTAATAACTCTGCAAAAGGTGTGAGAAGAATATGGGATTTTTTGGCTTAGATTATCATTGGCTTCATCTTAGTGTTAATGTGGAATCAAAAGAGCAATAATAACAATACTCTTTTCTAGGAGTTAGTAAATCAACATAACATTATAAACCCTAGGAATTAATTTACTAAAATTTCATATCAAATACCTCCCAGCCTTAATTTATTAAACCATTTTGGCCGCCTTGTAGACAGTATTTGAGTACATGCTTATCCTTTGTCTCTCATTCTCGCTATCTGTCTGTCTTTTTTGCAAAAACAACTAATTTAAAAAAGGAGAAATGTCAACAGACGGTTTCAGCTAGTACGAAGCTTTGACCAAGACGGAGCTAGGCGATACAGCTTCCAGTACGGCCATGCTGATCGATCCTTCAGAAACTCTAACGTTCGTAGTATAATTTATTATTCATTCCAACTAATTCAATATCAAAGTCACATCTAGCCCCACGTAATTTTGCACTCCACAACTTAAAAGTTTGGACGCAACTTGGCTTGATTTTTTCCCCGATCTCTTTACAATTTTGACATTGAGTGCGTGCTTGTGACCCGGCACAAAACAATACCTTTGATTTAGCATCAGTTTTTTATTTATATATTAAAACTAAGATGTTATTTGACGAGTATATATCAAGTACGGTCATCCACAAGGATGATACATTATTCACAAAAAAAAAAAAAAAACAAAATCTCTTAAAAATAATAATACAAGGAACACACACACTAATTAGATCTTTAATTAATGGTGTTATTTACTAAATTTGGATGTAATTTTATTTATTTATTGAGTTTTTATATTTTCAACCTTATTAGCTTGTTTTTAGATATTATTGGTGTTTTAATTATCTATATGAAGTGCTTCTATGGTAATATATATAGATTAGCCTATGATTGTTCTAATTTTTTTTTTTTTGATAAATTATTCCGCCAATAATTAATAGGCATGCTATGTGTAAACGACATTGGGTTCCTTCTTTATCTATAAAATTTGATACTTTCACCTACAGCTATTTAATTTGTGCCTCATTATTTCGAGTCTAGAAAATTGCCAAAAATAAAAAATAATGGTACTAAGAATACTTTCACCTACATATTATAGACAGAGGTCTTTGTATTACGGGTTCAAATAAGTCCACCACCAGGGATAACTCTTCTGCTGAAGCTTTTGCATTGGCTGTAATTGGCAATTGCAAGTTCAACATATTTATCATGAAAGAAATCAATGTGCCAAGTGGCTAGCAAATAATGGTTCCAATTGCACGTTGGGTGTTGTGTTTGTTGGGTGTTAAAAAATAATATAAATCATATCTTAAGACCTTACATAACAGTTTAAGTTATTGGGTTAAGATAGTTCTTTGATATGATATCAGAGCCTTAATGACCAAATGTTCACGAGTTCAAATCTCATCATCCCCATTTATATAATAAAAATTAAGCATAAGATAATATAGGTCTGTGCAAGTTTCAAACCCAAAGAGCTTTCACTTAAGGGGGTGTGTTAGAGAATAATATAAAACATATCTTGGAATCTCACATAATAGTTTAAGCTATTGAGTTGAGATGGTTCTTTGACACTGTGCTTAGGCCTCTTTTTGTCACATAAACAGAAAAAAGTAGGTAAATATTCTTAGTTGAAAGTCATTAGACCTAGAAATTTGTTATTGGACCACCTTAATGGTTAGAAGACATGCCAAAACTCTAATGATGATATCACTGGTTTCGTTAGAAGGATCTCAACGAGAGAATTGCAACGACACCAAAAAAGATCACCAATAGTGAATGGAGTGGATCACACGAGCTGCTCAAAGATGACAGTGCTCACTTGCCTTTAGATGGATCATGTTCTCCATTCCGGTCACCATTGATGACTTTCCTTTATGTTACTAGATTCTTCCGATCGAGATTTTTATGATGGTACTATTGCTGTTATCATTAGAGTTTTGGTGTGCCTCTAGGATATTTTTTTCTTTGTTATTTTCTCTTCTCTCCTCCTTGTAATTTGTAAAGAGAGAAAAGAGAGAAAAAAGAAAAAAAAAACTCGAATACACACCGAAGCTTGAATAACGACACCACTAGTATTATTAGAAAAATTTCAATGTCATGAATCAAATGATATTAAGAAAGGTAATCAATGGTGATTGGTGTGAGCCACACCATCTCTCCAAAGATAAGTGAGTCCTACTATCTTAGTAATTTGTGTAGCCCAATCCGTTCACCGTTAATGACTTTATTTTAAGTTGTTAAATTTTTTTCATCAAAATCTTTTTAACTATATCAATGGTGTGTTATCAACGTTTAGGTTTGTTTGTAGAGTTTTTTTATTTTTTTTTCTCTCCACTCTTTTTTGTCTTTTTATTTTAAATCGTATCATGTCATCTTATAATTTGAAAGAGTTACTAATAATACTTATGGCTTTCAAAAATATATATTTTAAAAAGTATTTTTTAAACTGTATTATATTTTTACAAAAATAAAAATATGTGTTAAGAGAAAGAAAAAAAAAACTCTCGTAAGAGCTCCATGATGATGGTGACCTCTGATCCAACTAAGCAACTGGCATGATGATGCGACGACATATGTCTGATATGGACACTTTGCGTCCCTCATCAACTAAGCATACAAGTAATGTCGTGTGTTAGTAAATATTAAATAAAAGAAGTCATTGTAGTTTATGAATGGTTGCATATGCAATTACGCTTGCAGCTAGCCATCACCGTCCAAAATCTGTATGAGCCCGTGATCATGATCAATATTCATATGGCCATAGTGAAGAGGTGAGGACCTCCCTACATTGATGTGTTAACCGACTATCTCATCATCACTTTGAATAAAGATGTTTTTACGAACATATTAATTGTTCACTTTTCTGGAAAATCTAATATTAGAAAATCACAAGTTTAAGACACGTGGAGAAAATTATGTGCCTCACCAACCGGCATTAGTTTTTTTTTAGGACAACAAGCTATAACTCACGGTGGGCAGATGCTCCTCTGGAGCAACCTTCCCCAGTTGAAGTTATTTTTATTATATTTATAAAATTCAGTCTGCCTAATATGTTGATAAAGGACTCGGATGAATCGAGATCTTCAGGCAAACCTGAAATCTAGATAACTCGGCAGAACTTAAAAGAGACCTAACTTACGTTCTATGATTGAAAAAAACACCATTTCTCTTCACCTTCTTTTCTGTCGAGGAAAAACTCACTTTCCCCTTCTTCCCCTATTCTTCTTCACCTTTCCCCTTATTTTCTTCTTTCATCTCAGCTGCTTTGCTCAGTGATAAAAAATCCTAACCCCTACTCGCTCCCTCTAATCTGAACCACTTCGAGTGCTTCAAAAGTAAATTACAACTTGATTAATTAAAGCTCTTTGCATGTGAATTGCGATCCTTTTCCTAATTACTTAATCTTTGTCAACTTTCAAGTGTTTTATTTGTATTTGTATTTCTATTTATGGGAAAACTGTATGTTGATGTGGGCCACAATTTCCCAGATTTAAGTTTGAACAAACAATAGATAAGGGGGAAAACAATTAGGGAAATAACTAGCATGTGCTTGCAGAAAACGCGAAGAAGTTGCCAACCACGACAATTTATTAGCAATTTGATAGTTTATGAATTATGTGTTCGATTTAGCCTCTGTACGTTTATGATTTACAGGGTAAGAGTAGAAAATATGTTTACTGATCAGCGGGAAAGAATTAAACTTCAATTTTCATGAACCTAGCTACTGCATGCCCTGTTTGTTTACTTAACACTCTTTTTCACATCATAATAGGCTAATTTTTATAAACCGGGTATTAATTCCGTTTATTTGCTGGAAAGTAGTTTTACTTTTTAAAAATGAATTTCGGGAAAGTAAATTTCAGGAAAGTAAATTATTTCCTGATATTTGGTAGTGTGATGGAAAATAAGTTGGAAAACACTTTCTATTATTTGGTTGTGTCATGAAAAATAAGTTGGAAAATAACTTATTAATATTTTAATTTTTTCAAATTTATTAAAATAATGAGGAACAAATCTTACAAATTAAAAAGTTGAATGAGAATGAAATTAAAAAAAATATATAATTTCATAAATTATCTCAAATAAAATAAATAATAATCAAAATAATAGAGATCAAATCTAATAAATAAAAAAATTAAAAGATGAAGAAATTAAAATAATAATAATAATCATTTCATCAATTATTTCAAATAAAATAAGTAACAATCAAAAGAATGAGGACCAAATTTGATAGATAAAAAAATTCAATTAAAAAATGATTAGGGAAAAGCAAATGACAATTATAAAAATGAGAACCAAAGTTAATATAAAAATTAAATTATAAGGGATGAAATTGAAAAAAAAATATTAAAAAAAAATATATATATAGCAATCAAAAGTTTGAAAACCAAATTTGATATAATCAGCAAATAATATAACATTTCTAAATTTTTTCACAACTTCCGGAAAGTGTTTTCCGCCCAAAATAAAAGGAAAACACTTTCCTGGAAACCAAGCTAAATTTTTCTTTAACTGGAAAGTGTTTTCCATTGACCAACTTTTCTAATGACAAACAAACACAGGAAAGTTTGAAAAGTGGTTTCCAGAAAACCACTTTCTATCAAAAAAACGCCCCCTTAGTTCCAATACCAGAAAAAACTAACCCCTTATACTTTTTACTGACATTTGTTCCATTGTTAAGAAACTAATTTCTTCTCCCATTATCAGGCATTAGTCCTATCACTGGAAAACTAATTTCTTCACTAAATAGTTTTTTTAACATCCTGTTGACCTCAGGATTTCAAGACGCAAGATTCCATAGTTCACAAACTAAAAACAACAAACCTAAAAACATCTTCCAAAACCATGGCCAACCAAAATCAATATGGACATCCCTCACACAACCAAAACACCCAAATCCTTCCACCTTCACATTCCTTGTCATACACACACCACCCTCAACCACATAAGTTCTACTTGGAGAGATATCCAAGTTACCTTTCCTACCATGATCTTTGAGCTTGCCTTCTCCAAATTGGATCTGTCTAAAGCTATTTTTTTTTTTGCAAGAAAACCATTTTTTTTTGCAAGAAAACCAAACAAAGCTGGAAAACGATTTGGGTTTTGTACCATTTCCTCTAAAGACTCAATTGATTATCTACTTTGTAGCTTAAATAATTTTTGGTTTGACTGTTACAAGTTGCGGGTCAACTTAGCAAGATTTGAAACATGACACACACCCAAGGAAAAATCCCACAAAATCCCCTTAAACCTATAGTTAGACTGAAAAATCCACCTTTTAGAACAAGAGACCACCGGACTTATGCGACAGTTTTGCAAACTATAGATGCCCCGCACCATCTAATGTCTGCACAAGAAACTTTTCTTCCTTAAAAGCCACCTAAACTTGATTCGATGAAAGAAACTGTCATTTACTCTTTAAAACCATCATGGTTGAACAATTGTTTGCTTGCATCCATATCAGCAGGTGCAAATAATGGAAAGATTCAAGATGACCTTATTAGTTGTGATATTCAATCAACAAGAATGAGATTTCTTGGTGCTTCACAGGTTCTGATCCTATTTGAAGATCATCCCTTCATGATGCATGCTTTTGAGGCTGACTTGCCTTATTGGGACAAATATGTTGATGATATAAAGCCATGGCTTTCTATAGATTGTGCTATTGATAGGTTAGCATGGATCTCCATACAAGGATTGCTAATAGTTCGATGGAACAGAAATTGTCTAACAACTCTTCTCAGATCTACAAGAGATATTATTGGCTTTGACCGTTTAGGCTTAGATGCTTAGCCTTTGTATCTTTACTTGGTACAAGAAGTGATGAAGATATAAGGAAGACAATCATCTTGCACATTGATGGGGAAGATCATAATATTTGTATTGACAAAATTGATAGTCTTCACTATCCCATGGCTGACTCAATTTGTTACTCCATGGACACCTTTCATAGTAACTTAGTTTTGGAAAATGGATACACAACCTGTGGATCTCAATCTAGTCTTGATGGAACTATAGCAAATATTCCAGTTAAAACTACTCATAACGTGGGGCTTGATACGAGGGAGAAAATGAAATCTATTTCAAATTATGAAGAGGAGGCAATTGCTAAACCACATCTAACTGATGATCCAGCTCATAGGAAGGCTACCTATTCGGCTCCAACTAGGCTCCAAGACCACAACTTTTGTCATCATAAATGCACTGCAACAACTAGGGGGCCAGTCCACTTCCTAACAATGTCTACAGATTTTTTCCCTGAAATTTTGGGATATACTCAAAACTTATATCATCACATCAGCACTACTAGTAACAATGCTGCAAATGTAAGCAAGGTGCAAGACTCTAATGTTCAAGCTCATCATTTGGTGGACCTTGTTCATGTTACGTTGGGCCACCCCCTTATGTTAGAAGCCGAACCTAGTTTAGGTACTTACTGCTCTGACTCCTTCGGCAATACCTCCTCTTTTTCTTACTCCAATTATGATTTGGCCTATGAGCCAATTCAAGATATATAGCCCCAAATAGATGAAGCAAGCCAACCCTTAAAGTTGGGTTTTACCATATATACCAACTCTAGATATCTTACAGAATAGGACAACAGTTAAGTGAAATTTTGCTCAAGATGAAGAAAGACAAAACTTTTAACAATTCATTGGACTTTACAGAAACACTCGGATGACATAGAAGAATCTACATATGACTCAGATGTTCACATTGGGAATAGATGTCATTTTCAAAATGTTGGGGACTCTCATAAAAATCTTTGTATAAACAATACCCGTACAATCAGGAGATGAAGAAACTAAAGTGAGTTTAGAATATCAAGAAGTTTAGGGTATGGTCCAGATTGGGGAAGCTTTACTTATTAGGGACAATTCCAACCTTTATGCTTTTGAAGGAGATATTTGGAAACAACTTCAACAAGAAAAGGCTGGCTGGGGGGTTGTCTAGTAAGTCCTTTGTTTCCTTTGCTTTGGTTAGGAGTTTTTTCTATTTTCTTTATGAAGGTCCTTTCTTGGAACTTATATGGATTGGGTAGGGCTAGAAAATTACGGGTTGTGGGTAGGCTTATTGATATTTATAATAGTGATGTGTGTTTTCTTCTGGAAACAAAAATTAAGACTTACACAAACTCTTTCATCTTACGTATTTGGAACAATAGCAATGTTAATTGAGCTTGTAATGAGGCTAAAAGAAGTAGAGGAGGTATGATTGCTCTTTGGGATGATACAAAATTTCAGATTTTATCTGTTGAATATGGTTATGGGTGGATTGGTCTGTATGGTCAGAATATGCAAAGTGGTTTTATTTGTGATATTGTTGGTATACCCCTTGTTCTATGTCCAAAAAATGAGATCTTTGGGACAACTTGTGTATCCTCAGACATGCCTTTCCTATTTCGTGGTTGATGGTGGGAGATTTTAATAAGATTTTAAATCAGATTGATAGAAGCAGTGGCTATCTTCACATCAAGAGCTCTTCAGCTTTTAGGAATTTTCTGGATTCTTGTCACCTTATTGAGTATCAACTACCTGGAGGTTATTACACTTGGTTCAGGAATTACTTGATGAGCAAACTAGACCATGCTTTCTCAGATGACTCCTTTCTTCTTTAGTTCTCCAATGTAATGCTCCATCGATTACCTAGAGAAATGTTAGATCATTGCCCATTGCTAGTGTCTGATTGCCTCCTAGAAAGTGGTTATTGTTCTTTTAAATTTTTGGAGTTTTTGCTTCAATTTCCTAACTTCAAAACATTATTATAGGCTTTTATTGCTCATGCTAGTGTCTGATTGCCTCCTATCTGTTTTGAAATTTGAAAAGGATTTTGGAAAGGGTCTTAATATCTGGAAGACCTTCCCATTTTAAATATCTTTTTTTTTAAGAAAAACTCCACACTTTTTCTAGGAAATGATCTCAATATCGGATGACCTGTCTATTTTAAATTTTCTTAGAAAAACTCCACATTAAAAAAAAAATGGTCTCAATATTAGATGACCTGCTCGTTTTGAACTTCAAAAGAAATCATCTTACCTCGAGGAATGAAGCGGTGCCGGTTCACAATTCCTATCCTTTTCCGTAGTTCCATTGACTTGAGATTTTGTACCTCAACAGTTCCCAAAAATTTGCAAACTATTTTGGCTTTCATCACACCTTTTCCTGCTAAGTTGGTGTTATGACAATATAACATACATGTGTTTTTTTTTATTATTATTTTAGAAACATAGGTCCCCCTTTTCATTGTAACCTTCATCGAGCTCTTATTTCCATTTGTTTGCCTGACCTGTCCTTTTTAACCAATATATGTTCCACGTGCTGCATTTCCTATCTTTTTCATGCTTCACGAAGAGATCTCCGGTTCCTTATGGGGCCTTTTCTTGCTCCATTGAATATTGCCTTTTATTATATTTTTGTTGATGTTTTAATTGTTTTTTCCATTATTTTCGGAGGAAAACTCAAAAGATTTGGTTCATGAAAACTGAAACTTTTAATGCTATCACCATATTTTGTTTTAAGCAATTCTCATCAAGGTGTTTAAGAGGTTTTCATGATGATACCCCTTAATGTTGGGCTTTGGTTCATTATGTACCCCTATGTGCCCTTCTGGCCTCTAGTGTGATGTGCAAATATATGTCAAGTTTATATTTGATTTGGTTCTCTCCAATTGATGGAGTCATCTCCTTAGTCATGCGTAAAAAAAAACAGTTCTTTTAAGTAAAAGATTTCAAACGGTATAAGATCATGCGCTTTGTGAAGAAAAAGTTTCTTTACAGAGAGAATTCATGGCCAAACTTTATTTTATTGATTGGGAAGCATATTATTTCTTTAAAGTTAGCATTCATAGGTCTAACTAGATCTTCTCCATCTATCCTAGATAACTGTAAAGCTCCTCCTGAAAACGCTTTCTTTACCACATAAGGACCTGAAAACGCTTTCTTTACCACATAAGGACCCTCATTGTTTGGCGCCTATTTACTCTGATCTTCTCCTGGTGAAGGCAATATTTTCTTTAGTACAAGATCTCATTCGTGGAATCCTCGAGGCCGGA
>Ga0325414_1007809_pt1 | contig 11322 bp, 5 predicted proteins | sample PopdelMetagenome_8_FD_206183 | JGI IMG/M metagenome (GOLD analysis project Ga0325414, IMG submission 206183) | Populus deltoides microbial communities from Bellville, Georgia, United States - Leaf-PdKOR-R3 | ecosystem: Host-associated > Plants > Phyllosphere > Phylloplane/Leaf | place: USA...
CTACATGCCATGGAAATCATTTTCTTGAGAAATGAAGAATGGAGATGGTGTTTTGTGGAGGGAAGATGTATTTCGAAGCCAAGTGAAAATGGCATATAACAAACAAGAAGAACTATATGATATTTTCCGCTCGGAAGCAACCAGCCGCCGTGTGTGTGTGTGTGTGTGTACAATATGTATTTGGTTTAACAAGCTGTGTTCACAAATCTATTTAAGCTTTAATCAATATTAAAATTCTATTTTCAAATTTAATATATTGGAAAAAAAATTGGAAAAAATTGCTGTGATTTGCTCCTTCGATCTAGAATTACTAGCATGAATGCGCATACGGGTGGAAGGAAATTATTTTAAATGTAAAAAAAATATTCATATCTCGGATAATGTTTTAGTAATGTTATTAGATTTAAAAATATAATTATTTTGAAAAAAAATTATCAAGATAAATTTGTTTTATTAATGTATTTTTTTTATCTTACCAAATGTAAAGTTTATTTTAACTTGTATCAGTAATTCTGTTAAGAAAATATTTCATAATTATTAAAGCTTGTTAAATAAAAATAACAAAATAGTATATCCATAATTATATGTGATTGAAAGTTTAAAAGATCATAAATATAATAAAATTATGTTCAAAATTTATTTAAAAATTTTAAGATAAAAAACTATTTTCATCAATAATTTGTTGTTAGTATGATTATTTTCATGTAAGATACATAATATTTGAAAAAATAAAAATTTATAATATTATTTAAGCACCATATTAAAACTAACTGAATATGATAAAAAAAAAATTGTGATTGCCAAAAAAAAAACCAAAGAAAAAAAAAGGGAGGAAAAGGAAAAAAAAAAGAGAAAAGATAGAAAAACAACTTTGATTTTTTACCAATCAATTCATTTTTAACCAATTTTTCACTTGAAAACACTTTAGAAACATCCAACAAACCTCAATAAATTCATTTATGCTCTTAAAGTAGTAAAAACTTGATTTAAAAAAAAAAATTCAAACTAACACCAAAATTGTTTTCAAGCCTGAATCTATTACTTTCAATAAGATGAGTACCAAAAACAACCATTATCATATACTTGTTATTGAATAGAACAATTTGACACCAAACTTAACCATTTAGGTTGGTGGAATCATGACAATTCAATACTTTCTCTCTCCATTATCATTAACTCTTGTTTTCATCCGATGACTGAAAATGAATAAAAATAAACTTTAAAACCAAAATAAAAATTACAAGAATTTAGGATTAGGCATATGTTATCTCTATATCTTATATTTCAATCATTTTCCTTTTAATTTTATAGATCTATCATAATCTTAAAGCTAATTTCATCCAATTAGGCTAGAAAGATACTAAATTGAATAATAAAAAAAAAAGAATCAAGAGCTTCATTGTTCATGTTTTATATGAACAATGAAGCTCCATATCAAACTCTAAATGTTTTGTTTATTTAGGTAATCAATAAAAATAATTGAGGTGTCTCAGTTCTATAAAAGACAAAGAAATAATATCATGTTAGTTTAATATATTAAAAATAAATTGATAAATTGATTATAAACAAAGTTGAAAGTCGCCCTGAAGCCTTTTTTATCTTTTTATAAATAAATCCTATATGGTTATCCATTTATTTAAAAAAAAAAAAAGAAGATGAGAGAATCTAACTACAATAGAGGTGGTCGAACAATCAGAGAAAATGATTTTTTGATCGAAAAATCTATTTTTTCAACCATTATTTACCTAAAAACACCTTAAAGACCTAAATAAACCTATTTATCCATCAAGTAACCTAAAAATAGGTTGAAAACAAAACTCAACCCGAATTAATAAAACTTCTCGAGCCTAGATCTACCATTTCATGCAAGGTGAAGGTCAAAGAACACCATAATAAAACTTCTCTTGATGAATGGAATCCTATATCACCTTGATCAACTCTTTTTGTGGTCAAAATCAGTGTCAACCAACTATTTTCTCTCTCCTTTTTATTTTCAGGCGAGTTTATCTCTCCTCTCTCTAATTCATAAACTAAAAACTAAAGATAATAGACTTTTGAAACAAAATGAAAATTATCGTTAGTATAGGGTTAGTTATAAAAACATTTCATGTTTTTACATTTTAGTTCCTTATCTCTAAATATTGTATTTTCACCATAATTTCAAGTCTAATGTCTTCTAATTAGGCTATAAAAAAGCTTGATTGAAAAGAAAAAAAAATCAGCCAATGTGAGGTGTTAGATTCATTGTTCATATGAAAAATGAATCTAGCACCTCACTTCTTTTTAGTTTTTAGTATTAGCTATTTGACTCATGCTTCGCTACAGGTCAAATAATTTATTTTTCAACACAAGAAATTAATATGCAGGCTTTTCCAATGCATTTTTGGACAAAAACAATTCTCAATCATATATTGAAATGTTTATGCATACATCTAATTAAATAAACCGAAAATTATTTGTGCTCATAAATATAAAAAAAAGTCATTGACGATAACTAAAAATTAAATTAGAAAAATCAAGAGATATGTGTAGATAAGGATATTTGATCTCACAACATGGGTCATGTACCAAGTTATATTTAATAACTTTGTTTCTTGGAATAAATTCTTTATTTAATAAAATGATTATTCGTGCCAGTAAAACATAAAAAAATCGTTAATGATAAATAAAGACTAAACTAGAAAAATCAAGAGATGGATATTGTTTAAGATATTTGATCTCACAACACCGGTCATATATATAATTGTGTTTAATAATTTTGTTTCTAAGAATAAAAATTTTATTTAATCAAACGATGATAGAAATAGATATATGTATGAAAGATATTAACTAAAATCAAAGAAAAAAAAATATTAAGTACGGTTGCACATATTCAAAAAAAAATATTATAATTTTTACTTGAAAACCAAGTTAAAAAATAAACGATATTTAACCATAGACTAAATTGAAAAGCTAAGAGATATATGTTGTTGTAGACATCTAAGCTCAAAACACGGGCCATTGTATTTAATATTTTTGGAATCAATGTTTTATTCAATAAAATGATAATAGAAAAACATATTGGGAAGCGATTGAATAAAATTAAAGGGAAAACAATTAAGTAGGGCTACAAAGAAAGAATGCCCCATAACCTACAAAAATAATGATGAAATTTCATCTGTAAATTAAGTAAAAATCAAATCATATTCTATTCTATTCTATTAAAAAAAATCATAAAAATTGTAAAAAAAATATTAAGATTGAAAAAAAATAGCCACCAAAAGATGAAATCACAAAAAAAGGACTAAAACAACAAATGACCAGAAGGTTGCTGAAAACTCAAGACAAGGTTTATTCTACCAAAACAAAACTTGATTTTTAATTTTTTTTTTCACCATATACACCTTAACAAACCTATCCATGACTTCAGACAAATTAAAAACCTGAAATTAACCCGAAAAAAAAACAAAAAACTTCATAAGCTTAGATCTACTTGGCAATTTTAATGGTACAAAGCACTTAGGCTACACTTTCATCATCGAATGGAATTCATTGACATTAAAATCAGTGTTAACAAAACTTTAAGGACTAAATTGTAAGAAAAAAATTCACTATAGAGTTGCTCTAGTTAAAAACCCACGCATTTTAGTTTCTTTCTAGTAATGTGACATCACATCATGGTTGCAAGAGTGTGAATTTATGGTTTTGGTATATATTTGCAGTATGGTATAATTGAATGTGAGTTTTTGTTTATATATATCCTTACATTTCATTTATTTGGAGGAGTTTTGTTATTTATCTTTTATTTTATGCTTGTATTTAGTTTCCTAGAACTTAGCTTCCATCCACATTTGTGACATTTTCTTTAAAAAATTGTCATGAACTCTAAAATTTTTATTTATGGAATTAATCTCTTTTTTTAGGTAATAGTTTAGAGAATATCATCATATATGCCTATTTAATAATTATTAGTTTAGGTATAGCTATAAAAAAATATATGTTTAACTTTTTTTATAACTCCATAATATATTTAAAAAAGTTTTTTCATCTATTATTATTATTGTCGATTATATTTGTTCATCTTGGAAATTCATTAGTTATTAAATTTTTTACTTAATTAGTCTATTATATTCTTTTTTATGCTCATTCAATTGTAATAAGATTTGTTTTGAAAACCAATAAATATTTATAAAAAAAACATTAATGAGGCACACTCTATCATAGTATCATATGGTAAATTGGCTAATAGCATATTAGAGTATTTAGGCATTGAAGTTATAATGATTCCCAAGCGAAAGTTAGAAGCAAAGATTTAGTGTGCTCTTCATTTTTTTTTTCCCTTGGGAAGTCGTACAATAATGATACAAGGGAATAACCATTTTTAGGTAAATTATAAGAACATTGGTACATATTATGATATTGTTTGAATTTTTTTTAATGTATAAAGAAAATATTTAAATGTTGGTAATATTTTTTTTAATAAAAAAATTTAAATAATAAGGGGTTGACTCGATCAACTTAACGGGTTTAAAAGCAACCCGGATGACATGTAAAAACATAGTTTTACTCGAAACAATTTCAAGACAAATTCAAAATGGTATTCTTTTTTAAAAATATATATTAAAATGAGAACATATTGGATGATTCATGTCAATTTAGATTAACCTGTCGAATTCACAACCTGAATCATAAGATCATGATAGGGGCCTCATATAAAGTAAATCAAAATAAGTTAGGAAGCCTAATTTCAAATTAATCCAAAACTTGAGGAAAATTTTAAGAAAAAAAGAAAGCTATAGTGAAAAACCTACCCGTTTTTGTTTCTTTCTAATAATGTGACATCACATCATAGTAGGAAAAGTGTGAATTTGTGGTTTTGGTATATATTTGAGACATGGTATAATGGGATGTGAGTTTTAGTTATATACTAGATAGGTTACTCACTCATTACAGCGGGCTAGTTTTGAAAACGTGCACTGCTTTTAATTGTGGGATAATTGGGAGAAAAAAGCACTTTCTAAGCATACAGTTGGTAACATTAAAAGGTATATGATTTGGCTTTCAAGCAACATACAAGTAACAAGTAAAAAAAACTTGTTTAAACTGTTTCAAATCTCATATAAAAATCAAACTGTAAAATGTAAGGAGACATCAATCTAATATAGATATTGTTTGAGCAACTCAGTACAAAAAATGACATGATGAATAAAAGGAGTACTTAAGCCTAACTTTTAGGTGAGAGGTGAAGTCTCGACAACTATTAGCAAGTAAAGAGTAACAAATACTTGTGAACTCCTTATTACTATAAGGATTTGAATAACTTAGTTAAGTACAACAACAATATTTTATGTATGCATCTATATGTCTGAATCTAATATATAAAATGAGTATGGTACATACCTCAACCACTCGTCTTACAAGGCACCAAAAAAAAATAGAAAGCAACCCAATACCACCTAAAGGCAAACTTTCTTGGACAAGCATTGGTTAAATACTTTCCTCTATCGGAGTCTGAATATATATAACAAATGAAGGGGCATAAGATCAATGAATATTTCTGGAATAATAATATCTCAGGAATTATTACTGATTAAATATACATGGTAAAGGAAAATTGAAATCAAGATGTTTTTCTAGAGTTGGGGATGAAATATAAAGATTCTGAGCAATTGTCCCCGTAATGAAAAGTTAAATTAATCATTAGCTGATCTCAAACAATTCAACAAAAGTGAAAAGGCATTATTTTCACTAAATTATTGGATCTAGACAATCTTGGTCTTTGGCTAATTCACTCTGTGTTATACTATCCAAACAAATAAACCTAAAGTAACATAAAGATTTTGAGTTTAGGGCAGGTACCATCAAAGTGGAATTACAAAACATACTATAAGATTAATTTAAGCAGCTTAAATTATTATTACTGCTAACAAAAAATGAAATTTATTTAAAGTTTTTTCAGGACAGAAGACAGCAAGTCTAGACATGTCTGAGTCTATAGCACAACAAGTATGACAACAAGTATGACCAAGAGAGGAACAAATGAACCTTGAGGGGTAGTTCAACTTATCAGGCCTGGAGTTTGTTCCCTAATGGTCACAAGTTCAATTCCTCTCAGGGCTACTAGAGGCTTACATGGTCGTTAACTTCAGGGCTCGTGGAATTAGTCAAGGTGTACGCAAGCTGGCTCGGATACTCACGTTAATAATAATAAAAAAAAGAGGTACAACTGTCATATCCTGTAAATAAAGAGTAATGAGTTTTCATCTCCCAACATCATTTTAATATTGAAATCTATACTCTCTACCCGCATGAAAATCTTGGCAAGATACATGTATGTAATCAATTCAAAACATAACAGAAAAGTTAAGTGTACATGTAGTTAACACAAATAAACTGTTTGGAGGTGGAATGTCGTAGAAGGAAGCGATGCTTCATAACTGTCCCAAAAAATAAACCAGTGTGTATGTAGCCTTTTCAAAAAGATCAGACATTTATTCATAGCTAGATACCTTGCAAATAACAACCGAAATATCATCACCAAGAACTAACTGGTACCAAACTGCTAAAACAGATAAAAAAAGGTTGTTGCACATGGCATGTAAATTTCAAAGTGAGAAATAAGTAAAGCTATGCTTTCATGAACATAATACACTAATACGGTGGCTCATCCTTGATATGAAGCCAATTTAATTAGGTTCTTAATATGAAAAGTGGGCAACAATAATATCATAGAAGGGTGTAGTTGCACTAATGTAGCTAATACTAAAATGGTGAGAAAGTTGAACTTACACACTACCAAACATCCTGTACTTTATAAATTACAGTGGTTGAATAATGGTGGTGAAGTGAAAGTGAATAAGAAAGTTTTTGTTACTTTTTCTATTGGTAAATATTGTGATGAGGTGTTATATGATGTCGTGTCAATTCAAGCTAGTCACTTGTTGCTTAGTAAACAATGGCAATATGATGGGAGAGTTATTTATAATGGAGTGACAAATATGTATTTCTTTGAAATGAATAAAAGACTTATAACTCATATATCTTTGACACCTAAGTAAATATATGAGAAGCAACTGAAATTGAAGAAAAAAGATGGTTAAAAAGAAGAGCTTGTATATTAAGGGGACTTTCTTTGCTAACAAGGTTCTTCTTGGTTTTGATAATAATGTTATTATTTGGCTTGGTACTGATTGGTTGACCTTAGAAGATGTTTTCCATGATATAGATTTTAGGTTGAATCTTTTTAAAGAAGGGGAGGATGGTATGGACTAAGTCAGCTCCAAATTTGACATTAAAATGTTTGTTGACAAATTTTGCTAGATCAAACATATCTATCAAACCTTATATTGGAACAAGCTAAATTTTACAAGGAGATACTAGACGCATGGAACTATAATTCAGTAACTTTTCAAGTCAAATGGAGTTTGGGAACATATTATTTTAAAAGGTCAAAATTACTAGAAAAATCTGGTCATATCTCTCAAACTAGATCTTTATGTACTGTTTGGGATATATTTGGAGCTATAGGTGGAACTTTGCTACGATTCAAGTTGTTCTGGAAACTAGACATCTCTAGCTTTCCAACCATATATAGTAGGCCTAATAATTCATCTAGACGAGAGATAATGACGTGTTTGAAGTCAAAATTGAAAATTTACCAAGAATGTGCGAACATTAGAGATTTAGGCTACATGGAAGAATTTCAGCGTGAAAACTTAGTTTTTATTTATTTATTTTATTTTGAATAATTATTTTTAATTTTGGTTTGTTCTGGCCCATTAGATATTGTTTAAGGGTTTATTTCATTATTGGACTTATGTTAGTTGATTGCTAGTTTAAGCTCATTAGCTTGCAACCCAAAAGTGATTCATTAAGGTTAGTTAGATAGGACTATATTATATTTTTTTAGCTGCAAATTTCAATAGCAAGTTAAAGAATAAACATGATTTTTCCTTTTGTTTGTATGTGGCAAAACAATCTTTCTTTGCAGGGATAAAAATTATACATTGACTTATCAAAGATTAACTAGCTTCTTCGTGTTATTCGCATACTTAGGATTCTTAGATACAAGGTTAACTCTAGGTCCAAGTCTTTTTTCAATACATTTAGTTCTTATGTACAGGGTTATATCTAGGTCAAGGTTCTATCAAACCTCATTTTCAGCATTCTGAGTTGTTATCTATTTTTTTGGGGGTTGTTTTACCACGTGATCAAGAAGTTTGCATCACCTCTTAAATAATTTTCTTTTATAGGTAAGCCCAAAAACTAGGAGGCTGCAAAACCATGGTGGTTTTGAACAACATAAGTGGTTTATGGAAGAGTCTTCCTCATCCTCTCCTATAACGTCCCCAGAAAGGCTTATTTTGTCCTTTTGTGAGCTTGAACCTATCAAAAGAAAGCAAACATGAAGATTGCTCAAACATGAAATTTTCTTCTTCAATCATGGCTGACTAAGTATGTTACTTTGGTGAGATCATCATGACAAATAGGATATAAATGTGTCATAGGAATACATGAATCATGTAGAGGGGATGTATATCTATCACTAGGAACAAACCTCATTTGATTTAGAGGTCTAGAACTCCGTATTCATTTTTAAGATTGGTCCCCAATCAGCTTACATCTATCAACACAGGGGAGGATGGCTGGGGATAAGATGTTGTCAACATCATTGAAATAAATGGAATGTAAACGTTTGATAGGAGTAGTTGATCATTGTAGATGAGATATTTCTTAGTTAATTAGAGCCTCTAAGGTCGTCAGGGATGCCACATTCATTCATCTGAAAATGGCATCTTGATCAGCTTGTGTCTGCTAAAGAAGATGATAAAAAAAGGATTGTACAATGTGTCATTCAGTTTATTCAATAAAAATAAGTGACATGTCGTCTGTTTAAACCCTAGAAATTATAGTTTTAATTCGGAATTTTGAAATTTTCATTTTGGTCCATATCTTTCCAATTTCAGCATATATGCTAGAAAACTTGATTAATTAACCTTTAAAACTTATCAATTTTTGCAATCACACCTCTGGAAACCTTAATTTAAATCATTTAATTTGAGCATCTTTTACAAATTAGTCTTTGGTTTCTAGATTATACAATTTGACCACTATCAACCATCAAACTTTTAATTTCTTTCAAATTGACCCCTTATTTGATTAATTTTAGTTCATGAACTCACACGCCATTTGCATTTTGGTCCTTGGTTATAAAATTCTTTAATTTGACCCTCAATGAACCTCCAATCTTTAAATTTCTTTCAATTGAACCCTTGAATGCACCAATTTGGCTCTTCAAAGTTTCAATTGAGTCCAATTTCATTATATTATTGCATATTAACCTGAATTAGGACTACAAACTTTATTTTTCAACGATTGGGTCCTTGATTGAACCAATAAAACTCATTACAAGTTTAATTAAGTCCTTAAACTTACTTAATTCTTCTAATTTTTTCCAAATTGACTTTCAAACTTAATTTTTCTCCAATTAAGTCCTTAAATAAATCAATTAACCCCTATTATAAGTAAGTCCTTAAAAATTAATTAATTCTTTTAATTTTGATCAAGTTTGGATTTCAGCCTCAATTTTCTTTCTATTAAGTCTTTCTTCATCCTATCTTATTAAAATATCCTAATTTGGCTATTCTTTTGGAATTTTGGTATGTTGCAGCTCAAAGGCTTATCTTCTTATGTCCCAAAAATATTTTTAGATTTTGAATTTCTTATTTTTTTTATGTTTTAAATTAAAAGGAAACAATATGCATTTTTTTTTTCATGAAGCAATTTTAGGGATCCAAAATTGGGTTATGACACATACAAAGTAAATTGAAATAATTTATGAAACTTAATTTTCAATCAACCCAATATTGAATGATGAAATTGAAAACAAATCACTTAAAAAATGACCCAAGTCAACCCGAGTTAACCTATCAAATCCACGACCTGAAATATGAGGCTATAATAATCCAATAAAAAGTAAATCAAAATAAAATATGAAGTTCAACTCTCAATCAACCCAGTGTTAAGAGATAAAATTTTAAAAAATCAATTAAAAAAGGACGCATCAAAATAACCCGAGTTAACATGTCAAACCCATAATCCAAGTCATGATACTATGATAACCTCATAGAAATCAAATAAGAAAAAATGATTGGGATCAACCAGGATTACCTTACCAAACTCACGACTTGGGTCATAAAATTAGGATAACTACATATAAAATAAATCAATATAAATTATGAGGCTGAATTTCTAATCAACCCATTGTTGAAAAAAAAACACAATCTAAAAAAAGAACACAATAAAACAATTTGTGTCAACCTAGGTTAACTTGTAAAACTCATGATTTGGGTCATGAGATCAGGATAATCTAATAAAAAATAAACACAAACAAATCAAGAAGTCTAATTACTAATCAACCTAATGTTGAAGGATGAAATTGAAAAAAAAAACTCAAATCAATCGGATTAAGCTGTTAAATTCACGATATAAGTCATGAGACTGGGATAACCATATAGAAATCAAACTACAAAAAATCATGAAGCTCGATCTCTAATGAAACCAAATGTCAAAGGATTAAGTTTTAAAAAAAAACAGATTTAAAAACCAGAGGCCAAAAAAAAACTATTAAAATGAATAGTGTTTTGTGATGTGGAGCACTATAAAAACACCACATCTTTTAGTTTTTGTTAATAATAATAATTAATTGATGCAAAATTACTAGAATCATATTTAACTAGCTTTTTGACTTGTGCTTCATCGCGGGCCAATATTTGTTTTCAGCAAAAAACAATATATATACAAGCTTTTCCAATGTGTTATTGACATAAAAATCCTAATCATAAATTAAAAAGCTTCTACATGCATTTAATTAAATAAATCAAAAATCATTTGTACCAAAACAAAAGAAAAACCAATAACGATAACAGACTAAACTAGAAAAAAATCGAGAGATTGATGTAAATTAAGATATTTGATTTCGCAACACATGTCATGTACTTGGTTGTATTTAATAAATTTTTTTATTATAATTAAATTTTATTAAATCAAACGATAATAAAAATAGATGTACACACAAAAGCAATTGAAAAAAATCAAAAGGAAAAATATTATGCAAGGTTTCACGTATTTGAATATTATCATTTTATGTGAGAACCAAGTAAAAACTAAACGATATTTAACCAAAAACTAAATTAAAAAGTTGAGAGATAGATATGAATGTCAATGTAGATATTTGATCTCGAAACACAAGCTAGAGAATCGATTGTTTTAATAACTTTATTTCTTAAAATCAATGTTATAAAATGATAATAAAAAAAAAAGACATGTAGAGAAAAGCAATTG
>Ga0325414_1007810_pt1 | contig 11321 bp, 6 predicted proteins | sample PopdelMetagenome_8_FD_206183 | JGI IMG/M metagenome (GOLD analysis project Ga0325414, IMG submission 206183) | Populus deltoides microbial communities from Bellville, Georgia, United States - Leaf-PdKOR-R3 | ecosystem: Host-associated > Plants > Phyllosphere > Phylloplane/Leaf | place: USA...
ACATGAGTTTTGTTGATTCCAGCAGTAAGCATATATATATGTTTTCAACACAATTAATCACAACGATACAAATCAAATTGGTGACTATTATTATTATTATTTTCCCATGCACTTAATTATTATTATTATTATGCACTTAATTTTTAATATTATTATTATTATTAGTATTATTATCCCATGCACTTACTTTTCAATATTTTTATTATTATTATTATTTTCCCATGCACTTACTTTTCAATATCATATCTACTGATATTTATTACCGAAAACACTAAAACGTGTGGCTTTTTTATTGTTTGGTGCCCAGGTACACACTCTCAGTTTCACCGTGGACTTTAATAGTGTGCTTACGGTTTTGCCCTTTTAACTGTCTGAAGTCTCAGTCTGATTTTTTGTCAAATGAAGAAACCGAGGGAAAAGGAGAGGAGAGCCTGGAGAGATGAGTGAGGGACGCTGTGAAACTTGAAAGAGGATCGGGAGAAAAAAAGAGAGGGAAGGCATCAGCTATTTTTCGTCCCTTTTGCCATACTAGAGGCAAGCATTACAGGGAGGGCAGCAGCGGGCAGCCTGGATTAAAGCAATCTTGATCGAGGAATTTGATTTCTTCTTGAAAGAAGAAAAGAGGAACGATCTAGAGCCAGAAAGCAGTCACGTCCTCCTTTAAAATCAGCCCTTGATGAAACCCCAACAACACCCAGCTAGAACCAAGTCCTCCTCTGCTAAGGGCTAACCCGATATCCTCCAATTCGGGTCAAGTTCCGCTGAGGTAGAATCTCTAAGGTTTTCTGATAAATCCTCTTTTTTAGGTTTTTAACCATTCTTGCTTGATTAATTGTTGGTCAGCAGAGATTGGGTTTGTTTTGATGATTATCTGTGTTTAATTTGTTCTTTTACATTCTTGAACTACGTTTAGGAAAGAGATTTTTGGTTTGATTACAAGAAAACAATGTGTAGAGAAGGTGATAAAGTTCCATGCCGTCTTTTTCTAATTTCTTTTTTTTATTAATGCTGTTAAAAATGCTATGGTGTTTAGTCAATGTTGTTGTTTTGTGTGTTTGAAGAGGAAGAGAAGGGGATGCTAGAAAAGCTACAGAAAGGATGAGTTTCATTATTGTGTTTATTATTTATTTCTAGGTTTTGTTCTCTTATTCAGACTGTTTTTGTTTGTTTTAGAAATTGTAAAGTTGCTGCAGATCAATTTTTTCAATTTCAATTTCAATTTCTATTTTGATTTCAGGTTGTTGTCATCTATTTTTGCCTAATCCAAATGCTAAGAAAAAGAAATCAGTAAGCTAATTGTTTGAGTTTGGTTAGGCATTTTCAGGTTGTTCAAGTTTGCTGCAGGTTACAGACCATATTCTATGGTAATGCGATCACCTTTGGATTAGGCAAAAAATCCAGGATTGACCATTAAGAAAAAATGTAAAGTTTATCCTTTTTAAAAAATATGTTATTCTGCCTTTTCTCTTTGGTTATGAAAAATAATCTATGCATTTTTCATGCACATGAAATGTACAGGTTTATGCTTTTTTACATTTCCCTATTATATGTTTTTTACCACCATTAGGAAAAAAGGAAAAAGTTGAAAAGTTTAAACTTTGTGTTGATTGTTGTTTTGCTGTCTGGTTTGGTTGGATTTCATGGAAGATGATAGCAAGCTCAACTATTGAAATGCTTGCAATGTGTACAAAGAAAAAAAAGTGATAATTATGAAGTGAAAGTAAATAAGATGTTAATGAATTGAGATTAAAATAGAAATGCAATGAAGTCAAATTAAAAAGAAATGCGATCGATTGTCTAAGCTTTTTAGATGAGTTTTCTTGGTCTCTCTCCTTTTTTTTTTCAGTTTCATTTATTTTTTTCTTCTGTCTCTGGTTTTTGTTTTCAGCAAGTTTTATTTTTTTTATTCTTGGTATTTCATTTTCATAACCTTCTAACAGAAAAAAGATTGTTTCTTTCCATCAAGATAATAATGATTCTTTCTATCAAGTTCTTGATGGTTGTTCTTTGTTTTTCTTTTTGCGTCAAATAAACTTTTCTCCTCCAGTCATTCGATTCAAGACCTGCGCTGCTCATTGCCTTTTGGGTTTTTTTTTAAATTTTAATTTGCCACTTCAAGATGTCTTTATGGCCTTTTGTGTTTGTTCACTTCATTATTCTTTTTTGGCCAAGTCACAGCAGCTCTTAGTCTACAACAATTGCTCTCTATAATGCGAGATCATCTTCAAATTTTTTTCTTAAGAGGATGTGTGCGTCAACGCCATCCCCAGCAAAGGTACCAACCTTTTTCGTTCCTATATATGTTTTTCTGTCAAGTAATACCTGCGAAGAGAAAAAAAAGTTGGCCAGCTTTGAAGTTCCACATCATCATTTCTCATTACGAAGAAAAACCATGTTATGCTTTTGATAGCCTAAGATTGGCTCTCTGATTTTTTTTCACCTGACTTTTTTTTTAAAATCAGATTTGTCAACATTGGCACAATGATCTACCTTATTTCAAATGCAAGACTACCATGACTGGACACAAAAATTTCATAACTTAAATATGCTCATTTACAAGTATCGTTTTAGCATACCACTCCCCTACCAGACCTGCCTCCATCTTGCATTGCTTTTTATGTGCTTATCATATAAAATCATGAAGGTTTTTCTGACCATCAGTATAACGTTTGTCTTTCACTTCATCTTCGTCGAATGCTGGAAAAGTTTCAGCCAGCAAAAAAAGCTTCTCTTCAGTCAAATACCTTAACTGTTTCAGCCATGTTTTTTATGCCTGCATGCTGATCAACTGTGTTTTTTTTTTTTTCCAATGTGCCTGCACATGATTGATGTTCGATGCTTTTTTGGCTTCTCTCAGCTGCCTATCCTCACTGCACAGCTGACACCTAGGCTATGGTTGCTTACAACCACTGTGATTTTATTCCTTGAGATCTCTTGATGTTGTTAGGTGTCGTTGATCGAATGAACTTCATTATGACTCTTTTTGATTGGCTGTTTTAGACATGCATCACTCACCCTGTTTAAATAATGCTGAGTTATTCCTTGAGATCTCTTGATGCTGTTAGGTTTTGCTTAATATCTACTCAATGAAGGAGGAAAATTATTTGATGGTATAAGACTTTCTTCTGACAAAGACCGTAGCTTCTGCAAGACATTGTTAGACGAAGAGCTTTAGTTATATATGCCAAAAATAAGAGAGAGAGACTCGGTGCTGCAGGCAAAGTTTTGTTTATAACAAGATGGTTCATATTTTTAATTTAGAATACTTAGTATGAGATTGTGTTTATTGTTGTTAGCATATTCAAAGCACGTAAGTTTTAGCTTCAAATCCTATATTTCGGATATTAGAATAAAACTATCAAATTTGGGCATGAGAGTTACTTTTACAACCTACTGTCTACTCAAGGAAGGAGACCAAGTTATACAAAACTATAGGAATTCTATAGACAAACACTCTATTTTCTGCTAGACATTTTCAAATAAAGACTTGCTGCTATTTTCCAAGAAAAAAAATATATGAAAACCTTGCAAATAGACTCGGTGTAGTGGGAAAAGTTTAGGCCAAAGCCATATGGTTCTACTTTGGGACCAGCATACATCTACACAACTACAAATTTGAATTTGAGTTCTCTCTGTGTGTACATTTGCTTAGATCCTCATATTGCAGCATGTAATTGATCACTTTGGATATTCATCATTATGTGTTTTTTCTCTCTTTAATTTTTATTGACGGGGTTCTCGCATTCTGCTGAAAAGCTTGTCAGACAATGCTTTTTTTTCAAGATGATATTCTTACAAGTTGTCCTTGAAATCAATCTATTCATTGTTGCCAAAAAAGAGAAATTAAAATGTTGATCATGCAGATTATGATTGTTACGATTGGCTACCTTTCAAAGTGTATATATATATATATATAAAGGAATATCTCTAATTATAGATAAAGTGTTAAAGTTTCGCCACTAATTTTATAGTTTGCCACGTGGTGGGAGCCAATCTGAAACAAGGTTTTGAGTATTTTTTTAAAAAAGATTTAACCGTTAAGAGAATTCGTTGTTTTTTTCTAGAATACTGTGCAAACTTATGCTTAAAACGAAGAAGGAAAAAAAAAAAAAAACTGAACTGGCCGACAAGCTGAAACAGCAAGAAAAAGAAAAAGCCAACGTTAAAACAAGAAAGGAACATGTTTTATATTTTGGTTATTTTGTAAAGTATTTTTTGTTTTTTATTTAAAAGTATATTAAAATAATATATATTTTTTTATTTATAAAAATAAATATGCTTAAAATATCTAAAAAGCCAATAACAAAATTAAACATTGTTTTGCTAGCCATCAACTTTGACCTTTTAAAATGTTTCCACTAATGTTTGCCTTCATTCGCTCTGTCCAAGTCCCTTCATTGACAGCTCAAAACATTAGAAGCGGTTTGCTTAACTTATCGAAGTATTTTTTTTTTTAATTTTCATTTTTTCGAATACAATCATTTTTATTTTTTTTTACTTTGTTTTGGAGTTAGATTGTAGTAATTTTTTTTTATAACATTAACAAGTGTTCTTCTTTATAACATTAATGTTTTATAGTTTTTTTTTAAGATTTTATTTATTTGCTTTCATGCTAATGTCAATTTTTATTATTGCATGATTAGATAAATAAAAAAATAATATTATTCAATTCAATAAGTCAAATCGAGTCATATATTTTGATTAGTTAGGTTACCTGATCATATCGAGTTAAATCAAGTCTATAGGACTTTCAAAATATTTTATTTTGCAACATGCAAGCAATGTATTGTTTAATATACTCACATCGATGATGTTATGGTAAAAAAAAAATCCAAAATAAATGGAGCATGTTAATAAAATAAAAAAGTTTTAATAAGAGAGATGTGTATTTATCCTTATTTTAAATTGTCATTTTTTGTCTTAATGCACTTGATTTTTATTAAACAAAGAACATAGAAAAGAAATTGATAAGAAAATGAGAAATTATATTAGCAAGAATTTACTCTCTATCTATTTCTTAACTTTTTATTTTATTTTATCTTTAGTTAATATTAATAATTTTTTAAATATTTTTTAACACATTATTTTTTATGTTTTTAAAATTAAAATACAAATATTAAATTTTCAGTTAAAATTAAAATTTTGCTTGGTATTAAAAAACATATTAATAACACATTATATTTAAAAAAAGAAAAGAAAAAGAAAATTGATTTGCCTGCAGCTGCTAACTAGTTTTTACCACTTGAAGACGAGAAATTGATGTTGCCCCAGTCAAGAACACCTGTACAAACCATCAAATCAATTACCATTAGCATAAAATGAATTATCAATTGCCTTTTTGTATTTTTTTTTTATGTTTTCTTTCTACACTTTGTTTACGCTTTTTTTTTTTTTTTAATGATGGAATAGCATATTGTACCGAAAAATTTAAAGCATGATTTTAAATGTTTCTCTAGATCTAATAACTTTGGATATGGTAGGGTTAATAATTATTTTTATTTTAAATGTTAAAAAAATATAAAGTATAATTTTAAATGTTACAACGAGATCTAATAATCTCAGATATGGTGGTCGAGCCGGATTCTATTGTCTTGGGTTTGTTATCACACTAAAATAATATAAAAATATTAAAAAATATTAATTTTAAGTAAATAAAAAAATAAAAAAATTTCAATTTTTTAGAAGTATTTTTAAAATGAAAAAATAAAACATGTTTTAATAAAAAAAATTAACCCAATTTAAAATAACAAAAAATTATCATCATCTAATTTTTATACAATATAAAAAATTATATTAATTTATTTTCTGTTAGCAGTATAATAAATTTATATTCATAATACATGTACAATAAGTATATTACAATGATCACACAAATATGATTCAAGTCGGAAAAAAACGACATTTGCTAGTGTCACCAAGTTCCTAATGACTCTTTTTTTTGGACATCTTTTTGATACAGAAGCTTTATAAACAAAATATACATAAAAAAATAAAATTATTCATTTCATTTCATCAATAATTCCTTTGATATAATTTAATACATTACCGATAAGATAATCATATAAAATTCCAGTGGTAAAATGCATATTATTAACAGAATATTATAGTAATTTTATCAGTAATCACATGAATTTAACGATAAAATTTTTTGTCAGCAAATATCACTGCAATGTACTAACAAAAAAAAATCTCGAAAGTATTTTTATTTATGTTCGTCAATATTTTAATAGTGTCTTATCAACAGCAGCAACAAAACAACAGTACCCTCGTCCGCTGTGTGTTTTTTCATCCAATATATTTGTTCTTCTAGGTGTAGCAATCATGCTTCACTCTTTCAAAATTTTGGATTAAAAGAGGCCCTCCAATTATACGAGACATCGAAAACATCGAGTTGAGTGCTCATCACCAGACCTCCTCGAACACAATTCTTACTGACGCCTTTTTTGAAATAACAATAAACTGTTCATCTTATAAGCCAGACTCTCGCCAAGTTGCAAAACTTACTTCAGTATATTGCCAAAACCGAATAATCACAACTCTATTTTCAAAAACTTTGTGCTGCCACATGATATATATATGTATATATATATGTATGTATATATTTCTTTCTGTAATTCATGCATGATTCTGTGTTGGTATGGAATTCATAGTTGTTAGGATATATATATATATATATATATATATATATATATATATCCTAACAACTATGAATTCCATACCAACACAGAATCATGCATGAATTACAGAAAGAAATATATACATACATATATATATACATAGTTGGCTCATCTTTGACAACCGATCGCAGCAATTTTCCTCCACAGCAAAGATTTGTATTTTTTTTTTCTTTTGCTTTTGCTTGTTTGTATTAGGCACATAAATTTTGTTAAATTCCGTGCTTAGGACAGAGTATGAGTATCCCTCTTGATAAGAACGTGGCTATTCGAATCTCAAGACTTCTCCTACGTTAATTGATTCTCTAATATTCACATCACCAATCTTCCACATACAGACACAGTCATGCATGCACAAAACTCAATTTTAAGAGCTTCTCCGTTCCATCAGTTTTCCATCCTAATCAGCATCCTCAAGCATGACATGTAATAGTCTCTTCTTTAATTCATTTACACAGATATTTGTTCGCAGAATGATTAGGTGAATGAATTGTATACGTAACCTTTCTTAAAATCTGTCCTCGAATGTTATATTATATATAGATAAGATGAAATTTCCGTTAAATTAGAAGAAGACGAACAAGATAGAATCTCCAGCCTCCAGGCGCTTCTCTCTGTAGTAAGAGATGGGGATCCGCTCGAGCCTGGTAACTGTGATCATGTCCATCATTAGCAGTGTAGACCCATCATTTCCAGTCGGGCGTCTCCAGATTCCTTCTTTCGGCTTAACTTCCAGATCGGCCCTTGCTTTACAAGAACTTCAAAGGGTGTTTCAGTCATCTAAAGTTGGCACCATTATTAGCTCACTTGCCTAAACAAATGCTCTAGCATGAGACGATGACACGACCTATTACTGTAGCAGAATAGAACTAGTGCGGGCCTACCTTTGTTTGTGGGGCCGGATGTCGTCAGAAGTCTATGCCTTTTGAAGTGGGATCCAGTTAAAAATTTTGATGATTACGGTGGTGACGTGCACGTTTGAAAATGTAATAGAGACTGTATTTTAAAATATTTTTTTTATTTTAAAATATATTAAAATAATATTTTTTAAATTAATTATTGATATTAACATATTAAAATATTAAAATGATAAAAAATCAATTATTTTAAAATAATTTAAATTCTGAGAAAAAAGCTTACAATGTCAAACATACTCTTAACAGGCTTGGATATTTTACCTGCTTTTAGGCTCCGCTTCTACCATGTCCTAGCCGAGCCGAGTTTTTCTGTAAAAATAATAATTAATAATTTACATTTTCAAGCAGTAGGATATTTTACAGAACTCGTTAAAGAGTCGAATTTAGATTGATGGGATTCACATCATGTAATCATCCAAAAAGCAAGAGATTTTTATTAAATGAAAGATTAACCTCTTACACATGTATTTAGATCGCTATATCTCCTATGTATAAGAGTTCCATGTTAAATCCATTATGATTTTACAGCATGTCTGTGCATAGGCTTCACAGGAGGAGATGTGTGAGAATGCATGCTCATCACAATGAGAGAAGAAAATTCTTGAAGATGAAACCATCAACCTTGATTGATTAGAACAAATTAACCCTTCTCTAGTTTCGAACAACTTAAATTTCTTGACCAGTTACACTTTTATTGACGCCCACAACAATATGCATCGTCGAATTCGTCCTTGATCTTGTAAGGCAATGATGCATAATGCAGGACAGTTTCGGTACTCGAGTTGATGAGATGAAGAACTAATCTAGTACAAGTACGAACACAGAGTAAGGTTATGTCTTTATTTTAGGCCTTCAAGTTTCTGTATAGCAGTTTCATAATCACAATCTGTGAGGTTACTGAGGTAAAGAGCCGAGGAGAGGATTTTCTACAGTGACTTGAACACTTTCGTAAAAATAACCTCATTTAATTCCTGTTACTGAATTATACAAAACCATTTCACGAAAAAGCCCATATCTAAACCTCAATTAAAGTCACTGCTGACCAATCAAGAGTCGAGAGAGAGGGACAGACAGAGACAGAGAGAGCACTTCGTGGCAATTCAAAAACCGACGTGATTGTCATTTGTAAGGCAAGGGAGTGGTTTTATCAAAACCACTGATTTCCATGCATAACTTCCTTTAAGATCTACACAACAACCATCCCTCAATCCCACGAGCTCTCTTTCCTTATTTTGACCGTCCTCTTTGCTATTTCATGGCCGATGTCTCAGGTCCTGATGATGTAAAGAGTGGAATAGTGGGTTTAAAGTGTTAAAAAAGTAATGCAAAAGGACAGCCCACTGAAAGGAAAAGAGAGTAACAGTTCGATTGCTATCATTCACCGCTCTGTATTTACCAGTCACTAGTCCTTTTTTTTTTCTTCTTATTCACGTATGAGTTATAATTTGTGTTTTTTTTTTCAGGGTTTGTGCTAGTGGGTCTTGTCTGTTTCTAAGGCTTTGAATTTGATGGTTTTTTTTTTTGTTGACAAACCTGTTGAAATAAACTATTGAAGGCACATAAAGAGATACAAGAGAGGGAGCCAGGAGCCAGGAGCCAGGAGCCAAGAGAGAGGAGAGAAAGAAAGCGAAGTGAGAGGAGAACAAAAATACAAAACCTTCTTTTGTCATTGGTGGTGTCTGAGGCATGCACGTCTGGTCTGTTGATCATAACTCTCGGGGGCCTCTTTGCATGTCTGTTCTATGAGCTCAGGGATTCCTGCTGATGAATTGAGGTTTAAAGAGAGAGAAATTCTGGGAAAAAAGTGATTCTCTTTCTTTCTTCCTTGTTTGTTTCGTTTTTTGGTTTTTCAGTTGGTGCTTCGAAATGGAAGTGATCACAGAGCTATAGTGGAAGCAGAGGGGTTCATGGATCCTATTATTGGCTCTTTTATTTCTTGGTTTACTGAATATGACGGTTTTGACTGTACTAGCACCAGTCTTTTGCCTATCTTTCCCTAGCATAAACCTTCAACGAAGCCACGTATCCAAGAATTTCTTTCATATTTCTGAGCTCGAAGTTGGTTTTGATCTTAGCCCCTGGAATCCATGTATACTACTGGGTAAAATCCCAAATCCTTCCAGGTAAATCTCCTGTCATTTTTTTTTTGTTGGTTAACAAAGCCTTCATTTTTTTAATTAAATTTGGTAGCTCGTTCATTAATTTTTTATGTATTCGTACTCAGTGTGGGAATATAGTATTTGATTGAGATGATAAAAAAGAGATCAAGAACTGCAACAAGCAAGCAAGCTCTAATGTCACAGCATAGCTCAATCCCATCTCCAACAGACAAGTTCAGAAAACCGACTTCATTTCCGAAATTGCTCACTGGCTTCACCTTCAAGAACTTCTCAGAAACAGCAGAGGCAATTATGAGCCCAACTTCAATTCTTGATAGCAAGCTCTTCTCAGGCCTCAAAAACCCCTTCTGGCATGACGCATGCCCCAGTCCTAAAACCCCGGAACCTGATACCAGGCGCCACTGGGACAAACTAGACTCCAAAGGCATTGGTCTTGGCATTGTTGATGCTCTTGACGATGAAGAAACTGACTCCAATTTGTCAAAACTAGAAAGCAGAATGGTTCTGTTTGGGTCCCAATTAAAGATCCAAATCCCTCCTTTGCCTCCACCATTTCTTTCACCAACGGATCAATCTCCCAAACTTAACGGTGATTTTGGTATCAAAACGAGAAACTCTCAATTCGGTTCTTTCTCTTCTGGGTTATCCCCTTCTCCAGTGAAGAAATCATCATTCGGATCGGCTAATTCGGGCATGGACACTCCTAATTCTCCCCGGGTCTTCACTGGGTGTCTTTCTGCTACTGAAATGGAGCTCTCTGAGGATTATACTTGTGTAATCACTCACGGGCCTGTTCCCAAAACTACTCATATTTTTGACAATTGCATTGTTGAGAGCTGTTGTGGTGCTGTTGGCTTCTGTGCTTCTTCAAGGAAAGACAACAATAGATTTTTGGGTGACGGGTTAACTTATCGATCTGATTGTTTCTTAAGCTTCTGCTCTTCTTGCAAGAAGAATCTTGAGCAGGGAAAAGACATCTACATTTACAGGTTAGTTCAAGTTTCCTTTTTTGAGATGTTTCTGCTTTCTTTCAACATGATTTATGTGAAGGCTATGCAAGCTTGTTAACTTACACATTAGACATGGAGATTCAGCTCATACATGGTAATATATTTTTTTAAAATTCAACAAACATTCAATCGATCAACCTGCGTATTCTTTTCTTGGAATCTCAGACTATTTTTTCCAAATAATTTTGAACTGATAAGTATACAAATATCTCTGATATTGGACTGACTTGCTATGATTTATTTTGTAGTGCTTAGATTGTTTTATTTGTAGTTTCATCTCCGATTACTTACCAATAAAATTAAAGCTTTCCTCGAATGATTTAATTCTTTTTCAGAGGGGAAAGGGCATTCTGCAGCAATGAATGCCGGTACCAGGTGATGCTGTTAGAGGAGGGAATAGATGAAGTGAATCCAGATAATGCTTGTGAACTTGTTCCTGATGCCAGTTTTCATAATTTCGAGTAGTCTTCCTCGCCTGAAAGCTGGACCAACCTAAGAAATAAACCAACCAGGCAACTACTCTCTCATCATAAGGGTAACTTTGTAGGACTATTACCAAATTCTTGCTTCAATTCAAGACAGGTGTAATTGATAAAAGCG
>Ga0325414_1007811_pt1 | contig 11319 bp, 5 predicted proteins | sample PopdelMetagenome_8_FD_206183 | JGI IMG/M metagenome (GOLD analysis project Ga0325414, IMG submission 206183) | Populus deltoides microbial communities from Bellville, Georgia, United States - Leaf-PdKOR-R3 | ecosystem: Host-associated > Plants > Phyllosphere > Phylloplane/Leaf | place: USA...
AGTATTATCTCAATAATACACTGTAACTTCTAAATTAAAGAGTCTTCCAGCTTCTAATCCATGCACTCTCTTTTATTTAAAAAAGAAAATAAGCGTGGGTCTCCACCGGCCAAGCTAAGACACAAAAGCTGGTGTGTGTCTATATATATATATATATATATATATATATATTAATTAGACAGCAGTCACTTTGTGTGGAAGCAAGAATTGTTGCTGCTTTATTCTGTATATATCAATGTTGGTACATATACGGTATTTGTTCTCAGGACAGAAATTTACATTTCCTGTAGGCCTGTTGGATGGGTTGGGAGACAACCCTAGGGCATTTTTGACAGCCTCTTATGGGTAGTCTTCGAATGCGTCGTGTGACACCGAATTGCTGCTGAAGGTGGTCCGTATTAATAAAAACATGAAGGGGAAGATAAATTATTGTTCACTAAAACTTAGAAAGGTATTGTGTAATTATAAAATTATCTCGAATCTTAAAACCTCTAAACTAAGTATTGGAAGCGATGCCATATTTTTATCATAAAATAATTATTTTTTTTCAAATTTACAGGGTTATATTTGTCACATCGTGACGTTGGTCAAGACTCTATGAACTTAAAAGAAATTAAATCGCCATCAAATGATTAAAGAAAAATAAAATTTTTAAAAATAAGTTTTAGCTCCAAAAATTCAGGTAAGGAGTTAGTTATATTTAAGAGAAGAACAATATCATCCTTACAACATCCTTTCTTACAAAATATTATCTTTAATATATATTTTCTTCTAAATTTGTCTTTGTGATTGCCATTAATTATCCTAATTGTAGATTTGTCTCCTAATTGTTTTATCATTATTACTTCTAAGCACATAAAAATTAATAAAAATGATGAAAAAAAAACTAAATTGACTAAAAAGACATAATGTTTTAGATTTTTTTTTTGAAAAATACAAAAACAATGGTTAAAAATTGGGTTATGACAATATTAATCATTTCATTTTTTATTGCATAGTAAAACCATTAATTTAACCCTAAAATAAAAAAAAAATTATCTTTTACCCAGGGGCGTTTAGCTCTTTATAATATAATTATTAATTTAACCCTGAGTCAAAATACTGTAAATACTTTAGTGTTCTTTAAAATAAAGTCAAATAAACTCTCTTACATGAGCTTTTTGATCTTTATACCATGGTTCTTTTGTAATATATTCATGTTAGTTCAAGGTATTTTTAAAATTTAATAAATGTTAAACATTAAAAAAAACTTATTGCACGTGCGAGTAAGTGAGCGACCCCTCACCTTTTGAGTGGGGTGTGGGGTTGCTTGGCCACTGAAAACTGCCTTCGCTGGCGGTGTTGGAATCCTCACCATACCCCTTCCATGATGGGATGATGTGTGCTTCAAGATTCATGCCGGCTTCAAGATTCAAGCCGGTTTGGCTCCGACAACTATTTTTCCTCTTTTTTTCTACTTTTTTCTAGATTTTCGTTGCTTAAAAATTCTAGAACATCATTTTAATTTGTTAATTCTTTAAATTTTGTTTCTATTCTTTTTTATATAATTTTTGTTATCTCTAATAATTTATAAAATTGAAATGTTTTTTCAATTTCATCTCCCTTTAATTTTTTCATCTTTTAAATTTGTTCTTTTTTTTCCTTTGCGCAAGTTTTTAAAATTGATATTTTGAAATTGGTTAGTAATACAACTTCTTGATTGAACTTGGCTCCAGAATTTCACAAGTTGTGAGTTTTAAAGATTTGACCAGATATAGGAGGTTCGCTCGGGTTTGAGTAGTTTTTTATTTTTTTTTATTTAAGCTAATTTTTTCTTGTTTCATTCTTTAACATTTATTAAATTGAAGATTGAGTTCTGTTTTTTTTTTCTTAACTTGCTTTTTGTGAAATTTTTTTATTGGTTTTGAAAATTACCCGGTTATCTTGAATCTTTTTATTTATTATATTTTATTGGATTTTTTGTCTAATTCTTTAATATTTAAAATAATTTTTTTTAAAAAAAATTATAAGATTGGTTTACAGAACCTTTTGTGAAAATTAAGGAATGAGAACCTCGTAGTACTCCTGCGATTTATCTCAAGGAACCCTGACTCCAAGATTATAAAGGTTGAGATTATATTAATATAAATCAATGATAAATGAGTCAATGTAATCTATAAAAACACCAAGAAATAAACTGAATCAAAGACATATATAACACATAACTAAAAAAATAATTGAATTTATAGATAAATGTGTACGATTTTGCATTAATTATATAAAAGTTCAATCCTTAAACCTTTAATCTAATTAGAAAGTATAAAAATTCATTCCATAATCATGTAAAAAATTAATTGGAAAATTTCTAAATTAATTTCCCAATATATTATCCACTAATTCTTCACGTATCCCCCAAAGAACAACTTTTTTCTCAATTGTGTTCTCAAAAAGAATTAAAAATCCCTCAATCAAGACCTTTTGTTAATATTCATTATTGAAAATTTTAAATTAATTTCCCAATAAATTACCAACCAAATCTTTCATTATTAATGATACCTCATAGAATTTGTCGAAAGACCACTTATCACGCGTTGAATAAAATTTATGTCTCCAAGCTGCAAACCAACCCAACCTTTCGTGTCAAGTGTTTGATAAACGATTTCTATGATATCCATTAACAAATATTTTGACGGAAACCTAATTGATTAAAAAAATTTTTTTGGAAAAAAGTATGTTAAGAATTGTTGGATAATTGGGATATTAATTTGATATTATCCATTAAAATGGAGTGCTCAAGGGCGGAGGCATGTTAAAGGCTTGAGTGGGCTATAGTCTAGGTCAAGATTTTATCAATATTTTTTGACTAGTTTTATGTAAAATAAATTAGTAATTCTCGATTGAGTTATCAAAAAATTCTGAAAATTTGTGTGAAGCCTTCTAACATGACGCTTTAACTTGGGTTAAAATTTTAGAATTTTTGGAGAAATTCAGAAATTTGATGAAAAATCACAATTTGACCAGTTTTATGTTATTGGATGTAATTTTCAATCTAACTATCAGATTGAGCTGAAATTTTATGAGGGATCTTAAAATATATTGAATAAAATCTAATTAAAATTTTAGGATGAACGGAGTTTGGCGGTGCTAACAAAAAAATAAACTGTCAAATAAAAGCAAAACGACTCATTAAGAGTAAAATGGTTATTTGCCATTAAAAAATTAAACAAATCAGCTGTTACTTTCTTTTATATGTTACCGACTAGGCAGAAGCAGAATAGGAAAAGAAAGAAAAGAAAAGGCAAGAGAAAAATAGAGAAAAGTAAGGGGAAAACATAAAAAAAAAATCTAAGAAAAAAAATAAGAAAAGTGAGAGAATAACCTTGTAAACTTACAAAGTCCAACTTATAAAACACCAATCTAAGGAAGATCTATAGAAAAGCTAACCTATTGTTGCCTTTGTTGTTATTCATATATATAGCAGGTTACAAGAGTGATTGTCGCATATATACATGGTAATCTAATCATTCTAAAAAACAGTATGAAATATTACAGATATCATGGAGAAATTATAAGTAGCATGATAAGAAGAGTATCATGGCTAATTAATCGTGATAGGATTACAAGAATCCTAAGGCTGTCAATATCTCTTTCATCCCCCCTCAAGCTCAAGGTAGGAGTGAACCAATGAAGAGCTTGTCATGATTGGGAACAAACTTGGCAGAGCAAAGCGGTTTAGTGAAGATATCTGCAGTTTGATCAGGACCAGCAACATGTTCTAACAAAGGATCTCCACTAGCAACCCGTTCTCGAATGAAATGGACATCAATTTCAATACGCTTTGTCCGATGATGAAAAACTGGATTCTTGACCATAGTCACAACACTGATATTGTCACAGTATAACTTTGGAGGTGGAAGACAATAGCATGTAGCAAATTCATAAGCCACATGAGTTCGGTTGTAGTGGATGCCAAGGCACGATATTCTGCCTCTACCATGGAACAAGATACCGTGATCTGCTTCTTGGCACCCCAGGATAACAGATTGTTGCCCATATATATAGCAAAACCAGATGTGGACTGTCGATCATCATGGCAGTCGGCCCAGTCTGTATCATAGAAGCCATTAAGAGCAATTAAAGGAGTGTGAACAAGGTGAAGACCAAGATTGAGGGTGCCCTTCAAATATCGAAATATTCTCTTCACAACAATGAGATGAGGCTCCCTAGGTGCATACATGTATTAACAAACACGATGAACAGAATAGGAGATGTCAGGTCTTGTGGGAGTAAGATATTGCAAGGATCCAACAAGCTAGCGATAAAAAGTTGGATCAGATAACAGGGCACCATCAGTGGCTGTCAATAAGGTTCCTAAGGCAAGAGGAGTGGCAACTGGTTTAGCACCAGCGAGATCGAATTTCTGCAGAAGGGACACTAGGTACCGTGTCTGAGTTACAGTGATAGTGGTTGCATCCCTAGCAATTTAAAGACCAAGAAAGTAATGAATATCACCGAGATCCTTCATGCTAAACACAGAGGAGAGATGAGATATAAATGCAGAGATTTGTGAAGGAGAGCTCCCAGTAATAAGTATATCATCAACATAAATTAATAAAAGAAGGATATCTGAACCCTGTCGTTGATAAAACAAGGACTGATCATAAGGACATCGGAGAAAACCCATCGATTAGATGTAGTTGCTGAATTTCATATACCAAGCACGCGGTGCTTGTTTTAAGCCATACAATGCTTTAAGGAGAAGACAGACATGCCGTGGAAGAGCAGGATCCTCATAAGCAGGCAGTTGAGCCAAGTACACACGTTCTTGTAAATCACCATGAAGAAAGGCATTGTTGACATCTAACTGTCTAATGGTCCAGCCCTGAGATAAACCGATTGTAAGAATGAGCCGAATAGTACTTGCCTTGACAACGGGGCTAAAGGTTTCATCATAGTCCACCCCTAGAAGTTGTGTAAAGCCTCTGGCCACAAGCCTAGCCTTATACCTGTCAAGTGTGCCATTGGACTTTGTTTTAACTTTAAAGACCCACTTACTGCTTACTACATTCATATCTGGTTTTCGAGGAACCAAAGTCCATGTGTTATTGGCATGAAGAGCATCCATTTCAGCTTGTATAACCTGCTTCCATTGAGGATTTTGAAGTGCCTGTCGGTATGAAGTTGACTCTGGTGGTTGAGCTGCAAGGTCAGCAAGAAAACAAACAGGCATATGATATCTAGAAGAAAGGAAGACTTTTGGTTTAAGATTCCCTGTTTGAGTGCGGGTGACCATTTGATGAGTACGTTGTGGAATACTGGGAGGAGCAGACGCAGGTGATGAAGAATGCAATGCTGATGGCGGTGGAGTGGGAGACAAATGTACTGAAGAGTGGATGACTTCCATCAGTTGTGTTGGCACAACCTCTACAACAGCCATTCCAGCAGACTGGGAACTAGTAGGTGAATGTTGTAGAGCAGTATTCTGAAGAGATGTGGGAAGTGCTTGTAGTTGAAAAAGTTGACTACGAGAGGAATGAGAGGCTGTAACATTCTTGAATGGAAAATGCTGCTCATTAAATCTGACATGTCTGCTAATATAGAGGCGACCTGAATGTGGTTCAAGGCAACAATATCCCTTATGGTTGGCTGAATATCCAAGGAATACACAACATATTGATTTGTATTCCAGTTTAGTCCGACCAAAAGGTGAAAGCAATAGATAGCAGGAGCAACCAAAGACCCGTAGAAAGTCATAGTTGGGTGAAGAACTAAAAGCAAGCTCATGAGGAGACATGTGATTAAGAACTGAAGATGGCAGATGATTGATTAGGAAGACAACAGTGTTGAAGGTTGCTGTCCAGTATTTGACTGGGACAGAAGCATGTGCTAGTAGAGTTAAACTTGTCTCGATAATATGTCGATGTCTTCGTTCAGCCAAACCATTTTATTCAGGTGTCCCTAGACATGAAAGTCTATGAATTATACCATTAGCTGCAAAATGAGTCTGTAATACTGTGTTAACAAATTCACCACCACCATCACTCTGAATAATTTTCACAGAGTTAGTGAATTGTTTTGCCATTTGTTGATGGAATGCAGGGAAAATTTTGGCAACATCAGATTTTCGAGCCATAGGGAAAAGCCATATATAACGTGAATATTCATCAACAATGAGTAAATAAAACCGAAAACCATCATAAGAGGAGACTGATGCAGGCCCCCAGACATCCATATGTAATGTATGCAGAAAAGAATTTGCATATGTTTGACGAGAATGAAAAGGCAACTTTAAAGACTTTCCCAGCATACAACTTTCACAAAACGCTGTCATTTTATTTAAAGATGGTAAACATAATCTGCTAAGAATTTGAGAATGAGGATGACCAAGGCGAGCGTGCCACAAACTGCCTAGAACTTTATTTGCTAGAAAACTGAGTGAAGGCTTTGAGGGTTGCTGTAGATTGATAGGATATAGACCATTCGCCATGGGACCTTTAAGAATCACTTGATTTGTCTTTATGTCCTTGAGAAGAAATCCCCATGGATAAAAGAAAAAATAGCAGTTATTATCTCTTGTAAACTGAGACACAGACAATAATTTTCCTTTGATATCAGGAACAACTAAAACATTATGGAGCTGTAGAGTAGTAGTTGGCAAAGTAGTCTGTCCAATACCAGTTATAGATAAACCGTTACCATTGCCAGCCATAACAGTATCAGTACCAGAATAGGGATGAATACCTTGCACCTCATTGGAATTAAGAGTCATGTGCTGGTTTGCACCAGTGTCAGGATACCAGGTGTCCTCTGTAGTGTCTCCAATGTGAATGGCAGCAAAAGCCTTGTATTGTTCTGCTTCTTCATCTAAGGCGAAACAACCATATGCTTTGTGGTTTGGACGGCCACATCGAAAACATGTAATGCCACCTCGTCCCCGACCAGAACTGCGGCTTCCACGGGTAAAGGAGGACAACTTAGCTCCAAAAGAATTGTCAATAGAACGAAAGGAATGCACATCTTTGCTGCATTGCTAGAAATGCATCTTTTGATAACCGCCAGAACGACGACGAGCATTATGACTACCTTGAGATCTGGCATGGAAACGATTTTTGTTAGTATAAAAAGCAACACTGGATTGAGACGTTCTTGTATCTTGAAGTCTGATTTCAAAGTCACGAAGCTTGCCAATAACCCCTTCTAGAGGAGGAAACATGTCACGAGCATTGAGTGCTGCAACAATACGATCAAACTCAGATCCTAGCCCACGCAGGATACAAATAATAAGGTCATCATCATCCATTGGTTTGCCTGTACCACAAAGAGACAAGGCCAACGACTTAGCTCTGTGCAGATAATCTTCTAAAGAATATGTGCCTTTGGTGAGAGTTTGCAACTCTCCCTTTATTTGCTGAATACGGTCTCAAGTATAACTTCCATAAAGAGTCTTCAATACAGTCCAATCATCATAACTAGACTCACTGTTGATGACTTGGGAGAGAGGACCGTCTGACAGAGAACTATTGATCCATCCAATGACCAATTGATCAATACGCAGCCAAGTTGCTGCAGCTGGATTGGGCTGCGATGCACCATCAGCATCAACAATGGTTAATTCTGGACAAGGAACTCCATCTGTCACATATTCAAGAAGACCATATCCTCTTAAGATTGGAACAATTTGCGCTTTCCATAGAAGATAATTATTTGAGGCTAGCCTAGTGGAAATATCAGGTAAACGAGTTTTAGAAGGTGTAAAATCTAGAGAAAGAGCAGCGGTTGGAGACAAGATTGAGGTGGTGAGAGATCTCATTGCAAGCTCTGATACCATATAGAAAAGTTAACCTACTGTTGCCTTTGTTGTTATTCATATATATAGCAGGTTACAAGAGTGATTGTCGCATATATACATGATAATCTAATCATTCTAAAAACAATATGAAATATTACAGATATCATGGAGAGATTATAGGTAGTATGATAAGGAGAGTATCATAGCTAATTAATCGTGATAAGATTACAAGAATCCTAAGGCTGTCAATATCTCTTTCAGAATCAAGTATAGGAAGGAGGAATTGAAAGAGGGAAAAAATTTAATTACTTTGTTTTTCAGTTGACATGAAATTGTTATTTTATACCGGTTGAGGGGTTGTTACAATATCGATTCAGATTCGAATATATGAATTATATTCCACAAAACATTGAAAGATGTAACTTTAATAGTGAGTTTATTTTTACTTTCATTTCAATTTTATGTATTTTTAAATTTATTTTTTTAATATTTTGAGTAGTGTATTTGAATTAAAAATTTACTGTTAACTTCAAAAATTCATATATGTGAGTTAATAATTGATCTTAAAAAATATTTATATATTTATTTAATAGCCTAGAGCAGAAAAAATTGCTGGCTCCGTTATTGGGAGTGCTTCCCTTTGCTTGCTCCCTTCCCCAAAAAGCAATTTTTTTTACAATACAAATTAGAAAGAAAACCATACCTTTTTTCTATTTTTATTTTTTTACAAGAGATAAAATAAAAAGAAAAAATGGCTCTTTCTAATAATTATTATTTTAAAACTCCAACTGGCATGACGAGTTGATCTAGAGCCTGGATTGATTCGAATTAAAAAAAAAAAAACATGGTTAATCCAATAAAAAATTTGGGTTTAATCCAATCAAAACTTAGTTATTTTAAATTTATTTTTTAAAAAAAATTAAATAAATATTTCTTTTTAGAATTGATACTCGCTTCAACCTTGACCCAAGTTGAGTTTTAAAGCTATGTATATAATTGCTTTGAAAGATTCATCAAATCAAAATGGAAAGGAGGAAGGAATTATGCTTCCATGAAACTAAACAGTAAATAGACAATTTTTATCATATCGACAAAGGAAAAAAACAGTAAAAAGACAAAATTCCATGTCGCTTCGACTTCTCTTTTTCATCAATAGTTCCTCCAAATTGTCAAGCCCCTTATTTTTTATTTGAAAAAAAGAAGAGAGTTTATCATATAAAAAAATTGCAAACCAAATAATGGCAGACAACCATGCTTTAGCTTTGAATATTTAAGTAATTAACAGACCCCACTACTAATCCCGTAGAATAAACCTGATTAATCCTAATAGTAATAGAGATAATGTAGGTATCATCAGACCCCAATCAATTTGGCATCTCAGATTGTTGTTTATATTTTAATTATTAAAATTAAGAAATTAATCAGAGTATTAAAACTGGCCTAATGCCAACACATTCTTATACTTGCTAGTTCTCCAAATCACGCACCCCCCACATTTCTTGCTCTCTTTTTTATGCCCTCTTTGATACAAGCTAAAGTCACACAAAGCTCTTTAGGTTCTGCAATGGCGACTCCACCACCGCCACCCTCCTCTCTTCTGACTCAACTAAATGCTTTCATGGAGAAAAGTCAAGTTGGAAAACGTTTCAAACTCACCGAGAGGAAAACCACCTTCACAACGGAGGTTCGAGCCGGGACAGCCACGTTCCTTACCATGGCCTACATCCTAGCGGTCAACGCCAGCATCCTTGCTGACTCTGGTGGCACATGCAGTGTATTAGATTGCATAACGGTGTGTTCAAACCCCACAATCCCTCTTGCAAACTGCACCGCTCCAACTCACCAAATCATCAAGCCTGACGAATCTTGTAAATTCGATCCTGTTAACCGTGGCTATGCAGACTGCCTGCAAAAGACACGTAAAGATCTTATTGTAGCCACCGTAGCTTCTTCTTTAATAGGATGTCTAATTATGGGTCTGCTAGCTAATCTTCCTTTAGCTTTGGCACCTGGTATGGGCACCAATGCTTATTTTGCCTATACAGTCGTGGGGTTTCATGGGTCAGGCAACGTACCATACAAAAGTGCCTTAACAGCTATTTTCATTGAAGGGTTAGTTTTTCTCTTTATTTCTTCTATTGGGTTACGTGCTAAGCTAGCTAAACTCGTGCCACAACCGGTCCGGATCAGTAGCTCAGCAGGAATTGGCTTGTTCCTTGCCTTTATCGGGCTACAAAATAATCAAGGAATTGGTCTTGTTGGGTATAGTTCATCAACATTGGTCACAATTGGAGCCTGTCCAAGATCTTCTCGTGCAATGTTAGCCCCCGTTGTAACGATGGCTAATGGCACCGTTAGTTTGATCCAAAACGGCACCATATCAAGTGATATTATGTGTCTCAATGGAAGGATGGAGAGTCCAACATTTTGGCTAGGCATTCTTGGCTTTGTGATAATTGCATATTGTCTAGTGAAAAATGTAAAAGGGGCTATGATATATGGTATAGTTATCGTAACGGTGATTTCGTGGTTTCGTAACACAGCAGTTACGGCGTTTCCTTACACAGAGACAGGAAATTCTTCTTATGAATACTTTAAAAAGGTGGTTGATGTGCATGTGATAGAGAAAACAGCTGGGGCCTTGAGTTTTGAGGGTATGAGTAAAGGGAGTTTCTGGGAAGCAGTGGTCACATTTTTATATGTTGACATACTTGATACCACTGGGACATTATATTCAATGGCTAAATTTGCTGGTTTCACTGATGTTAATGGAGATTTTGAAGGTCAATATTTTGCATTCATGTCGGATGCTGCATCAATTGTAGTAGGGTCACTTCTCGGCACTTCTCCGGTGACCACATTTGTTGAATCATCGACAGGGATCAGAGAAGGTGGACGAACAGGCCTAACAGCATTGATCGTGGCAGGATATTTTTTTATGGCTTTTTTCTTTACCCCGTTATTGGCATCAATTCCAGCATGGGCAGTAGGGCCACCATTGATCTTGGTGGGAGTTTTGATGATGAGATCTGTGGTGGAGATTAAATGGGATGATATGAGACAAGCCATCCCTGCATTTATTACAATGATAATGATGCCATTGACATATTCTATAGCATATGGTCTCATAGGAGGTATTGCTACTTACATTATCTTGCATCTTTGGGACTGGGGTGAAGCCTTTTTGGGAAAAACAGGGCTTGTCAAAGGAATGAAAGGAGATCATTTGCATAATGAGGAAACTAGTGGAAATGGCCATGAAGGCAAAGTGCTTGAAGCAGTTTAGGAGGAAGATTTATAAAGCATACACTGTTTTTTTTAGTTTCGGATTTTTAATTTACTGTGGTACGAGAATATTGTTCGGAATCGTATGTATAGTTCATGAATTTTGATTTTAAATCTTAGGCTAAGCAATAGAAAAGGCATGATTTTTCATGCTTTTATTGCTGTGCAACTTGCAGTGCACTGCAATAACAAATGTTAATCATTACCCCCCTCTTGTTAATCCACGGGTCCTTAAAGTCCAAGAGTTTTAACTTTTTTTTTTTTTT
>Ga0325414_1007813_pt1 | contig 11318 bp, 5 predicted proteins | sample PopdelMetagenome_8_FD_206183 | JGI IMG/M metagenome (GOLD analysis project Ga0325414, IMG submission 206183) | Populus deltoides microbial communities from Bellville, Georgia, United States - Leaf-PdKOR-R3 | ecosystem: Host-associated > Plants > Phyllosphere > Phylloplane/Leaf | place: USA...
TTTTTATAAACTACAATTAAAAACATTTTTTAAAAAATCGTAAATATGAAGAGATGATGTCAGAGCGGAGTGATTACAATTCGCATCCGCTGGTCAAAGAATTTCCTTTCAACAACAGAAAGTCGAGAAAGTCGTCAAGGATCCTTCTTCACATTTATCACCACGGAGTTCTTTCCTTAGTCTTATGGCTCGTAGGCAACGTCTTGGCCCGCCATTTAAAGTAGCAAATTCCCTTGCTCACACATTGAGCAGTTCCTGTAAATGCGATGAGAAAAAAAAATTGTAGTCGCTCAATATGGAAATAATTACTTTTTAAATTTTACACAAAACAATAAATATACTAAATCTACTCGTCACATGACCCAATTCAAGATTTCAGTTATAGATTAGACAAGTTGTGTTAGAGAATAATATAAATTATATCCTGAAACCTTACCTAACAGCTTAAATTATTGGGTTGAGATGGTTCTTTGACATGGTACGTATCAGAGCCTTGATGACCAAGCGATCACGAGTTTGAATCTCACTATCCCCATTTATTTGATAAAAATTAAACACAAGGTAATGTGGGTATGTGCAAGTTTCAAGCATAAAGGGCTTTCACTTGAGGGGGTGTGTTAAAGAATAATATAAATTATATCTTGGAACCTTACCTAACAATTTAAGCTATTGGGTTGAGATTAATAAAAAATAATTTAATTTTATTTATAAAAAAATGATACTAATTAAAAATAAATCAAGCAAAACAAGTTTTATGAATGATTAAAACTCAGTTAATTAAGAGTTGCAGCAATTCAGATTGATAAATAAGGGAGTAGCTGAATCTTCCCTTTCATTTCTTTCAAATGATCATCAACTAGCCATTCCACCATCTAAATTCCAACGTCAAAGGTAATAATCCAAAGGCTAGTTAGTTGAATCTTTAGACTAGATAATGCCAAAGACATTATTATCTGAATAGATTCATAATTGAATATCTTTTTGAGTGCAGTAAGTTTTATATTAATGGATTAGTGTGTTTTATATATGTTATTTTTTAAAAAAAAATTCATTTCTAGCATATCAAAAATTTTCACTACAACATTTAACAGTTTTACAAACGAAATTTTTCGTCAACGTGAGATTATCATTCCGCCGGTGAAAATTTTACCGACTAATTAACTAACAGAATGAGTCCTTCGGTATAACATTTGTTGCTAATTCCGTCGATAAAAAAAAACCCAATGGTTTTACAAACAAAAAATGTGCGCGTTAAAAAAAATATCCGCTAAAAATATGTCAATAAAATTATTTCATCAACATATTTTCATCGATGATTGTGGTATATGCAGCAAAATTTTCAATTTTCTGAAAAATACACACGGACTGAGTTTTCCCTATAGTTGTGGCTCCCCTCCCCATTGAAATTTCAGTCACCACCGCTTAGCTCTGGTTTGGGTTTAGTATAAAAGCCTAATCATGATTAACAAACATGAATCAGTCTTGTGGGTTCACATGGTTCGTTGATGATGGCCATGGCCAAGGTTGTTAAACTCGCAAGTTGACCCGTAAAATCATATGATTTTACGAGTCAACTCAGATATAACATGCAAAATTAGGTAAAAAACTTGGAAATCAGCAAACTCGGTCAAACTCGGTTAAAATCCATCAAACTCAGTAAACTCGGACCGAGTTTGACAAAATTAACAAAAATTATTCACTATGAGATTGCATCTTCATCTGCAAAGTCTCTGAGTGAAGCCCCCTCACCTTCTCGTCTAGCTGGCCTTGGACGCGTTGCACCACTATTGGAACCTGCACCTAGGGCAACCCCGCAACTTCGTGCTAATGGAACTGTTTCTCATACGCAATCCCAACAAATTGAAGATCCTACAAATAGGGAATCAGAAGAGTTTGATGAGACGCGTGAAACACTTCAGATGATCAGGGTGAAAATTTTGCGGCTTGCACATAGACTTGGGCAGACTCCCAATAATGTTGTTGTTGCACAGGTTTTATATAAACTAGGATAAGCTGAACAGCTACGAGGTAGAAATGGTGGTCGTGTTGCTGGTTTTGATCGTGCCAATGCCATAACAGAGCATCTTAAGGTTGTTGGGCAGGAATCCCTCGATTTCTCTTGTACAACTATGGTTCTTGGAAAGACATGTGTTGATAAAAGTGTCACTATCAACTCTATATTTGATGAAGTGAAGTTCTACAAATGCTTTACAGGTGTTGGTTCATGGTTATGTTGCTGAGTGTTGGTAAAATTGCCACTATCAACTTTATATTTGATGAAGTGAAGTTTGGCACCGATGCTTTTCAAATGGTTAGGTTTGCTTTACAGATGTAGGTAAAGGTGCTTGAGGTAGAAATGCTTTACAGTATTGATTTGAGTTGGTTATTAAATTACTTATCATTAGATTGTTTATTTTAAATTTATTAATTATTAATTAATGAAAATTTACTTAAATTATATATGTATTTATATTTAAATTATGTATTTTAAGGTATTTAAACTATGTATAACTTTTTATTTGAACCATGTATTTTAAGATGCTTGTACTATGTATGAATTTTTATTTGAAACATGTATTTTAAGGTGCTTGAACTATGTATGAATTTTTATTTAAAGCATAAATTTTTTGTTAATGTATTTTAAAATTTCTTACGATTTTACGATCCGTTTTTGCGATCCGAGTTTGTTTTTCATTTTCCGTGTCGTGTTAAAATCGCGATTTTAACAACTTTGGCCATGGCCTTCTTAACGCCAAGGAGCATCAACTAGTTTTTTTAACACCCTCCCGGTCATGGTTAGATTATTATTTTGTAATCTTAAAAAATATATATAAAAGTACAAGGAAATTAAGTTTTTAAATATTGAGAATGAGATATTGGATGTTATTGTTTTATAAAAAATATTGAGATGTTAATATATTAAATTGATAAAGACTAACCATGTTTAACATTTAAAATTCTTTATTTAGGGCTGAAATTTTAAAAAAAATATTAAAAGAAGCTAGTGTTGTTCTGTAGTTTTTCTCAGAATTCACTATAGATTTGCATAATACATTTATCAAATTATCCTTGGAAAAGAGAAACATAAAGGCTGGTTTTAAGGATATTTTTAGACTTTTACACAGGATATATTTGGTATTTGGTATTGTAGAATTGGTGAGGGGTATATATGTTTTTTTTCTCTATTGATTACACAATGTAAAGTTCTAAATACCCTTGGAAACAGAATTTCGATTTACTTTGGGAGATTGATTTTTTTGGTTTTTCCTTTTCTTGACCACAATGAAATTACCAAAATATCCTTAGATTTTAAAACAAATGCTTTTGTTTTTAGGGTTATTGACATCTTTTGCACTCTGAAATTTTTTTTTTTTGTAAATTTTGTGTGGGGTCCAGGGTGTTTTGATAGTTATAAAAAAAAAAACCGCTGGTGCGGGATAAGAATGCGTTAGCTTTTGGAGGTTGTCCATGTCATTTTGGGCAGCGCATGACACCTCCTCCGATATCCAAAAATATCCAACTGCCATCTTAGACAAAGTGTTGCAGGGCGGCACTTCGTCCTGACCGGTTTATGTTGTCATAAGTGCCGCCATTAGGCAGCGGCTGAATTTGTTTTTCTCCACCCTTTTTTCTCTCTCCTCTACTCATCCAAAGTTCAAAAATGTCCTAAGCTTTTGTATTATTTCAATTGTGGTCTTCATATTTTTTATTGTTATGTATTTTTTTAAAATTTTTTTTATGATTTTTTTTCAATTTCATCATTTTATCATTTTATTTTATTTTATTTTTGTGTTAGATTTGGTCCTTTTTTTTTAATTGATATTTATTTTGCTTTTCACCTTTCTTCTAATTGATTTTCTTTTCAATTTCATACTTAATTTTTTTTTTTAATTTGGTCCTCATTCTTTTTTATTATAATTTCTTTTGGTTTTATTTATTTTCTTAATTGATTTTTTTTCAGATTCATCCATCATTGTTTGATTTTATTTGATTTTAATATCAAATTTGATTCTTATTTTTTTTAATCCTAGTTTTTAAACTCGACTCAAAGGTTGATCACAGGTAAGTTTTGGGTCACAGATCGAGTGGATTGGTCAAGGTTACCCAGATTAACTTAGCCTAAAACAAATATTCAACAGGTTTTAAAAGAAAATTACAAGAAAGTTGTGTCCTCATTTTTTTTTAATTATGGTTTTTATGGCCAGTCTAGAGGTCAATCCTAGGCAAGTCCTAAGTCACAGATCAGATGGGTTGGCCAGGGTTACTCAAGCAACCAATTTCTTTATTTTACAAATATGTAAAAATGACACTATTTTGGTTAAAAAAATTTTTAAAAAAAATCAATGGGTTTTAAGACTGGTTTTAAAAAATATTAAAAAGAATTTAACGAAGAAATTGGATCCTCATTCTTTCGATCATGGTTTTTATATATCCTGGATGCCAATTTTTTTATTATATTGGTTTATTTGTTGTCATTATCTTTTTTTGAGTATTATTAGATTAGTTGAGATTATTAAACTCGATTGACTCAATGGTTCAATTCTCTGATTTTCTTGTAAATCCCAAGTTTCGCATGAAATTTTTTTTACATTAAAAAAAAATAGTCCAATCCACGACATAGCGCGGACCATCTATCTAATTCAAATCTAAACAAATTAGAAATCTCAGATCAAATTTACTAAATATTAAGGTCTAAAATGAAAAAAAAAATTAATTCAATAAAATGACTTTAACAAATTTAAAACGATGAATCACGCTATGATGCGGATAAAGACCAACCATGTTTAACCTCACCTTATAGTTCCCGTTAATGAAACCATTGTTTTTCCTTCACCTTCTCTTAAATCTGTGAGCCCAAATGGAAAATGACTAATAGATAAAATATTGTGCTCCCAAAATTAACAAATACTTTTTCCATCCTTTTCATTTGTAGAACTCTTAAGATCTAAATCAATGTGTTGGATATCGACAAAATAGAAGAGCTTATCATTGACGTAGATGGTCTCTCATACCGGATTAGGAAACTAGAGAGCTGCCATGTTTTGTTTACTTTCAACACAGTGGATCAAATGTTATTATATATCATTCTATCATTACTCGGATTGGTTCGAATCTCCAAGGCCTTAGACCTACTCAGATCAGGGCTTTGACAGATGTTGTTGGCTGAAATTGTAGCTCAGTCACAGCTACTGTCAAATTAGTTAAAGAAAGCTGATTAAGATTTTTTATTAATCAAAGCCAAAAGTCTGGAAAAAAATTGTAGTTTCTGTTTTTCTTGATCTCCATGTTCCCTCGCGAAGCCTCCGCATGTTGACAGCAGCAATCTCAGCAGCGTTGTTGTTGTTGTTTGGTTTTTTTTTTTTATTTGATAATTTTATCTATCAGCTTGAGCTTTCATGTATTTTATGGCTTGCAAGACCAGTTAATCGATTTCGCCTTATTATTAACATTAACATTAATAAATAAACAGAAAGATTTTAGAAAAATGTTGTTCATATGCTGTGGATGAGTAGTGTTTTTTCCGATTCTTTCCCTTAAATTTTTTTCTCCATTTATTTTATCACTAAACTTCTTTTATTTTTAATTAAATCTTTAAAACTTATGTTTATGGTATTCCTGGAGTATAATTTTTTTCCCCGATAAAATCACAGGATATATCATTAAACACCTGAAGAAGCTTAAGATAAACCAACAAGGAGGAGTGTGTGTGTGCGTGTGTGAAGTTAAGAAGAAAGAATGGGAAGAGAGACTAGGTTTATTTCTAAGGCTTTGAGTTAGAGCAATTAAGAGGAGACAGTGGAAGGAGAAGCAAAACTGGTTCAGTGTAACATGGAGAATGGTTTGACTATAAATACAATGATTTTGCTTCATTTTGAAACATTTTCCAATTTCCACCAATAATAGGATAGAACACTTACAATCAAACACACAGCTGACAAATAGCTGTCGTAGTTGAGGACATAGCTACGAGAGAAGAGCAAGAGGACCTTCCCAATGTCTTAATACATTCAAGTTACAAAGTAACAGAAGGAAACTTATTCATAATGGGGAACTTCATATTGATCTTCTGATAAAATGATGGGTGTAGATTCGAGATCAAATAGTTGTCTAAAGTTATATGGGGCTGCGATATTTGGTTTGCCATTCCAAAACCGATCAGCTAGAATCCGATAACCAGGTTCAGTAGGATGCCATCCATCAAAGAATAGATACTCACTTGGATTTTTGCATAGTGTATATGGCTCTATTCCACAATGTGCTGCGTTATACATTCCATGGCCACAACAAGAATATCTTGATTCCTTGAAGCCTTCCCAACACGAACGAAAATGAATGATTAGGAAGAGCATATATTGATATATAGGACGTGGCCCCCGTGAGACTACAGGATCACAATGGATCCATTGATGGGTCTATTAATTAACATGTTAATATGCCAAACAATAGATCAATCTATCGACACTCTTACAATCAATAAATCAATTTTAACATATATCTTGAGTCATTTAACCATGCTTAAAAGAGAGTAATCAATGTAAACTTATTACTGTGTCTCATGATGTGGCATTGTACCACTTGAGCATTACCGAAAGATAAAGAGTGGAAAACAATGTGTGGCTTGCTTTGCTTCCTCACTAAAACCCTAATATTATCAAAATCTATGTACTTACCGTAATCCTTTGGGTGCTTTATCATATCCAAAAGGATGGTATAGAAGTCTGCAATTGAGTATTTGAATCCTGATAGTTTGCTTTCCAATTCCTTGATGGCTTTAGATGCAGCCCTGTTATGCTTCTTTATCATCTCTAATGATACTTCATCACATTCATCACCACGGAGTTCTTTGCTTTGTCTTGCGGCTGGTTGGCAGCCTCTTGGCCCTACGTTTAAAATAGCAAATTTCCTGGCACCTAAATTGTACAATTCCTGCAAATGCCGACAATGAAAAAGAAAAGGAATGCAAAGAAGCTCAATATGTAAATAATTACTTGCTAAGTTTTACGCACAATACACTTATATGAATAAAGAAATATTTTCAGTATTTTATTGATTTATGTATACAAGTACAAGCAAAGTCCTGGGTACAGGATAAATCTAAAATGATTTGTTTTAAGAATTTCCTTTTTTATATATATAAAAAAAAACTAAAACAGCATTCATTTAAAAAAAAGTCAAATGAAATTTTGATCAAGTTATAATAAGATTATAGGTTGATCTGCCGTGTTATCTAGGCTCGACCAGGTTAATTTCCACTAGCTTGGTTCTAGTTCCAAGTCAATTACTGGATTAGAGGTTGATCAATTAATTAGTAAACCTTTATACAAGCACACACTACTATTTATAAGAAACTTTATTGATATTACCTTTACAAAATCTGTCAAGTTACCCACCATATTGCTCACAAATTCATCTTGCTCCAGCTGAGTACCATTAGGGTAATTATCAACAAAATAAGAGTAATCATTGGCTCCAACACAAATCACATAGACTGCTTGGCTCAGCAGTTTCTTTAACTCTTTGTCCCCAATCTGCTCCTCCATCGAAATGGCCACGTTCTTGAAGTTGCTAAGTTGCACGCGAAGACTAATCTGGAAAATAAGGCAATGGTAAGACTTTGAAGCACAAAACGTGCATAACCTTTCAGCTATTTCTACCAGTCCCGTGAAGTGCAAAGTGGGTCTATCACATACCACTTCAGGATTAGCTACAGGAAAGACACCAGCTCCAGCACTTGCGAAATTGACTCCATTAGTGAAATTAATACCAGGTTGTAAATATGGGGGGACGAACGGTATACCGATCTTTGTTGCTGCACATGTAAGCATCCATTAGAAGAAGAAAAAAATCTTAAATTAACCCAACAAACTTAACAACAATTTCGAAAAATGATTCATATTATACTTTCCAATACTTACCGATGAAGTCGACAATGAGACGGCCATTGGTGAATCTCCCAGTAGGAAAGTGGAAGAAGGTTTCTCCATATGGCCAATAATTTGCTCTATACGAAACGCTGATATTATTGATGTAGTTATTGTTTCCTGCATCCAAGATTGAATCTCCAAATAAGAACATGACAGCATGTCTTTTTGGCTGTCTAGAGTGATCACATAGGGAGATTTCTGGGATGAGAAGGCTGGCAAGGAAACTGAGCAGAAGAAAATTGAAGGTTAATTTTGATGCAGCCATTACTCACTTGTTCCCAATATCGCTGCGCTCTTCTCTTTCACTTATTTATAGTGGTCACGCGTCCATATCCATGCGTGTTGACAACTTATAATCTAAAAAAAAAGGGGGGCTTGGAAAAACATAATTGTGGACAGATAAAATAAATTAATGCATTATTAAATTTCTTTTAATTTTAATATATAAAGATGCGTTTTTTAAATTACCCAAGAAAAGATCTGATCTTAACTAACACTCAAACTGATTTAAATAAAAAAATACTTGTTTTTTTAATTATTATTTTGAAGGATAAGTTAAAGTTTTAAAGTACCTCCTCAGACCTTTTAGATGATGAAATATGATAAACAACTCTGATTTGGACACGTTTCAACAATTCAGACAAATAAGTCAAAGGTTAGGTAGTTGAATCTTTATGAATTTATACAACTGAAGGTATCGATATTTATTTATTTATTTATTTATTTATTTTTAGATAGATTTGAATTCTCAAAATTATACTAATTAAATGAAATTTAAAAAGATGGTAGGTATAAAAACTTCGATGAGGTATTATTATTAATTAAATAACCTCTGGTTTTTTGTACTGATTTTCATTTATAATTGCATTTCAAATTTTAACTTAATAGAAGTTAAAATAATTTATTTTTTATTTATAAAAACTATTTTTTTATTTATTTTGCATATAAAAATTCATTTTATATATATCCATTTTAATGAAATATATATTTTTTTAAAATTTTATTTTTTATAAACTACAATTAAAAATATTTTTTAAAATCATAAATATTAAGAGATGATGTCATAGAGGAGTGATTACAATTCGCATCCGCTGGTCAAAGAATTTCCTTTGAACAACAGAAAGTCGTCAAGGATCCTTCTTCACATTTATCACCATGCACGGAGTTCTTTCCTTAGTCTTGTGGCTGCAGGTAGGCAACCTCTTGGCCGTCCATTTAAAATAGCAAATTCCATTGCTCCCACAATGAGCAATTCCTGTAAATGCGACAGATAATAAGCCAGAGTCTAGTTAGTTGAATCTCTAGACTAGATAATGCCACAGATATTATTAACTGAATATTTTTTGAGTGCAGTGAGTTTTATATTAATGAATAAGTATGTGTTTTATATATGTTATTTTTAAAAAAAAAAATTCATGTTTAAAAAAATTAAATGTATGATAATAACCCAATATCTTTAAGCTTAGCTACACGATGAGCCCAAACACATGTAAGTCTGGAAAGCTACGTACCACACACAACATCCCCGAGCTTTGTTACTTGCTGAGGCTAACTACATTTGAGTTTAGCAAGCTGCTAGATCCAACATTCTTGGGTTCATCATCAACCAGTCATTCCACCATCTAAATTCCAACCAATCAAAGGTAATAAGTCAAAGGCTACTTAGTTGAATCTTTAGACTAGATAATGCCAAAGACATTGTTAACTGAATAGATTGTTAACTGAATATTTTTTTTAGTGCAGTGAGTTTTATATTAATGGATCAGTGTGAGTTTTATATATGTTATTTTTTAAAAAAATTCATGTTTAAAAAGATTAAAGGCATGATGATAACCTAATATCTCTAGGCTTAGCCACACGATGAGGCCAAATGCATGTAGGTTTGGAAAGCTACGTACCACATACAACATCCCCAGGCTCTGTTATATGCTAAGCCTAACTACATTTGGATTTAGCAAGCTGCTAGATCCAACATCTTTGGGCTCAACATCTTGTCAATTTCAAATTAATATAAAATTGATGATCTTTCTAGACTTTATATTGGGCCACATGACTTCGCTTGTTTTTTCTCATGACCCTTAACATAAAATGTTATAGTCAAGGATATTTATTTCTCTATACCCTTAGGCATATAAAAATCTTCAAAATGACCTACCACTTATTCCTCAATAATGATGTGTAAGGGATATTTATGTCACTTTAATGTATATATCAGAGATATTTTTTCTTGTTAATGATATTAGGACAAAATGACACTTCAACCCCTCGTCTCCATACAAAATCAAGGCTCATAGGCTATAAAGACCATATGAATCCTTCAATGAGAAAGAGGTTTATGATCTCCATTCTTGACTGCATATTTATTTTTAGAGTCTCTTTCTAAAAAATATCAGTCTTTTCTCTAAAAAAGATACTGATTTAAGCATCGGAGAGTCCCTGCATCCACAAAAAAAAAAAAAAACCTTTTGGAGGTACTAGCTACCAACCATATATCATGGTTAATAAGAATGAATCAAATGTTAGACCACAAATTGAGCCGATTATCCAAGATATAAGTCTTTCTCTAAGCTACTTAGATTTTATGGGCCACCATTATTGGCGTCGTCTATGAGAACCTGATCAAAAGGTCATTAATTGGTCTTCCTAAACTGGTTTTTAACATCCCTTATCGCTATTAATAGCAAATAATCAAAACACACCTGGAATGGGATGTGCCACAGACCTCCCTGCAGCTGGTGGCACAACCACTCTATTGAAGCAATAATAACTTATCAATCAAGTCGGACTACTCATGGAGGTGGTGCTAGTCATTCAAAGGAATCATCAAGCCCGACGAGCCCAATACGATAACCTGGAACCGACCTTTTTTATGGTTTTTAATGGTCTCTGTGTTAAATATGTATTGCTTTTTAGAACCACTATACTAGCCGAGAGAAGCTCCGTAGAGCTACAACATCACTCAACCAGGAGGATGGTGTTTGTCATAACTTATTTTTTGTATATTCCCCAAAATCATCTTCTTTCTTTCAAAAATAAAAAATAAAATAATAAAATAAGGACTAGCATTTTGGCAAAAATAAGCTGGGAGGATTTCAAATAATAAAAAAATCAAGTTGCAATTTTAAAAAAATCAAGAGCCTAATTATATCTCATTTTACCTAAAAATGAACAGACAATAAACTGCATAAAATTTAAGCCTATGGATATAATTATATTTTTAATAGGCCAATTTAAATTAATCATGGACCAAATTAAAGTTTAATTATGTTTAAGAATTAATTTGGATCTAATTGAAGGGTTTAATTAGGTGAAAGAACTTAATTATACTTTAAATAGGCCAGATTAATTTTATTAGGGGCACTTTAATTAGGTCAGATTAATTTTATTAGGGGC
>Ga0325414_1007817_pt1 | contig 11315 bp, 12 predicted proteins | sample PopdelMetagenome_8_FD_206183 | JGI IMG/M metagenome (GOLD analysis project Ga0325414, IMG submission 206183) | Populus deltoides microbial communities from Bellville, Georgia, United States - Leaf-PdKOR-R3 | ecosystem: Host-associated > Plants > Phyllosphere > Phylloplane/Leaf | place: USA...
CACACACACACACCCATTCTTAACAGGGGTAATTCAGAAGTAAACTCCAAAGAATCAGTTCCTCTTTCAGAAACAACATTTTCCCTCAAATGCATGATCTGGCCACCAATAAAATGAAAGGGTCCATGCAATCATATAGCTTTACTAGTCATATCCCTCACCTCCAAAACTGAGATTCTTCAATGCCCTCTTTGCAAAATATATAAATTCAGCAACCTGACCAGTTTCTTACCCAATCATTTTCTTTCGTACCAGGATTTTCTCCAAGACATATTCTTCATAGCATTATAATAAGGCATCACAAGTTGATAAACCAAATTAATTGACATTCTAAATTTCATTTGCATAAATCACAATCATTATTAAAAAGCAGGATAAGCAATCAAAGGCCAGAAATGAATCCCACATCAATTAAACAAATACGTACATGCCTAACTTCAAAACCCTAACCCTAACCACTGAAAATCCGCGGTTAAAACTGACACTTACACTCTGTATAATGCACGTAGTACTCGTAATCAATGGACCCAACGGACTGCAACTTACGGCGCTCGATGACCTTAACCGGATGGTACTTGCTGTCTCTCCAACGGCACATAACGCGAGTACCTACCTCGAGCGGTAACATGCTCGCTTTCCTCTTCTTAATGGCTTCGGATTCAACCGGAAGCGTCATTTCGGTGGCGCGTGGAGGCATTCCGTTTTTATCGCCTTCGTACGTAGCGTAGGCGCCGGTTGCGGGAGGCAGAGTTCTGGAGCCGTTCTCGGGATTTTTTGGGGTGTCGATCGAACCCATTGCCGGTTTGTGATGAGATATTGAGCGGGCTTGTGAACACTTAACAAATATTAAAAAGTTCGAGAGACCTTATGTTGCCACCTGGGCCCATGGTTGTCTCCCTCTCTCTATTTTTTCAGATTACAAATATGCCCCTGAAACTTTTTTCTCTTTTTTCCCTTTTCAGTTCAACACCGTAGATTGAGTGAATGTGAATCCACTGTGGATTCACACAGTGTTTATCGTTGTTGCCATCTAATTCTCGCCTTTCTTTTTCGCACGAATCCAGGCTTTCTTATCGGTCTATAGGGCTTTCTAGCATATTTTGGTCAGCTTGGTCTGATGCATGTTCAGGTTGAGGCGAGCCAAGGACTGAGCGCCGAGGTGCGATTGTCTGAGGTTGATGCATCTGTTTCGTTTGATTTTTTTTTCTGGCGGGGCTGGGATGGGATGGCTTGATTAAGTCTGCCCTCTTGATGCGTGGTGGACCTTCTCTTCGTGAGTGAGTGAGTGGGGTGTGTAATCCATTGTTTTAAAACTATTCAACAATGTCCTAGGATTTTCCTTGTTCACTGGGGGTGTGGTGGTTGGTCTGTATGGACTAGATGTTAGGTTGCTTGAGGATGACTTGCTTGGTTTTTTTTATGTTCTCTCCGGCTCCTTTACCAAATTCATGTTGGAATTGCTTTTTTCTATGCTTTTCATGTCATATCTTTGCTTAGCCTGTTTGGGATGCTAGTGTTCAGCTAAAATTGAGTGATGTTCATATCTTATTATTTTTATCTCAGCCTTGGAATTGGGTCGGCATTTTTTTTTATTTGAGAGGGTATGTAGGCTTTTTCTCATGGGTTTTGCTCTTATTAGACATTTTTAAGGCTTCAGACCTCTCTATTTCCTTGATGTGTTTCTGGACTGCGATTTTCTATACTTTGCCTGCAATTGCTTTTGCTGTTTGCATACTATGAATTTATTCTTATTTTTATAGTCTTCTCCTGTTTATTTTAGCCTTATTTTAGGTTGTTTGCTTTTTTATTTGTTTGGGAGCTTTTTTACACCTTGTTGTTTATTTTATTTTATTTTATTAACTTGGTTATCTCGGAGGTTTAGATTTTGGCTTTGGAGAGGATGCTTGCATGGGTTGATTGTTCCTGAGGTTCTCTTCTCCGTGCAGGCTTATTGGTTATACATGTATGTTTAACTGCTGTTTTTACTCCTTTTCTTCTCCCTTGCTATGGAACTGTACGGTGTAAGTCACTGTATTGTTGTTAATGTTAGTATTGCCTTGATGTTAATGCAATATTTAAATATAAATTTATTTCATGCATTAATATTTGACATAGTTACAAACATCAACATTCTATATATGAAATTAACCATCACCATCAGCTTCATACTTGCATTGTTAGCTTCCATGGGACGATCATTAACACATATAGGCCATCTCGTAGTTTAATTAATATGTTGTCACAAGACTTGTCATTGGATCTATAGAATAACTTGTTCTTGTTGGCTCTAAAACCCTGACAACGATATTTTCCCCACATTTCATATACTTTCAATTCTTAAACTCCAATCCACCTTTTATGTTATTATTGTTTTATATAAATGAATTTATGTTTTGAATTTGTGAATTTATGGAGATTTTTTAATAACAAGAATAAATGGTTGATAAGAAAAAGGGTGTTGTTTTGATGAGAAGATGATCTTTTTTTTCATGAAAAGATTTGTGTTTTGATGAGAAAAAAAGATGTTTTGATGAGAATATTTGTGTTTTCATGAGCTTAAATGTGTGTTTTGATATGAAAACATTTGCATTTGCAGGTTTTGATGGGAAAAAAAAATGGTGTTTTACAAATTTGCATTGGAGTATATACAAGATTGGACATCAACTACTAGGGAAAAAAAAAAAAAAAAACTCCAGCGATAACTAGCGGCAAGCCTGTAAATAATAAGTTTTTTGCACGAGATTTTTTGTTGTTTTTTACACACAATTTAACATATAAAATTCAAGATGTTTTATGTAAACTAAGAAACAATTAAGACTATAAAACAGAATAACTCAAGATAATTAATAAACAAAAAATTAATTAACCCAGTTAACTCTTTCAATCCAGAATCAACCCCAAGTTTTAAAACTACAAATCCTACAGCCAATTTACCTCTAAATATTTTTTATGGAAATCTTGAAAACATCTTAGGCAAAAAATTACCAGCACGTATGATGAACTTAAATCTCACTTCAGAAGCGTATCAGGCAGTCAGTATATTTAGTTTTCCATTTTTAAAACGTTACTAAAACTTTTTAATTTTTTTTCATTTTTTATTTTAAATTAATATTTGTTTTTGTAAAAACACTTTAAAAAAAACCACGAAGACTGTCAAATATCCCCTCTGATAAGAAATACAAGGAAAAAGAAGGAAGGATGAAAAGGGCATTTCCTTAATTAAATAATACATTGCTTGATTAACAAGACCTGGCACCAATCAGATGCCATGTTACCAATGGAACGAAGCTTCCAGCAAAAGAACCGAACTAAACCTGACTGGAACGCGCTAAAAATAAAAACAGATACTGAGGTCATAATGGGAAGATAACTTGGACGCTCCATCAAACTACTAGTGAAATTTCTTGTGAGAAATAACGCTGAGAATATTTACATTGACTTGACGGCGCAAACTCTGTAGGCAACTCCTCATTCCTCGGACAAAGATACAAGAAGCGTTGCTTCCCAGCCAAGAGGGACAGGCATCAACATAATGGAATCTGAGCCGCTTGGGATTACATCTAACGGAATACAGCCTCCCCTACTGTACAGTTACTCTCATGATGATTATACAACGATGATGCCAAAACATCCCCCAACCCGCCCCCCCACTTTGTCCAGAACATTACACATCCAGACAATCTGATACACGGTCTAGAACCCAATCTCGGCATCATTCTGCCAGTCTCCCCTTCATAAATCAGGTAAATTTGGTCGCTCCGGGAAGAAAGTACTTGTCCACAATAGACAGCTGTTGATTTCCAGTGGGCAAATCACAAATCCAGAAATTGCTTTCATCTAACCATTATGTTCCAAGGGCTCACCAGAACATGCATTCTGATTGTTCTGCTTCTCCTTTGGAAGGCAATCCACAGGAATATAAAAATATCCTTTAGGTAACTTCTGGTTCTTCATCGATGCTTCATCCGAAGTCATTACCAGCTCTTTCTCAAAAGTCTCATAATGCTGTTAGTTGACATGGCAATGAAAATCTGTCAGAATTTTTTTCCCTAACACAGGAATTCTAGCAAAACAAAAACAGTCATTGATGCAGAACGATTACATACCTTTGATTTTGAGCTCCATTCTCCCTCATCCAAAAGATTATGTGATGCGGAGGAAGGTCTTTGAGGTATTTGCTTCCCAGCAAAAGGCATCCTCTCTGAAGGTTTTGGAGTAAAAAGGTTTTGAGATGTGGAGCTGTCATCGGTCTTTTGGTCAGTGTCCATGGTCAAAGCAACCTTAACTCGGTGCTTGACAGAAATGGTGCTGTCTACTGTAACATCATCTGATCTTTGGACAGCATCGCTGCATGACTTGTACCCATCTGTGTTCCCAATGAGGGATGTTGTAGCTGATTCTGAACTGACATCTGTAGGGAAAGGGGGACTCCGAACAAGTACTGAACGAGCAACTTGGTCTCGCTTGCAAGCAAGTATGCTGTGTGAGCATAAAACCAACTCCCGCTGCAAAAAAAATATATCCATGTAAAAAGCACTGCAACAAAAATAGATCTTCCGAGAATGGTCCACTTAAAATGAAGTTCTAAGTTCGAAAACAGCAAAGAACTTAAACTAATTGAATGTATCGGGGAGTGTTGCTCCAAACCAAGGTTGTCAAAATCACGAGTTGCATGATTTTACAAGTCAACATGTATCTAATATGCAAAATTGAACTAAAAACTCGAGAACCAGCAAAATCAAACAGGGCTCGAGTATAATCGATAAACTCGGTCAAAATCATGCAAAATCACAAGTTCACTGCCGATTTTACGAGTTTAATGGAATTATAAATACTCCCCCAATTAATAGTACACTTGACACAAGTTTTCATATGATAATATCTGTGATTATGGGTCATTGTGCATGCTGCTAAAGTATTATTGATTAAAGTTTTGAGGAAGCTCGTTTTATTGAATGTAAAGCTTAGGAATTTCAAACGTCCCCCACTTGATTATTGATGGTTTTTTTAAGTTAAACTATATATGAATTTTTATTTGAACTATATATTTTAAGGTGCTTGAACTTTTGTATTGTTTATTTCACTTTTGCCTTAATTGTGTTATGTTGTTATTTACTACTTGGCTGAAATTATCTATATAATTAGTTAAAAAAACTTACGATTTTATAATTTTACGATCTGATTTTACTATCCGAGTTTACATTGCATTTTCCGTGTCGTGTCAAAAAGTGTTTTTGACAACCTTGCTCCAAACAATAAAAACAATAGAGCTTAGCATATTTTACTTGGTCCAACGTGTAAATATCAAGAATGGGGAAAAATCCACCTGAAGGAAGAAATACTGCCCTCAACAAGGATACAGGAGAAAGTTCACGTGAAAAACTTAGAAAATAAAAAAGTGAAGTAAGCACAGGGAATTAAAAGGAACATTTTTCTTGGCTGACTTGGCTGCATAATACTGCATAAAAAAGTTAAGAGCACTTTTCTGGTTCCGAGAAAGTTACCTTTATTTTTTCACGTCTAACAATTCTCTCACAAAGAAGACGTAATCTCTCCAATTGACCCTACAGGAGAATTTAGAAAGTTAATTAGATCACTGTAATTCTCCTACCCCCAAAAATATGATTAAATCTTGACCATCATACAGTTGCAAACATAAGAAACAAAGAAGCATTAGCAATGAACTTCCAGTAAACATAAGATAATTCCATCAATGCACAAAACATCAGGAGAAATTGCTTAATGTTGCACCAGATTGCAAAGAAGCAAAGGCAGGCCAATATTTAAATCAACATCATGAACCAGTTGCAACAGATTTACAATAGCAAGAAAAATAATTAAGCTACCAGAGCTTTCATAGAAAATAAGACCTTGACCACAAAAATAAATTTATCATAATAATGTCATGACCAGAGTAAAATGTTATAATAACAAGTGAGAGTTGTCATATGCCTTGGGATTACTTCAGAAGAAAAGTTATGATTTTAGCTTACATTAGGACACTTGTTCAGTATATGCCTGGAGGATAGACATGTACACCATGTCTGAGGCACTCAAAGTTCACAGAAAAAAACATTTTTCTATTAAACTTTTCAATTCAAAATAGTAGATGAATTCCAAAGTAGACCAGCATAGTAAACATGTAATCACTGTAACATACAAAAGTCATTAATATAAACAGTTGAACCAATCTCAGAACAAGAAACAATAGGCCCGAGTAAACATTATTATCCAGAAAATAACATGATTAATCCGAGAGCATTCTTACCCTGACTTGCCTCATGCTCTTTATCTCTTCTTCTCCATGTTTTTGAGTTTCAGCCTACATAAATCAAATGCTGCAAAATTATAAAATGACAAGAAGTCAAAAGACATTTTATGTACAGACAACAAGAACAGACCTTTGCCTTCTGCTCCAAGCTATGCTTTTCACAGTAAGCCTTGTGCTGCATCTTGCCATTAAGAGTCTTAACATTCATGTAAAAACCTGCACTCCTAGCACAGGTGGGATGAAATGTGGCCTGACAGTGACCAGCACTACACTGCACATTTTATATTGCAGTTGATTAAACCATCAATATTCATTACATATGAATTGATGCTATAGAAAAACAAAAGTTCTGAAACAATCAAAGCTGGAACTCACTTTTACGCAGACACCATGTCTATGGCAGCAGACACAACAAACGTTAATCTCCTTGGCAATCTTTTCCTGGAATTTCAATGCAGATAGAGTAAATGTGAAATAAGAAAAATTACAATGGTCATAAACATGCAAGGTAAGAAATAACAGGTTAAATTTTGCATATTATATTCCAACCAAAGAGATCTTCACATATACTTGCGTTTTAGTGAGTCAATGGACAATTTTTTTGACAATATGGGCACCTAAAATATGCACATACCATTCCTTCAACAGGATTTACTTGTCCCCTTCTGAATGTTGGTTCAAAGACCCACTACAGAAAAAATAGGAAATAATTATAATATGTGCTTTAAAGATAAGAAAGAAAATCCTGAATCAAGCCATTGAAGGGGAAAAGCAAAAAATCAACCTCTGCACAAAAGGCATGAACCCATCTACCATCAGTAGATTTCCTGAAAGCACCTTTAATACCACCACATAAACCACATTCAACACCATTTGCCCTGTCCCAAAAATTGACAGGAGCTCCAGAGCATCTAGATGACAATGATTCTTCACATAATTCACAATGCCATGGACCAGTAGATTCCTTCACACAACGATAGCAATCCAAGTGAACTGCAACCTGTTGGCAGAAGAGCTTTTGTCAACAACAAGAAGTAAGCAGATAGCGCGCTGCTAAGAGGAAATACCAAGGTCCATTCGAGAAAACCTTGCAGCCAGAGCAGACTAAAATAGGGTTCAATATTGTCTCAAATCTTCTGCATATATCACATGGTCCAGGGTGATCTTTAGAAAAATCTGAAATTGACTGAACAAAATCAGAGTACTTCTCTGATGAAATCCTTGGAACAGCCACCCTTGAAAGCATTTCTTTTGGACGTGGCATCAACTGAGAAGAAATGCCAGCCCTCCCATTAGAAGTATTATATTTCTGGAACCAGGTAAGAGTGACAAGGTGGATAACTGCATTAAATAACTGCAAGTTTTCTCTAGAAGGCAAGGAAAAAAAACCAGAAGTGAAAAGGAGAAAAAATACAGAAGGGAAATGGAAAAAAAAAAACCACCTCCTGGTGAGCAGATTCATCCAAGGCATCTTTCCTAAATGATGAGGTCCGAGAAGAAGCTGCTGCAGCAGCAGTTGCTGCAGCCAGAACAGCCTGGGCTTCCTTATGCCTTCTTTCTTTCCTGCCCTGCTTCTTTGCTTCTCTAACATCACAAAGATACCGGTTAACAAGTACTTCATCCCACCTTTGTCCCCTAGATGCATCTATCTCCTGGGGTAGATGCCTAGCAACCTTAGATATTAAATTATCTGCAAGCACAATTCACCAGAAAAAAAAGTCATGCAAATGTATATTGATTTAAAGCTACTTTTTTCAATAAAAAACTAAATTTGGATGGAGTATTAGAATAATGCAAGACTTGGGACGGGGGGGGTAAATAAAAGAGAACCAGCATATCCAAAAACACAAAAGATGAAAGGAAAAAGGAAAGGACCAGTAAAGTGCTTCCTTGCAACTGCATTGCCAAGTAACCTATTCTGAAAATAGATAATTTCTCCTTCCACTTCATCCACCGGAGATAGTTTGAGAATTCCCAGTTTCTTAGCTTTAGCCAGCTGCTCTAGATTTACTTCACTGGAACTACAGATCAAGTCATTGCACTTGGAGTGTTTATTCCGATGATTACAACAGACACTGGCATTGGAAGAGGCCTCCAAACGAGAGATTTCTCCGTCTTTTGAACCTGTCCAGCGTGGTTCACACATAATACAATGTATAAAAAAGAAAAAAGCTTGCAATTATAAGCAATAAAAAGAAGAAAATCCCGGACCACCAAATTTTCATGTCAGTGCAATTTCTACCTTCAAGTTCAGAAATTCCTTTCTGCAAAAGCATTCCACTTTGTATCTGTGACAGCTTCTCATGTATAAATGGATGGACATAAGAATTAGAATACGCTTCTGGCTCTCTGTAGCAAATAATATATAATTTTGCATAAGATCTCATCAGATACTGTTAAATCAGTGTCCAGTACTGAAAATAGAAGCTTTTTGGAGCATCCAAAAAGTATCAAGCAACACAAAATTCTACATTAAAGAGCTTTCGCAAATCTTACATGAGATTAGGGATGGCAAAGTTAACATCTGAAAAAACAGAAACTGCCCCATCTTTGTTAATTGAATTACTCTTGTCTGGAATAGCAGCGTGCACTTGTTCGATTTTTACAGAAAGGCTTCCATCTGAGACATTGTCCGAACTTTCTTAGCAACAGACATATCAGAGCATATAGAAGGTTAAAGGATTATAAACCTTGAGATGATCATTATTACTTTCAGAAAGAAGGGACAATCTGAAAATACACACATTTACAGCCTTCTATTTTCTTTTCTTTTGCTTTTTTTTGTGGAACATCACCGGACATCACAAGGTTAAGCTATGGCTTTTAATATCATGCAATGATATCAAGTAACATTTAAGATCATACGATACTTGAGTACTGTAATAAAATGAAAATTTCTAGATATGCCAGCAGGCAAGCAAACTCAATCATAAAATATGAGATGCATATTGTCAGCCATGAACGAGGGAAAATGGTAGAGGAGAACGAAATTTCCACTTCCTCAATATGAGATGCATACTTGTCATCCTTCTAGAATAAAAAGAAAGACTAGAGATTTCCAAACCCTCCAGATAAAGGACAGCAAGACTCGTTATTCCCTCACTATCATACTCCCTAGAGAGTGAAAAAACAGAAATTTAATCCCCGCATGATTGTTCCTTAAAGACTCTAAAAATACCACCCCACCCCCTCTCCAACCCACCAAAAAAAAAGTGTATCACACATTTTCCATTAAATTACACAACCTTCCCCAACCAAACCTTAAAGTATGTGCATACACAAGATTTCCTTCTTGAATTAGTACCCATCCAAAACTCAGTAAGAAAGGATAAGGTCTTGCATGAGAAATTTCCATGTGAAAGTGGGTCCATAACTAAGATGGTGTTAACTATCACTCCAAAGTCACCATCTTTTTACATAATATTTTCGCCTGATCTATATGCTTGATGCTTTTCCTCGAAAGAAGATTTCTGATTTTTTCGAATATGTACCATGGCTCTTATGTTCACCATGAGTGGGGAAAACACACAATCTTATCATAAAATTTAATTACATCCTAGACTGTCCACACACTCATCCTATCTGTAACATTCAAGCTTAATTATATCCTCCTATTCTTTTTCCAGTTCCTCTCTAAGCTTCTTGTGAAAGGTAGAGGTTTTGGAGGCAATAGTTGCAAATTAGTTAGACCACTCCCCTCTTCACCAGGGATATTCTTCTATTCTCACTCAAGATGATTTAACATCCCCATGAAATAAATCCACTAACACAGTTGGGGCATACAGAGAACAACAATCTGCATATTAAACAGCCAACAGCCAAGACCAAGAGGATGCTTTCCTAATTCATCAGCAGCAGGTTTGCTCTAATGTTAAGACTATACCTTTTCATTGTCAAGAAAAGTAAAGAGAAGGTTTGGAAAGTTGAACTCTCTACAAATCAACTGATTTCCAGGAAATTATCCAGGAAAAAAAAATTAACTGGCTTCTCAAGTACGGAAAAGTAGAAAACGACACATGAATAAAATTAGTCCAAACAAGACTAATTAACAAAATATGGCAAACTTATCCAATAGAAAGGGCGTTCATTGGAAACACCAAATACAGAAGGATTATTCTGAAAAGCATACCTTCACTTTTAGGCAAATGCAAAACCGAGGAGTCTTGTAACACATCAGGGATCTGCATAAATAAAACAAAACGTATAAATTAAAGAAAAAAGGCAAGCAGAAAGGATATATCTCTATATATAAAATGAAAACTACCAAATGGTGAGTAGAACCTAAAAGCAAAAGGACAGAACAGAACACATTGGCAGGCACATTGAATCTCGGTACAAATTGCAAATGGTGGTAACTTCCACTACAGTAAGAGACAACCACAAGCTACTTCTTTTCACTCCTACCAAGATTGTATCTTAAAGCTGATAGGTGATTCAGAAAAGAAAAATAACAAATTATATCATAATCAGTCTCTCCCAGTCCAACATAAAATAAACCTCACTGCTACCTCTTATCAAAATCAATATGAAACCTTCTGAAAAATGCATCAACTCTATGTCCTATGAACCTCAAATGAGAAACCAGGAAATGTCTAAAAACAACATAATGGTTCTTGGTAAGGATTCCACTACCCAAACTTCTCTCAAGATGATACATCGTTGAACACTTCGATTGCTGCATGCTTCTTTTTTTATGGAAAAAACAAGCTTTTTTATGCATGTTATGATGCTAAAAAATTCATCATTTAAATTAGCAATTCTTATTCTCTCCTTTTCCATTTACATATCATGCATAGGTTGGCAAAACTTCCTTTTAGCTGGTCCACTTGTAGTGTCATGACAACGCATTTATCAGTCCTACGCTGTTCAGAAGTGTGAATACCATCTATAACTAGCAAATAAAATTATATGCATGCTTCAGGAAATCCAGACAACATATGCACAGGTTACAACTTCCTTTGGCTCACAAATGATAGTTGAACAATTTGGGCTAAGTCAATAAATAGACAAGAATATGTGCAGTCTAGGAAAACAAGTGGAACAA